>OLVR01002185.1_pt1 | contig 15604 bp, 17 predicted proteins | sample 1673261 | NCBI WGS metagenome assembly OLVR01 (sample SAMEA3178938, study PRJEB25190) | human gut metagenome | biome: human gut; feature: human-associated habitat; material: faeces | place: Austria | collected 2013 | reverse complement strand
CCTCGAACTTACGCTCGAGACGCTCAACGTTAACAGCGGTGTACTCGATACGACGGGGGTTACGGAAGCCCGGAAGCTTGGGCAGGCGCATAGCCAGCGGAGTCTGGCCACCCTCGAAGCCGGCACCCTTGGTGCCGCCAGAGCGAGAACCCTGGCCCTTCTGACCGCGGCCAGAAGTGGTGCCGTGACCCGAAGAATTGCCACGGCCGACGCGCTTGCGGTTCTTGGTGGAACCGGGCGCGGGAGTAAGATCGTGAAGCTGCATTTGCTACTCCTCTACAATCTCGACAAGGTGCTTGACCTTGAAGATCATGCCGCGGACGGACTCGTTGTCAGCAATCTCGCGAACCTCGCGGATCCTGTGGAGACCGAGGGCACGGACAGTACGGACCTGGTCCTGCTTGCAACCGTTGGTGCTGCGGACCTGCTTGATCTTGATGGTGTCAGCCATGCTTAGTTCTCCTTACCGACGAACATCTCGGAGACCGTCAGGCCACGGCGAGCCGCGACGTCCTCAGGGCTGGAGAGCTCCTTGAGGCCCTCGACGGCAGCCTTGATGATGTTGAGGCCGTTGTCGGTACCGAGGGACTTGGACAGGACGTTCTTGATGCCAGCAAGCTCAAAGAGGGGACGCACAGCGCCGCCGGCGATAACGCCGGTACCCTCGACAGCGGGCTTAATGATGATGCGGCCGGCACCAAAGTGGCCGAGAACCTCGTGCGGGATGGTGCCCTGCTCGGTCACCGGCACGTGGAACATGTTCTTCTTGGCATCGAGAGATGCCTTGGAGATGGCCATGGGCACCTCAGCGGACTTGCCCATGCCAACGCCGACGTTGCCCTTGCCGTCGCCAACGACGACGAGAGCGACGAGGCTCATGCGACGACCACCCTTGACGGTCTTCGACACGCGGTTGATGTAAACGACGCGCTCCTCGAACTCGGAGGCCTCGCGCTGCTGCTTCTGATTACGAGCCATGTGCTACATACCTCCTAGAACTCGAGACCGGCGGCACGAGCACCGTCGGCGAGGGCCTTGACGCGGCCATGGTAGATACGGCCACCGCGATCGAAGGCGACCTTGGTGATGCCGGCCTCGATGGCGCGCTTGCCAACGAGCTGACCGACCTTCTCCGCAGCCTCCTTGTTCGAGGTGTGGGTGCCCTTGAACTCGGCCTCGAGGGTCGAGGCAGAGACGAGCGTCAGGCTGGAGCCCTTGCTGTCGTCGATGATCTGGGCATAGATGTTGGCGTTAGTACGGGTCACGCGAAGACGCGGACGCTCGGAGGTACCCGAGACCTTGCCGCGAACACGACGCTGACGACGCTTGAGGCCTTCCAGCTTCGCCTTATGCTTGTTCATACGTAAACTCCTAAAAAGGTTGATCTTGCCAGCACCTGACGGGGTGCTGGTCTTATGCGAGTGAGTCGGTTACGACTACTTGGCGGCCTTACCCAGCTTGCGGCGGATGTGCTCGCCAACGTAGTGGATACCCTTGCCCTTGTAAGGCTCGGGAGGACGATGGCCGCGGATCTCAGCGGCGATCTGACCGACCTGCTGCTTGTTGATACCCTTGACGTTCACGTGGGTGTTGTCGGGAACCTCGAAGGTGATGCCCTCGGGAGCCTCGACGATCACGGGGTGCGAGAAGCCCAGGGAGAACTCGAGGTTCTTGCCCTTCTGCTGCACGCGGTAACCGACGCCGGCGAGCTCGAGCTTCTTCTCGAAGCCCTCGGAAACGCCAACAACCATGTTGTGGATGAGGGCGCGGGTGAGGCCGTGGCGGGCACGGGTCTCACGCTCGTCGTCGGGACGGGAAACGGTGAGGACGTTGTCCTCGACGTTGATAGCGAGCTTCTCAAAGACATCGAGCTCGAGCTGGCCCTTGGGGCCCTTGACGACAACGTTGTTGCCGTTGACTGCCACTTCGACTCCGGCGGGAATCTGGACAGGCTTATTACCGATACGAGACACGGTGATCTCCTTTCCTTCTACCTACCGAGCGAATTACCAGACGTAAGCGATGATCTCGCCGCCGACGTTGTGCTTGCGAGCATCGCGGTCGGTCATAACGCCATGGCTGGTGGAAATAATGGCGGTACCAAGGCCACCGCGGACGCGGGGCATGTCGGCAACGCCGGTGTACTTACGCAGGCCCGGCTTGGAAATGCGGCGGATGCCGTTGATGACCTTAGCCTTCTTGGGACCATACTTAAGCGTGATGTGCAGAGTCTTCTGGGGAACGGTGTCCTCGACATCGTAGCCCTCGATGTAGCCCTCCTCGTGCAGAACACGAGCGATCTCGACGAGCTTCTTGCTGCTCGGCATGGAGACCGTGGCCTTGTTCACAGAGTTAGCGTTACGGATGCGCGTAAGCATATCTGCGATCGGGTCTGTAAGGTTCATACAGATTCTCCTTCGTTCTTGATGAACACGTGCTCTTGGTTCTTCGCCGCCCTTAACGGCAAAGCCTTTTTAGCGCGTTTTCCCTGTTCCAAACTGATGCTTGAAACGCTGGTAGTGACTTACCAGCTGGCCTTCTTAACGCCGGGAAGCTCGCCCTTGAGTGCAAGCTCGCGGAAGCAGACACGGCACAGGCCGAACTTGCGGTACACAGAGTGCGGACGGCCGCAGCGCTGGCAGCGCGTGTACTCACGAGTAGAGAACTTCTGCTTGCGATTGCACTTGACGATCATCGATGTCTTAGCCACTTATATCCTCCTCACATAGAGTATTGTTCGCCCCAAGCGCCGCCCCCTTGTGGGAACGGCGCTTATAGGGCAGGTGAACCTATTTCTTGAACGGGAAACCGAAGGCGTCCAGAAGGGCCTTGGCCTCCTCATCGGTGTTGGCGGTGGTCACGAAAGTGATGTCCATACCACGCTGGTGATCGACGGAATCGAAGTCGATCTCGGGGAAGATGAGCTGCTCGGTGACGCCCATGGAGAAGTTACCACGGCCGTCGAAGCTCTTGGCGGAGATGCCGCGGAAGTCGCGGATACGGGGGATCGCGACGGAGGTCAGACGATCGAAGAACTCCCACATACGGTCGCCACGCAGGGTAACCTTGCAGCCGATCGGCATACCAGCGCGCAGGCGGAAGGTAGCGATGGACTTGCGGGCACGGGTGATCATCGGCTGCTGGCCGGTGATGGCGCGCAGGTCGCGCACGGCACCGTCGATGGCCTTGGAATCGGTAGCGGCCTCGCCGACACCCATGTTCACGACGATCTTCTCAAACTTGGGGATCATCATGACGTTCTCGTACTGGAACTTGTCCTGAAGCTGCTGCTTGACCTCGTTGTTGTACTTGGTCTTCAGACGCGGCACATACTTCTCTTCTGCCATTGTTCACTCCTTCTTGGGGTTTTAAGCACGGGGCGTGGCCACGATGGGTTGTCCTCGTGCCTCCTGGCTGCATCCGCGCCGCTCATGGCATTTCGCGGTTTGGACTCGACGCAGCAGGAGCCGACAAAACAATCGGTACTATACGCGCATCGGGAGCGTATTTCCAGAAAAACCTCGTCTGCCTGCACAACTCCACAACTCCCCCGCACAAATGGATCCCAAAAAGCAGTTGCGGTGAAATAGGGACTGTTTGGCGGCCTAACAGGCTTAAACAGTCCGTATTTCACCGCAACTTATTGGTGGGGATGCGATTAGCGCTTGCGGGGGACGAGTTTGGTGCGGCGCAGGTGGATCATCTCGGCGGCGATGGAGATGGCGATCTCCTCGGGGTCCTCGGCCTCGATGGCAACGCCGATCGGAAGGTGCAGCTCGTCGATCTGGTCCTGCGTAAAGCCTTCCTGCTCCAGGCGGGCGCGCACAAAGGCCGTCTTGCGGCGCGAACCAAGACAGCCCAGGTAGGCAGGCTTGGCACGCATGGCCTGAATCACCACGTCGATATCGGACTTGTGGCCTGCTGTGGCCACGACCACCAAGTCACGCGGACCGATGGGACACTGCTTGCTCAGGTTCTTGTAGTCGACCAGACGACGGTCGTAGACACCGGGCACCCAATCGGGGGTCAGCGTGCCGGGGCGGTCGTCGCACGCCACGACGGCAAAGCCCGCCGCCGTGAGCACCCGCGCCGTCGCGGCGCCCACGTGGCCGCAGCCAAAGATATAGGTCAGCCCCTCGGGGCAGAGCGTCTCGATGTGCGCCGCGGGAATCTCAGAGGCCGCGTTGGTGTAGGTGACCTTACTCCCCTCCTCCACCAGCGAAAGCCTGGGGCAGCCCGCAATGGTGCGGCGCGATTCCTCGCCATGGTACTCGGCCACATCGCCCTCGAGCGCGCTCGCGATAAACGGCTCAAAGTCGATGACGAAGTCGCCGATGCGCCGATAGACCAAGACGTCGGTAATTTCCTGGAACAACGGTGCCTGGATCGCATCCAGATGCAGATAGCACAGGCAGATGGCTCCGCCGCAGATCATACCGGTATCGGAGTTCTCGCCGCCCATGGTGTAGCGGACCAGACGCGATTGCCCCGCGGCCAGCAGCTCTCGCGCCTCGTCCAGCGCAAAGAGCTCGATCTTGCCGCCGCCGATGGTGCCCGCCTGGCTACCGTCGGCAAAGACGGCCATCCAGGCACCCACGCCGCGCGGCGACGACCCCGCCGTGCCGGCCACGACCACGAGCTCGCACGTCTCGCCAGCACGCAGGGCGACAAGCGCCGCATTCACAACATCGAGCTTTTCCATTGCCGCCTTCTATCCTCTAAAGATATCGGTGAGCATAGCGAGTGCCTCGAGCACGCCACCGCCGACCGACGTCGCCTTGTCCGAAATGTAGTTGATATAGCTGGCATCGCCGCGCGGATCGACATCGGCGCATTTAAAGCCCTCAGTCACCTGTACGCCGTTCGCCAATAGCCCGCGCAAGCAGCCATCAATCTGCGTGACCATGGGAGTATCACCGGCGTAGCCAATCACGTCTCCGGCGCTCACGATGTCGCCGATTGCGTGGTCGGACCGAAACACGCCGGCGACGGGGCTGTGAATAACGCGCTCCCTGCCATAGCCGGCGATAATGCCCGGCACGCCCGTGTTGGGCTGGGGCGAGCCCTGGGTAATGACACGGCCCAGGAAATGCCCGCGCATGGTTTCGACCACGGCGTCGCAGTCAACCGGCGCGGTAAAGCCTGGCCCCACGGCGATAACGGTAGGCGCCATGTCGCGCGTGGTGCCCAAGTTACGCTTGGCCAGAATCGCGTCGACCACAGCCGCGGGTTTAAGCTCATCGAGCATCTTGGCCTGAGGGTCCACCACCACGGCGACATCCCCCGCTTGGGTAATCTCGAGCGCCTCTGCCGACGTCTGCGCCAGGCGAGCGCGAATGCCCTCAACCTCGACCTCGCCCAGGCGAATGGCCTCGCAAAAACTGATTGTGCGGCGGATGCACGTGGGAACCGCGATATCGGCCATAACGACCGACACGCCGGCGCGTACCAAGCGAGCGGCGACGCCCGTGGCGATATCGCCGGCGCCGCGAACATAAACGAGCATTCCCGGGACACCTCCCTGTGCTACGGTTTGAGCAGAGCAAAAGCGGTTCGACCGCTACTCTGATGATTATTTATTATCACAGTATTATACGGCGGTGAACAGATGGAAACGGTTAGCGGCAATCTTGCCTCGGCGCTCAGGATCGAGCCGGGCATTACCGCGATTATCGGCAGCGGCGGCAAGTCGACGTTGCTCAAAACGCTGGGTCTTGAGCTCATGCGCGCTGGCGGCCGCGTGCTCCTCTGCACCACCACGCATATGCTTCCCGTTGCCGGCGTGCCATGGGACGGGTCGAATCGTCGCCTGGACGCCGCGCCTTGGAAGCCGGGCGCCTCGCATGTCCCCGGTTGCACCTGCGAGGCCTGCGCGGGCCTTGCACGCGGAGGCATCTGCCAGGCAGGCGTCTTGGACCCGGAGACAGGCAAGCTCTCCGCCCCCGCCGAGCCGCTCGACCAGCTGGCGCAGCGCTTTGACTACGTCCTGGCCGAGGCGGACGGCAGCAAGCGGCTCCCGCTCAAGGCGCACGCCCCGTGGGAACCGGTCGTTCCCGCCGGGACGGCCAACGTCATCTGGCTCGTCGGCGCCTCGGGGCTCGGCAAGCCCATCAACGAAGCCGTCCACCGCCCCGAGCTCTTTTGCGAGCGTTGCGGCTGCGAGCCCACCGACACTGCCACCCCAGAGCGCGTCGCCATGGTGCTCAATGCCGAGCTGCAGATGCTGAACCTCAACAATGCCCGCATCATGCTCAACCAAGCCGACACACTTGCCGACTCAACGATAGCCGACCGCTTCCAGGCAGCCCTCGGCCGCTCCGTCGTCGCCACCAGCCTCAAGGGGTAGCTAATTTGGGACGGGGCTCTTTTAGCTACCCCATGTTGAGAGAAAAATCATCAGGCAGGCAGGGGTAGCTAAAAGAGCCCCGTCCCAAATTAGCTACCCTGGCGGCCTTCCTGCTAGCGAGGCACGTAGCGGCCGGGTTGGGCTCCAGTGGGCTCGCCGTCGCGCGCAGCCAGCACGCCGTTCACAAACACAGCCTTGGCGCGGCCATGTGCCTCAAAACCCTCGAGTGGCGTGTAGTCCACGGCCTGATGCTGCGTCGCGGCGCTGATCGTCCATCGCGCGCAAGGATCCCACACGCACACGTCGGCATCGGCACCCTCGGCAAGACAGCCCTTGCGCGGATACATGCCAAAGACGCGCGCCGGGTTCTCGCTCATCAAGCGGCAGAGATCCTCGGGGCCCAGTTGCCCTTCAAAGCTCGTGGCAATCGCGACGGGACGATGCTCCACACCGGGCCCGCCGTTGGGAATCGCACGGAAATCGTCGCGCCCACGGTCCTTTTGCCCGTGCAGGTTAAAGCTGCAGTGGTCGGTCGCAATCGTATCGATCTCGCCGGCCACAAGCGCCTCGCGCAGTGCCGCACGGTCACCCGCATGGCGCAGCGGCGGGCTCATCACATATTTGGCACCCGCAAAGCCGTCCTCACCCTGCTCCAAGTAGCAAGTATCGTCGAGCATCAGATACTGAGGGCAGGTCTCGACATATATATTCTTCTGTCCGCGCGCCTTGGCGGCACGGATGGCCTCAAGCCCCAGCTTGGTCGAAAGGTGCACCACGTTGACCGGAGCGTCGCCGGCCAGGTGCGCCAGATATAGCAGGCGGCTCACTGCCTCGGCCTCGCACACGTCCGGACGGCTGAGCGCGTGGCCCTCGGGCCCGTGTATACCCTGCTCGTACACGCGCTTCTGCAGTTCATTCACCAACGTGCCGTTCTCGCAATGCACGCACAGGATACCGCCCAGGCGCTTGAGCTCCTCGAGCACCTCGAGCGTCTCGGCATCGTCCAAGCGCAGGTGGTCATAGGCAAAGTAGGTCTTGAACGACGATACGCCCGCCTCGCGCATGGCCGAAAGGTCGGCGCGGTTGCGCTCGTTCCACTCGGCGAGTGCCATATGAAAGGCGTAGTTTGCCGTGCAGGTGCCGTCGGCGCGGCGATGCCACTCGGCCAAGGCATCGGGCATGGTCACGCCACGATCGGCCGTCGCGTAGTCCACGATGGTCGTCGTACCGCCGCAGGCAGCCGCGCGCGTGCCGGTCTCAAAGCTATCGGCTGTCCAATCCATGCCAGTCCAGCACTGCATGTGCGTGTGGCCGTCGATAAAGCCGGGAAACACCCAGCAGCCCGCGGCGTCCTCGACGGTATCGTCGGCGCCCGGCTCAATCGCTGCGGCGATCCGCACGATCTTATCGCCCTCCATGGCAAGATCGGCGCGGCGAAGCCCCTGGGGCGTCACGAGCGCGCCGTTTTTGATGATGATCATAATTGCTCCTTATTGATTGATGCAGTTGGCCACGTGATCAAAATACGAGCAGGCGGCAATATGCTCCGTTATGCGTCGCTGTCCCTTGACGGTATCGACGTCCCACAGCTCGTAGGCACGCGCTTCGACCAGCGCAACGTCGACGCGACCTTTGAGAATCGAGCCCCCGCCGTCTTTGCCCTCAAGACACATAAGTGCATCGAACAGTTCCGCCGGAAAGAGCACCGGGCTCGAAGGCTCACCGTTGCACGCAAGACGCACCGGATGTTTGCGGCCACGCTCGTCAAATGCACGAACCATGGCATCAAAAGAATCCGAACTCACGAGCGGCTGGTCGCCCGGCAAAAAGAGGCAACCTTTCCAGTTGCGTTCGACTCCCCACGAAAGGCCCGCACGGACGCTTTCGCTGCGCAGCTCGCCATCGTGCAGCACGCACGGGCAATGCTTGTCCTCGCAAATCTGGGCGACCTTGGGCCAACGTGTCGAAACCACGACGTCAAAGCTCCGGGGAACCGAATCGATGGTCCGGGCAATCAGCGGCTCGCCATAGATATCGGCAAGCATCTTGTTAGAGCCAAACCGCTTGCCCTCGCCCGAAGCCATAATGACGCATCCAAGTTTCATGGTGACACCTCCCCTGAAACCATCGTACCCATAACTCGCGCCGCGGGCATCCACATCGAAAGCGCTTATCCCGCACGCCCGCGATGCAAAAAAGGGGACACCCCGCCGGTTGGCAGAGCGCCCCCTTTACATGGCTTACCTCAACCCGGCTTTAAGCCTGGAGCCAACGGGCGGTGTTGCGCTCGTCGAGGGCCTTGAGGGTAGCGGCGGGATCGGCAACCTTCTGCAGGAACATCATGGCTGCGATGGCGTACGGCTTGTAGCTGGCCTCCTTGTACATGCCCACGCGGTGCATGTCGAAGACGTCGGCGTTGACCTCGCCGTGCTCGCAGGAGACACCGGAGATGTCGGCGGGCAGCGGGTGCATAAAGATGGTGTCCTGGCCGTTGGCAGTCTTCTCCATGAGCTCGGTCGTGGAGCACCTGATGGGTGGCGTTCTGGGCGAGCAGCTCCTTCTCGAGCGCAGCGATGCCGGCGTCGTCGCCCTCGGCGTACAGATTGGTACGCTTCTCCATGGCGGCAAACGGAGCCCAGCTCTTGGGGATCACGATGTCGGCGCCCTCGAAGGCCTCGGCCATGGTGTTGACCTGCTTAAAGGTGGTGCCGGACTCGGCGGCATAGCCCTTGGCGCGCTCGACGACCTCGGGCATGAGGTCGTAGCCCTCGGGGTGGGCCAGGGTGACGTCCATGCCAAAGCGGGGCAGCAGGCTGATCAGCGACTGCGGGCAGGACAGCGGCTTGCCGTAAGAGGGCGAATAGGCCCAGGTAACGGCAACCTTCTTGCCCTTGAGGTTCTCGAGGCCGCCAAACTCGTTGATGAGGTAGAGCATGTCGGCAGAGGACTGCGTGGGGTGATCGGAGTCGGACTGCAGGGAGATGAGCGTGGGACGGTGATCCAGAACGCCGTCCTCGTAAGCCTGCTGGACAGACTCGGAGACCTCGGCCATGTAGGCGTCGCCCTTGCCGATGTACATGTCATCGCGGATGCCGATGACGTCGGCCATGAAGGAGATCATGGTAGCGGTCTCGCGGACGGTCTCGCCGTGAGCGATCTGGGACTTCTTCTCGTCCAGGTCCTGCAGCTCAAGACCGAGCAGGTTGGCAGCCTTAGAGAAGGAGAAGCGCGTACGGGTGGAGTTGTCGCGGAACAGGGAGACAGCCAGGCCCGAGTCGAAGATCTTGGACGAGACGTTGTTCTCACGCAGCTCGCGCAGGGCGTCGGCGACGATGTAGAGCGCCTTGAGCTCATCGGTGGTCTTGTCCCAGGTGTGCAGGAAGTCGCTGCCGTACATACCCTTAAAATCGAGGCCGTTCAGCTGCTCGACGAGCTCGGTAAACTTAGCGTCCATGGAAATGTCCTTTCTAAAGATGAAACGATCGCAATGAGTAGATGTGCTCCGGCATGCGCGTGTGGCTAGAACATGCAGAGCACCATGACGAGGACCCGCCACCGTTGAGGAAGCATGGGAGATAACGACCGCGGGCCCCAAGTCAACAGGGGGTGCCGGGGACACGAACGGCCCCCGGCTCAACAGGATCGAAGAATGGGACTAATCGATCTTGTTGTTGGTCAGACCGGCGCGGAACACGGTGGCATCGCCATCGGCCTGACTCGGATCGTAGAGGTTCAGGGCAGCCACATACATGGCGGCAGCGGTGACCAGGTCGTCCTTGTAGGTGACCTCGTTGGGAGCGTGAGCCTGAGACTCGGCACCCGGGCCAAAGCCCACGCAGGGGATGCCGTAGCGGCCCTGGATGGAAACGCAGTTCGTGGAGAAGGTCCACTTGTCGCACAGCGGGCGACCGGTGCGCTTGTCCATGCTGGGCTCGCAGCCGATGCGCTCGTCACCGAACATGGCCTTGTGGGCGTCGACGAGGGCCTTGACGTGCGGAGCGGTCTCCTTGTTGATCCACGTGGGGAAGTAAGCCTCGGTCTCGTAGACCTCGCCGGTCCAGGACGGACGGTCGTACATGTACATAGAGACCTTCACGTCGTCGCCGTACTTCTTGGCGGCCGGCAGGTTGCGGATCTCGTCCAGGCAGGACTCCCAGGTCTCACCAGCGGTCATGCGACGGTCGATGGAGATGGCGCAGGAGTCAGCGACAGCGCAGCGGCTGGGGCTGGTGTAGAAGATCTGGCTGACGGTGCAGGTGCCGCGGCCCAGGAAGCGGGCGTCCTCGAAGTGCTCGGGGTTGTACTTGGGGTCGAGCATCTTGACGAGGCCCTTGATGTCGGTCGACTCGTCGCAGCCGTTGTTGTTGAGGGCGCGGACGTCGGCGATGATGTCGGCCATCTTGTAGATGGCGTTGTCGCCGCGGTCGGGAGCGGAGCCGTGGCAGGAGGTGCCGTGAACGTCGACGCGGATCTCCATGCGGCCGCGGTGACCGCGATAGATGCCGCCGTCGGTGGGCTCGGTGGAAATGACGAACTCGGGCTTAATGCCGTCCTTGTTGTAGATGTACTGCCAGCACATGCCGTCGCAGTCCTCTTCCTGGACGGTGCCGACGACCATGATCTTGTAGCCCTCGGGGATGAGGCCCATGTCCTTCATCATCTTGGCAGCGTAGGTAGCAGAAGCCATGCCACCCTCCTGGTCGGAGCCGCCGCGGCCGTAGATGATCTCGTCGGTCTCGTAGCCCTCATAGGGATCGGCATCCCAGTTATCGATGTTGCCGATGCCGACGGTGTCGATGTGGGAGTCGATGGCGATGATCTTGTCGCCCTCGCCCATAAAGCCCATAACGTTGCCCAGGCCGTCGACCTTGACCTCGTCATAGCCAAGGCTCTCCATCTCGGCCTTGATGCAGGCGACAACCTCGCCCTCCTCGCAAGACTCAGAGGGATGCGAGATCATAGCGCGCAGGAAGCGAGTCATATCAGCACGATGAGACTCAGCAGCAGCCTTGATAGCGTCGAAATCGAGTTCTTTAGCCATTGTTCATAACCTTTCAAACGAAGGAATCTACCTGTGAGGTGGCGGAGCGATACCTATTTACTCCGCCCCAACGATTAGCAAGTGGGATATTCGCCTTCCCAAACAATGCGGCGATACTGATCCGGATCCGTGTCGCCCTCGGTGGAGAAGCAGAGCACGGAGCTCGTCTTGTCCAGGCCGATGAGCTCCTTGAGCTCGGCGTACTCGGGATCGAGCATGAGGGTCTCGACCAGGCCGGTGGTCACAGCGCCGGACTCGCCGGAAATGACGCGCGGGTCGCCCTTCTCGGGGGCGCCCAGGGTGCGCATGCCGCGAGCGGTGACCCAGTCGGGGCAGGACACAAAGGCAGTGACGTGGTTGCGCAGGATATCCCAGCCCAGGATGTTGGGCTCGCCGCAGCACAGGCCGGCCATGATGGAGGGCATGTCGCCGTCCACGATGCGCGGGTCGCCGTCGCCGGCGGCAGCGCCCTTGTACAGGCAGGCGGCAGGAGCGCACTCGACCACGACAAAGGTGGGCGGGTTATCGGGATACAGATTGGTGAAGTAGCCCACCACGGCGCCGGCGAGCGAACCCACGCCAGCCTGGACAAACACGTGCGTCGGGCGGTTGATGGCCATCTCGCGCAGCTGCTCGGCAGCCTCAGAAGCCATGGTGCCGTAACCCTCCATGATCCAGGACGGGATCTTCTCGTAGCCCTCCCAGGCGGTGTCCTGAACGATGACGCCGCGCTCGCAGGCGTCGGCCTCGGCGGCGGCCATGCGCACGCACTCGTCGTAGTTGACCTCTTCGATGGTCACCGTGGCGCCCTCGGCGGCGATGTTATCGAAGCGGGGCTTGGTGGAACCCTTGGGCATGTGCACGACGGCCTTCTGGCCGAGCTTGTTGGCAGCCCATGCCACGCCGCGGCCATGGTTGCCGTCGGTGGCGGTAAAGAAGGTGGCCTGGCCAAAGTCCTTGGCAAGCTGATCGGAGGTCAGGTAATCGAAGGTGCACTCGGCAACGTCCTTGCCGGTCTCGTCGGCAATGTAGTTGGCCATGGCAAACGAGCCGCCCAGGACCTTAAAGGCGTTGAGGCCAAAGCGATAGCTCTCGTCCTTAACGCACAGGTTGGACAGGCCCAGGCGCGCGGCCTGGCCGTCCAGGCGGGCAAGCGGAGTGACAGTGTACTGGGGGAACGACTGGTGGAAGGCACGGGCCTTCTTCACGTGGTCGAGGCTCATGATTCCCAAGTGCTTGTCATCGCTCTTGGGCATCGTGTTGCCCGCCCACTGGATCTTATCGGCCATACGGTGAACTCCTTAAGTCCTCTCTTGCCGGCCCCCGCATACGCGTTTCAGCCCATTCCCATTCATGCGACTGAACTTTTATGTGGATGCCAAACAAAAAGTTTGTTAGTAATGTTCTATCACACTTTTTGATTGGCATACCTAACGAATTGTTTGTTGCCGTAATCGGTACTTTTTCGCCGCCGAACGGTCACACAACGCAGCGACGCTTTCGTTATTTGCGAACAGGTGTGGTTTATGGCACAGTGAGCCCAAACTAATTTTTAGGAAGGTACCCATGACCCCCGCACAGATTGAGTTTTACAAGCGCCTCGCACACGGCCTGGCGCTCCAATTTGGCCCCAACTGCGAAGTCGTCGTCCACGATCTGGAGACCGAGGACGTAGACCACTCCATCGTAGTGATCGAAAACGGCCACGTCAGCGGGCGCAAACTGGGTGACGGCCCCAGCCATATCGTGTTTGAGTCCATGCACGAGGGCGCCACCGACGTACACGACCGCGAGCCGTACCTCACTAAAACCACCGACGGTAAGCTGCTCAAATCGTCGACGATCTTTATCCGCAACGACGAGGGCAAGCCCGTCGGCATTTTGGGCATCAACTTTGACATTACGCTTATGAAGGCATTTGAGCGCTCGCTCGTCGCTTTTACCGGCACCGGCGGCACGGGCTATACCGAGCCCGAGCCCATTACCAAGAACATCGGCGACCTGCTCGAGGACCTGCTGCACGAGTGCGAGCAGTTTGTGGGCAAGCCCGCGGCGCTCATGACCAAAGACGAGCGCATTCGTGCCATTGGCTACCTCGACCGTCGCGGTGCCTTCCTCATTTCCAAGTCGAGTGAGCGCGCCTGCGAGTTCTTTGGCATCTCCAAGTACAGCTTCTATAGCTACCTCAATGAGGCCAAGGCGGCGGCCGGCGACAAGTAGGCACTCGCCTGGATTGCCCCTCCCCTTTTGGGCGCGAGTTCTGGAAAGCACGAATCCAAGACCGAGCCGCTTGGGAAGTTCCATATAATCGATGTCATTAGTATTTCGAAAGGATGGGACAGAATGGCGTTGAGCAAGGCATCATGCACCGGTCGCGGATTGATTCCGGCAATTGGTGGACATGTGCACCGCATGTTCGATGAGGGTGAAGACGACCTGTTTTCGCTGAGCCTTGACGATGTGATGGATGATCGCCCGTGGACCGCCGACGAACTCATGGGCGGCGGCGGGGCTCGCCCGTCAAGCCCCAATCCCGCACTTGCGCCTAAGACCGCATCTGCGCCGACTCCTGCGCAGCCGGCTGTTTCGACGCCCGCGCCTACACCCGCACCCACTTCGGCGCCCACGCCCGCTCCCCGCCCCGCAAGCGACCCGTCCGAGACGGCGGCATTTCTCGCAGCAGCGACGCAGGGCAAATCGGCCGACAGCACTGTTATGTACAGCGCCCAGCAGTTGCCTGTTCCTGCGGCACGCAAGCCTCCGGTCACAAGGCTCGATGAGCCCGTTGCCCATCAGGTTGTCCACGATTCCTGGGCTGCAGCCGATCTGGATGAGACCTCTACCGGCATGCCGGCGCTCGATGTTTCAGTTAACCCGCTTTTTGCCGCCAACACGAGCGCCGCGGGCTATGAGGGCGGTGCGGCATATTCCGATTATTCCGATGGCTATGCTGGCACCGGTCGCATCGAGACCGAGGATTATGGCACCGCATCGAGCGATTATCTCAACGATCCGTACGCTGCCACGCCTGCACCGGAATATGACCCGGAGGCCGCGCCCGCACCGGCGTATACCAAAAGCACGGGCGAAGAGCGCTTCGCCGATTATTACGCCGAGGAAAAGGCGCTGCGTTTCTCGGAATTTCCGCAGGCAGTCAAGGTTGCCTTTATCGCCATTATCATTGCCCTGCTCGGTGTCATTGCGTTTGAGGGATTCCAGCTGTTCCGCGGCCCCACCCAAGCGGAGTCGGAAACCCAGCAAAAAGAGGACGATAACCAGTACCTGGACATCAACACCCTCAAGGGCGACCCCAACGACGAGGACGACGAATAACAAATGCCAAAAATTGAGGGTCGTAGACCAAATCAACCCCGTGCGCCCATTGCCGCACGGGGTTGATTTTTGTCCGCACGCGCTGATAGACTCCATCGTGTCTGCAAGGAGCGGGCGCGTTTTATCCAGAGTCGGGGTAGAGAGTTGGCTCCACGATCCCGACGCCAACCGGCCAAAAGGCACGGTGGCCCTGCCAACATCGATGAAAGGAGTCCGTATGGACAATTTCTCCGTGCGCAGTGAGCGCAGCTTCCACAATCTGGTCGTCAAACCGAATCACATGCATCTTCTGGACAAGCAGAACGGCTACGCCTCGGCCATGGTCAAGAGCAGCCTCTCCCACCAGATGCGCTTCAGGGTGCAAAAGCTCGAGAAAGAGCTCTGCGTTGCCGGCGACCCGCATGTGTTGCAGATCAAACTGTCCGGAGACGATTCGCGTGAGCCGTCTAGCTGGGAGCGGTTTGCCGATGGCGCGTGCGTTGCGGGCGGGTCGGGCATCTTTGCCCGCGAGTGCTTCTGCGAGGGCGCCGAGGTATTCCTGGATCTGTGCCGCGACGCCGTACGCGCGGCCGAGCTGCACCAGTGGAGTCAGAGGGAGTACGAGCTGTTGAGCGCCGCGCGTGGGGTTGCGGGGATGTAGGCAGACGCAGGCGGCGTGCAGCCGTTGCACGCCGCCGCTCAGGCCACGCGATGTCAAAAGACTGACACTTGTGTATGCCTTTTGACAGTCCGAAAGCGCTAGCGAAGTTCATTGATGCCGCGGCTAGATGCGCAGCAGTAAAGAGATGCTGAATACAAATCGCACCCATCTCCAATGGATCCAACACGTCAAAATAAGCACAGATACCCGAGCGCTTATGCTACATGGAAGCACAGAGAGGCCC
>OLVR01002182.1_pt1 | contig 15610 bp, 23 predicted proteins | sample 1673261 | NCBI WGS metagenome assembly OLVR01 (sample SAMEA3178938, study PRJEB25190) | human gut metagenome | biome: human gut; feature: human-associated habitat; material: faeces | place: Austria | collected 2013 | reverse complement strand
GAGTGGGAATAAGATAATTGAAGCCACAAACCTTGTAAATATCAGGGTTTGTGGCTTTTATATTTGCCTGAGCGTACCAAAAGCGTACCAAAATTTTCAAATGCCGTTAATTTGATTCAATTTATCCATCAGCTCTTTATTCTTTTTATCATACAGGTGAGAATATGTTTCTAAAGTTGTTTGCACATTTTGATGTCCTAAGCGTTCTTTAACCATCAACGGTGAAAAGGCTGCATCAATAAGCATAGAAGCGTGGCTATGTCTTAAATCATGTACTCGTATGCGTTTTAGACCAGATAGTTTTGCGATAGCTTTAATTTTAGTATTTAGATTGGACTTTGAAGTTTGAAATACTCTATCGGTCTTTTTTAATGGTTGAGTATAGCGTTCTATGAAAATTTTAATTTCATCACATAAGAACTGAGGAATTTCAATTTTACGTTCTGAATGTTCGGTCTTAGGTTTGTTAGTAACATATGTTCCGTCGCGTAACATTGCTCGAGTTTTATTAATATCTATTGTTCTGTTTTTAAAATCAATATCTTCAAGAGTTAAAGCTAATAATTCTCCCTCTCGAATACCAGTCCAAAATAAAACTTCAAAAGATATTTTTGTAATATAATCATGTTTATCAAGACAAGCAATAGCTTGCTTGAATTCATCAGGTTCCCAAAAGCTGACCCTGCCGGCATTTTTTTTACCAACAGAACCAGCCTCTCTCGCTGGGTTTTTTGATAAATTATGATAACGCATAGCATAGTTAAAAATTGCCGAAAGTTGGTTATTAATAGTTTTAATATATGTTTTTGAATAATCTGAATTAATAAGTTCGTTTTGCCAATGCCTTACATCACCAGCAGTAATTTCGTTTATTTTTTTATTTTTAAAAAATGGCAATACTCTATTGTATATAATGTTTTCTTTAGTTTCATAGGTTGTTTGTCTTATTCTTGCTTTTATATCAGACATATAAAGCTCAACAAGAGAACCGAAAATCATATCAGGATTGCTTGTTTCTTTTAATAAAAATTCTCTTTCGAAGCTTAAGGCTTCTTTCTTTGTTTTAAATCCTTCTTTTTTCTTTTGTTTTTTATTACCTTGCCAATCTATGTACCTAAACTTTGCATAATAAGTACCTCTTTTTTCATTTTTATAAGCTGGCATATATTTCACCTCATTTGCTTTATGTAATTTTTAAAGTTTTTATATACTTTAATTTCTAAAAAGCTAGTAAAAAATTTATTTCGCTTTGATAGTTTTTGTAATCGTTCTAATCTTATTTCTGCTGCTGCTTTCGATACATCACACAACTGAGATATTTCATAAGCAGAAATAACATTTATTTTTTTTAGAATAATAGCAGGCATTAACAAGTCCCTTGCGAATATATTTGCTGAGTATTCGTTTACTGAATCGGGATTATCAATGTGACCGAGAAGTATGTGGCCAAGTTCGTGAGCAATTGTAAATCGTGCTCTTTGATTGTAAGAATCTTTATAATAAACAATGTATTTACCATTTCGCTTTAATGTAAAACCATCTTGCTTTAAATCTAACTTTTGAGCGACTGTGCTTTGAGAATACGGTATAAGTATTATATTGTAGTGGTCAGCTATTTGTATAAGATTTACCGGTAAAACAGTTATGCTACAATCAATTAGAGTTTTCCATGCGAAATCTCTAGCTTTTTTGTATTCGGTGTACATATATATCATCTCCTTTAACACAATTGTAATAAAGGATTAAATGGGTTGGAATAAATGTTATATTATAACAAAATAGGTTATAATATCGGCAATATAAAAAAGCCATACCTACAAATATGTAGATACGGCTTTGAACTTAATCATTTTTCTTATATGTACCTTCTTTTATGTGATAAGATATATTATTCTTTTTACAAAATTCTATAAACTCATCACACAAATTATTATAAAAATTCTGATAACCCTGGTATTGAGTTACTAAAGAATTGTAATTTAATCTACCAAATACAATTTTATCAACAAAATTAATTGATTCCAAAACCTCAGTAAAATTTTGATTGATTATATTCGGTGTAGGATAGGGTTCTATGCTTACCCAAGTTTTACATCCCGCTAAGTGCAACTCTTTTAATCTGTTAATACGGCTTAGATAAGGAGAAGCTCCTGGTTCAGCGATACATCTATAATTTTCGTCTAAAGATATTAGAGTGATTCCAAATTCATTTTCTTTCGAAGTATCTATTAAATCTAAAGGAAGAATACCTTTAGTAAGAATCGTACACTTTATACCAAATGAATTTAGTTTATTTATAATTGCTAAGCTCATTTTTTCAACTTCAGGATAACCATACATAAAAGGGTCACTCATAAAACAAAGATGTACAGAATTGATTTTATCGCGGTATCTAGGAATTTCTTTATCCAAAAGCTCTAACGAATTAGAAACTAATTTTGGCTCTGTCCATTCCTCTGCGTCTTTTATTCTGCCAAATCTTTTGGCTAGCATTTTTGCATAACAAGGATAATTACAATCATGGGAACAACCTTGTATATGATTAATTGTGAAATCTCCATACTCAACTTTTGTTTTATAAAGTAAAGATTTTCTTTGTATAGTTTTCATAAACTCACTCCTTCATAAACATTATAGCACATATGTTCTAATTTGGGAATGAAATTGTTACTTTTTCTGGATTCATAGTTTTTTTACCTTTGCGAACGGGTCTTTCGCTGGGTTCGCATTTTATTATTCCTTTTTCCTCTAGTTCTAATAATACATCTCTGTAGTTTGGTAAAATAAATTTGCCCTTAGCCCCATGAATTTTATATAAATTCCTAAGTAAAATGCTTTTTCCTTTAAAAGTGTCTAATAAATCTTTTTTCAAATCTTCTAAAGAACAAGAAAACATATCTATAAGGGAAAGTTGTAAGTCTTTTGATTTAGAATCGGTAGGAATGAATTCGAACTTACCAACATTGTGCTCATCCTTTTCTCCTGCTTTCCACATAATTTGTTTCATAATATCGTAACCAGTAAAACATTTACTAGCAAAAATAAGATAGTGACTAGTTCTATTCTTATATTGAGATTGAAACCTAAAAGGTAATACATATTCCAAACCGTCTTTTTTCAAAGCTTCAGATAGAGAGTTGATAATCATTAACTCTCTATCATGTGGATTTTTAATATTTTTTAAATTTTCAATTAATAAATTATAGTCGGTCTCGCCAAACAAATATTTCATATGTTTTAATACATTGGGATTTGCAATAAACCTATTAATCTCGTTATAATTAAAGAAAAATATAATATCAGAGCCAAAATCTTTTGTAAGATTATGTATTAAATCTAAAGTAAGACCACTAAATCCAGTTGGGTCAACAAAGGACATACAGGGGATTAAGTTTCCACTAAAAGCATTGGCAAAGTCTTTATCAACTTCGATATTATTAATGCTAGGCTTATATTTTAGTGTATTTATACCAGGAATCTTATTAATATTTTCTTTTAGTGTTTCTACATACTCAGGAGTCTTATCATTTAGGTATATTGCAACAGATTTCCTTAAATCATCATCCTTGATACAGTTTTTAATTATGTAGATTGGCGTAGATTCATTTCCATCTTCAAATATTCCGGGTCCACAGAACAAGTCAACATAGCCTATCTTACCCGCTTTGCAGCTTTTTAACATAATTTTAGCCCAAGCATTAAAATATTTTATAACTAATTCAGTTTTTATAGCAGACTGTTCCCATTGTGTTTTAAAATCAAAATTCGTTTTATCCATAAGAATGCCCCCTTTTAGTCAATTTATTCAACAACCTTAAACCCATCAACACTAAGAATTGTTTCTCCAGCCAAGCCAGTTGTGATGTGGCAATATAGGTCATAAGTTTTATCTTTTTCTAAAACACCTTTTTCAAATGTACACGCTAATTCATATTTATTACCGTCTTTATCTATTCCATATGAATATGCTTGAGTAGCAACTCCTATATCCAATGCAGGTTCTGAATCAATAGTTAATCTTATATGGGCTAGTTCATTTTTGTTTGTTGAACCAGCACTAAGAAAATTGTATGTACGGTCAGGATATTTTGCAACATCAATATTGTTCAATGTATCTTTATTTTTTAAGCAACAAACACGCATATCCATATTAAATAAACGGAAATAATCAGCACTATTAATAGGGAGAACAAATAATGTATATTCTCCAATTTTAACCGGTTCTAGTGAAGAACTGTTTTCAGCAGATGACATCATATCAGATGCTTTTCGAAGAGCATAATCTTTGCTATAACCATTACTAAATGTCTGGATTAAATTTGCTAAAGTATTCTTTGCATTAGAAGCATCTTCAAAAGAATATTCATATTGGATATAGTTTGAATTATGAACTTCTATTTTATTTCCATATTGACTGAATTCGCAATTTTCACTTGATACTTTTGAAAGTGTTCCAGGAGCTTCATAATCGTTTTTACTGGAAACATCTGCAAAGTTATCATATAAATCTATAGCATTTTTAATATCACCTATATAAGTTGCATTATCGTATGTATCTTGTAAGGCTTTAGATAATAATTCGTCTGTTTTCTTAGGTGAAAAATAAATAGCATAATATAAATTTCCGTTGTATATATCCAAAACCTTTATTGATAAATTGTCACCTTTATCAGTTTTGCCACTATATTCTGAAGAAAATATAGAATCTCCATCTATTCCATATTCGGATATATAAGCCTTGCTACATAATGGAGATAGAATTTTATTAAATAAATCAGCTATGCTTGTTTTTTCTTTTTCTGTAAATTTACTATAATCTATATCTAAATTAAGTGCAGTTTTATTGCAATAGACAATAGGTTCATTTTCAAAATACTCGCCATTGTTCGAGAAATCTACTTTAACATAACAATAAACACTGCCATCTGACTTAGATGTAGCAGCTCCTAAAAAAGCTGAATTATAGCTCATAGAAAAATCTTTGTCTGCATATCTCTCATATTTATAATCACTTAAAGATATGCTTTTAGGAGATATGCCAGTATCGGAATGTATATGTCTAAATATAAAAATCGAACTGATTGCTATTGCAACTATAGCAACAAATATAATTACGGTGAATATTAGCCTATATTTTTTCCGACTTTTTCTATCTCCGGTTGGATTAGTAACTGCGTCATCAGAAGTTATTATTTTTTCTTCTTCCATAAAACGCCCCCTCTTATATAATTTATATCTTATCCTTATGTATCCTCTTTATATCATCGTCTATATCAGAAGTGTTTGCTTTAATAGTAGTAAGTCCTTCTCCACGAGCAACAACTCTTAATTCTTCCTCGGTATCCTGTTTTGTAGGCTTATTTGCTACATTAAGTATAGGCATATTTCTTTGTAATTGCAAACCAAATGCCATAAGCAGTATCTTATCATCGTCTGAAATGCCGTTATATATGTCTATTAACTTTTGCTCATCAGATGAAAGATTATTCTCACTTTGCTCTTTATCGCTATATAAATTATTGTGAAAATTATCAGTTCTACCAAGCAAGTAATCTACCGAACAGTCAAAATACTCTGCAATAGATTGTATTTTGTCAACAGATGGGAGTTTGCCTCGTTTCATATTATCTAATATAGTTGTAGATAGTTCAGCATTTTTAAGCATTTGATTTATAGACAACCCTTTAGATTTAGCTAGAGCAGATATTCTATCTATATTGATTTGTAAACTATACATAAAAATCACCTCTCAAATTTGTAGAATACTAACAAATTCTTTCAATACACAGAAAAATTCATTGACTTCTTTCTATTGACAGATTATAATGAATTTACAACAAAGGTAATATAAACCAAAAAAATATACCTTTGCTAGAATTTCTTATTTTTTTGAGATAACATACAGCAATCGAATTATCTCTGAAAAACCTAAAAGCATTATGAACAGAAATATAGATGCCATAATGTAGGCAAAACCGACAAAAGGATTTTGGAACAAAGAAACGACACCAAGGATTATGCCAGCTATAAAACACACTACTCCAGATACTTTAACTGCATTACCTATGGTCGTGTTCGAGTCACTTATATCGTAATTGAGTGTTGAGTTTGTATTATTATTAAATTTTGCTTTACAAGTAAAACAAACTCCTGCAGATTTTTCATCATTATTAAGTTCTGCACCACAGTTTGGACAATTCATAAAAATCACACTCCTTATGAAGAAATTACTTATTAACCTCGGGATTGTCAGTTCTGCCAAGTAGATAGTCTACCGATACATCAAGATAATCGGCAATTTTAGCTAAACTAAATGATGCCATACCTTTAGTATCGTTAATTTGCTGGATAGCATTAGCACCTAGCGAGCAATCTGAAAGCATTTGCTTTGCATTAATATTTCTTTTTTTGCAAATAAGTTTAATTCTTTCTTTTGTTGTTTGTGCAAAATACATAACTATCCACCTCAAAAATTGTAGAAAATAACAATATACCGAAAATTCGGTATAAAAGTATTTACAATACCGATTTTTCGGTATATAATAAGTTTACAACAAAGGCAATAGTAAAGCCCCGGATAGAGTTTTCGTTCCTTTATAGGTCTACGACAACCTATATAATATGTTCCGTATACTTTTACGGAATATAGCTATTCCCTTTGTTTATTTTAAAAATTCTTTTAATACCTCTGTTGTAATTTTAACATAACACTCAGGTTTTGTCTAGTAAAAACTAACAGAAAGGAGGGAGTAAACAATGTCTGTTGGTTCAAATATTAAGCAGTTAAGACTTAAAAAAGATATGACACAGCAGGAACTTGCTGACAGATTGGGGTTAACCCAAAATAATGTCACAAGATGGGAACGAGATGGTGCAACGCCAAATGTTATTATGGCGAAGCAAATCGCTAATATTTTAGGCTGTACAATCGAGGACCTACTTGCTTAACATATTTTAATTATATTGAAGAAAAGAGGAATTAACAATGCCAAGAACATCAGAAAAAGGAAAGAATAACCCTTACTATTTGGCTAGAATGGTTGCATCTAAAAGCAATGACAGGCTGTCTAGCCGAGCAGGGGCGAGCGAAGTGTTGGGAATAAGCGAAAAGAGGATTACATGGATAGAGAATAATCTTACTAATCCCTATCCGGAGGAAGTAGTTATAATGGCATCATTGTATAACGCTCCTACACTAGAAAATCTTTACTGCTCAACAGTTTGCCCTTTAAAAGGATTGCCTGTTATAGAAGAAAACAAAACACTTTCTGAAATAGCAATATCAGCATATCAATCTTTAAGATATGCGAGAGAAATGCAAGAAGAAATTATAGATATTGTTGAAGACGGAAAGATAACAGCTGATGAGGTTGTTAGAGTAAAAAGAATAATAGGTCTTCTTGATGAAATGACAAAAGTCAAAGAAGAGTTATCTATTAAATTAAAAGTTCTTAATGTAGATTGACGAAAGGAGAATTGTTATGCAGAAAAAGCAGCAAGAAGATAGGTACATCAGAGTAGCAGAAATGCAAGACCTACTTGGTGGAGTATCAAATGTAAAAGCATATGCAATTATAAGACAATTAAATTCTGAGCTAAAAAGCAAAGGATATATAACAATAGCAGGTAGAGTTAGTAGACCATACGCACTTAAAAGACTTGGTATTACAATATAGAAAGGAGATATTCAAATAATGATAATCTTGTTAATTATTGCAGTCATTTTTGTAGCTGCAAACTTGGCATAGAAAGAAGGTGAAATGTTGAAAAATTGGACGAAAGCTGATGACGAAAAGCTAAGATTGTTGGACTCTTACGGTGTTACTGTCATTGATATGTCTGAAATCCTAGGAGTTACATATAACTTTGCAAAAAGCAGGCTTGAGAAAATAATTACAGATAAGAAGGAGGAATAAATTTGGAAATGTTATTAATTGTAGCTATGTTTTTCTTAGCTGCGTGTTTGGTCTATTAAATATTTTTTGAAAGGATGGACAAAAAAATGAAAGGTTATAAGGTTTTTAATTCTGACTGGACTTGTAGAGGTTTCCAGTTTGAGGTAGGCAAAGTATTTGAGGAAGATGTTACACCAGTTTGTTGTGATAAGGGGTTTCATTTCTGCACAAAGGCATCAGACTGTTTTAGCTATTATAATTTTGACCCTAATAATAAAGTTGCAGAAGTAGAAGCACTTGGTGAGATTGACTCTAATGATAAAGATAGTAAGTGCTGTACTAACAAAATTAAGATTGTTAGAGAAATTAACTGGCAGGAAGTTCTTGAGCTTGTAAATTTGGGAAAAGCTTGCACTGGTCTTTGTAACAGCGGTAATTGTAACAGCGGTAATCGTAACAGCGGTAATTGTAACAGCGGTGATTATAACAGCGGTAATTGTAACAGCGGTGATTATAACAGCGGTAATTATAACAGCGGTAATTATAACAGCGGTAATTGTAACAGCGGTAATTGTAACAGCGGTAATCGTAACAGCGGTGATTGGAACAGCGGTGATTATAACAAGACTTGCTTTTCAAACGGATGCTTTAATACCGAATCACCAAAAATTTACTTGTTTAACAAACCTTCTAACTGGAATTATAGTGATTGGTTAAATTCAGATGCGAGATATATTCTTATGAATTGTCCTTCAAATGTTCTTTCTTGGATATGGGAAGATGATATGACTGATGAAGAAAAAGAACAACATTCTGAATATTTAGCAACAGGTGGATTCTTGAAGCATATTGAAGAAGAAACAGGAAGACAGATGTGGTGGGATGGTCTTTCAGATGTACAAAAAAACAGTGTGATGCAACTTCCAAACTTTGATAAGGATATTTTTAGAGAAATTACTGGTATCAGTATTGAAGCATAGGTGGTGATGTTATGAAGCTTTTCAAACATCAGCAGGAAGCATTAGAACAAACAAAAGACTTAAATATAGTTGCATTTTATTTGGACATGGGACTTGGAAAGACATTTGTTGGTGCTGAAAAAGCAATGTCATTTGGTGAAGACATCTTGATTGTGTGCCAGAAGTCCAAGATTGCAGATTGGGGGGAACACTTCTTTAAATATTACATTGACAAGATGAAGTGTGATGAATCTATAATGCTTAATCTATTAAGCTAAAAAGGAGTGAAAAATAATGATTAAAGGTTTATGTGAAAAAGCTGTGTGGTTCGTTTGGGATTTATTTTTAAAAGTAAAAGAGTATTTTGTAGGACAAGAAGTAATAACGCTTAGTAAAGAAAAGCGTTATCGAACAATGGAAAGGTGCGTCAGATGGTAGAAATAGAAAAGTCCTCTGTTGCAGCAGAGGACCATATATAAACACGTTTGGAAATATTATAACAATTAAATTATAAAACAATAATTTGGTTTTGTCAATGAAAGGAGATTAAATATGGTAGATATAGTATTGAAACACTTATCACTTACAAATTTCAAAGGGATAAGGGATTTAAAAATTGATTTTACAGACGGCATAAATGAAATCAAAGGAGCTAATGCAACAGGTAAGACAAGTTTGTTTGATGCGTTTGTATGGCTACTTTTTGGAAAGGATAGTCAGGGTCGTAAAGATTTTGGAGTTAAAACACTTGATGCTGATGGTAAAGAGATACATCGTATTGAGCATAATGTAACCGCTATTATAAGTGTTAATGGTGTTGATAAAGTTTTTTCTCGCACATTGCGCGAAAAGTGGCAGACAGAAAAAGGAAAAACTGAGGAGGTTTACAAAGGCAATGAAACTATATATGAAATAGATAATGTTCCTCTTAAAATGAGTGAATATAACAGCCGTATAGCGGATTTGTTGGATGAAGAATTGTTTAAACTAGCAACAAACCCAACTGCTTTTGTTAGCTTAAAGACACAAGAACAACGCAAAATTCTTATGAATATGGCAGGACTTAAAGATGACTTAGCACTTGCTACAGAGTGTGGCAATGATGAAATTGTTTCTATATTAAACAGTGGAAAAAGCTTAGTAGACAGAGCTAAAGAGCTTTCAAAAACAAGAACTAAAATACGCAAAGAGCTTGACCTTATTCCAGCGAGAATTGATGAAGTAAGCCGTAGCATTGGAGAACACAGAAACATTGAAATAATAGACAAGGATATATCTATTATTAAGAATGATATTGAAAAAATATCTGCTGAACTAGAAAAAGCTAAAAGTTGTGGTAGTGCTAACAAAATTAGACTTGCTGAAATTGAATTAGAGCAGGCTGAAGCAGAATATCGTTCTAAACAGAGTAAGGTAAATGCTGAAAATAATAATATAAAATATAAGCGTAAATGCGAGTTGGATAGTATAAGAGATGAAATAAGTATCGCTGAAAAGACTGTCAGGGATATTAGTAGAGATATTTCTGATAGCAAGAGAGTTATTGAAAGAAAGCGTGCTGAATACACAGAAATTCGCAAAGATGAATATCCGGCATTTAACGATACAGCTTGTCCTTGTTGCGGCAGACCTTGGGAAAGCGAAACACTTGCTGAAAAGCGTGCAGAATACGAAGAAAAACGCAAAGAACATAATATAAATAGAGCAGAGCTGCTTTCAAAGATAAATGCTGATGGTGCTAAGTATGCACAAATTGTTAAAGATTATGAAACCAAAATTCTTGAGAAACAAGAGAAGGTTAAAAAGTTAAAAGTTGAATTAAAAACATTGGAAGATAAGCCTTTAGAGTTGATTAAGTTAGAAGAATTTGATGCCGAACCATACATTGCTAAAATTAATGAGCAAAAAGCTAATGCTAAAGTATTAGATACAACAGAACTTGATAATTTAAAAACAAAATTGGAATTCTTTGAGCGTGAAAAGTTAGAAGTTATTGCTATAGACAAACAAAAACAACGTATCATCGAACTTGAAAACGATGCAAAAGTTAAGGCACAAGCAATAGCAGATATTCAGAAAGAAGAAAATGTTATTGAAGATTTCACTAAATTCAAAATTAATGAGTTGGACAAGGCTATAAATAATAAATTTGAGCTTGTTAAATTTAAACTTTATGATTATCAGATTAATGGTGGCTTTGTAGAATGTTGTGAGCCTACTATAAACGGTGTACCTTATAACAACTTAAATAGTGCAGCTAAGATTAACGCAGGACTTGATATTATAAAAGCGTTGCAGAAGTTTTATGGAGCAAGAGTGCCTGTATTTGTAGACGGCAAGGAAAGTGTAAACAAGGTATTTGAAACTGGCAGTCAGCTAATATGCCTTACAGTAAGTGAAGATACAAAATTAACTATTAACAAGGAGGTTGCTTAACATGGCAAATACAAATGTAGTAACAAAAGAAAAAAATTTTGTTGTACCAGATATGGGTGGGATATATAGTTCAAGCGAATTATTCAATGGGGCGTTAACACTTGCCAAAAGCTTTGCTCAAAGTCCATTAGTGCCTAAGGAGTTTCAAAACAATAATGGTAGTTGTCTTATAGCACTTGATATGGCATCACGCTGTAAAATGTCGCCCCTTATGGTTATGCAAAACATATATATTGTGTACGGAAAGCCAAGTTGGAGCAGTAAATTTATTATAGCCCTAATTAATCAAAGTAAGAGATATGCAACACCTCTGCAATTTGAATTTAACGATGATAAAACATCTTGCTTTGCTTGGGTTAATGATTATGACGGAAATAAAATAACTGGTCCTGAAATAAGTATTGAGATGGCTAAAAAAGAAGGTTGGTATGGAAAGAACGGTAGCAAATGGCAAACAATGCCGGAATTAATGCTTAGATATAGGGCTGCTTCTTTCTTTGGAAATACAAATTGTTCAGACTTACTTATGGGCTTACCATCAGCCGATGAAACTATGGATATTATAGATGATTTCGAAGTTGTACAAGAAGAAATAAAAGAGAATGGTAATAAAGCTGGAGAAATTGGATTTGATACAACAGATGAAATAGTTACATCTGAACCTGGACCCATACCTGATGATAGCTTGGATGATTTTGCAGAACAGCCAGCATTTTAATAATTATGATTAAGTTAATAGTATTGGCAAGTGGCAGTAGTGGTAATTGTTATCTACTCCAAACAGATAACTCTTGTCTTATTGTTGAGGCAGGGGTAAGTCTGTTGGAGGTAAATAAAGCACTTGATTTTAATATTAGTAAGGTTTGTGGATGTATTGTTACGCACGAACATAAGGACCACAGTAAATACATAAAAGAGTATCTTACATATGGTATTAAATGTTATATGTCATACGGTACAGCAAAGAAATTAGGAATAATCAATAATGTATTTATAAATATTGTAAAGCAATTTGAAACAGTTATTGTGGACGAGTGGAAGTTATTGCCGTTTGACGCAAAACACGATTGTGAAGAACCACTAGGCTATTTAATTAACCACAAAGAGTGTGGCAATATATTATTTGCAACAGATACATATTATCTTCCTAACACTTTTAATAAACTAAATCATATTTTAATTGAGTGCAATTATTCAAAAAATATACTTGATAATAATAATGTAAATGAAACTTTAAAAAAAAGATTATATAGCTCTCATATGAGTCTTGAAACTTGTATTGATACCCTCAAAGCAAATGACCTTTCTTTTGTACAGAATATTGTTTTGTTGCATTTAAGCAACAACAATAGCGACGCTAATAATTTTAAAAACAGCGTTGAAGGTGCGACAGGGATACCAACAATAGTAGCTGATAAGGGGGTTACAGTAGTGTTAGAAAGGAATAATTTATGAACAAAGTTATTTTACTAGGTCGAATGGCTCGTGACCCAGAAGTTCGTTTTACTCAAGGTAATGAGCCAACGGCAGTTTGCAGGTTCTCTGTAGCAGTAGAAAGACCATTCTCGTCTAAACGCAAAGAAGGCGATGCAACAGCTGATTTTATCAACTGTGTATGTTTCGGTAAGCGTGGAGAAAGTATAGGTCAGTATTTCCATAAAGGAAATAGAATTGCTATTACTGGTAGATTACAGGTTAGCAATTGGCAGGATAATAACGGTCAGAAGAGATATTCTACTGATGTTGTTGTTGAAGATTTCGAATTCTGTGAAAACAAAAATGTAAATAGTGTGAGTACGAATAGTTCTCAAACAACTACTTCAAGTCCTGCACAAAGTAACAATAATAGTGATTTTTTCCCTATCGTAGATGACGATGAGGAATTACCATTTTAAAATGATAAAGTGCAAGGCAGGTGTGCTACTTGCCTTGTATAGGAGGTGTTTATTTGTCAAATATAGGAGGTGGCTGGTTAAAACTATACAGGGATTTGATTGACAAGCCTCTGTGGTTAAATAGTACGCTAGAACAAAGAGTTATTTTAGTTACAATTTTATGTATGGCTAACTTTGCACCTAAGAAATGGGAGCATAACGGAGAAATATTTGACTTACAAGCTGGGCAATTTATTACTTCACTTCCTTCACTCGTTAGCAAATGTAACTCAAAAGAGATAACAACACAGAAAGTTAGAACAGCCTTAAAAAGATTTGAAAAGTTAGGTTTTTTAACAGACAAATCAACAAATAAATACAGGCTCATAACTATAGTAAATTGGGCTATGTATCAAGATTTTGATAATGAAGATAACAAGCAAAATAACAGCCAACTAACAGGCAATCAACAGGCAGATAACAGCCAACTAACAGCTAAAGAAGAATGTAATAATAACAATAATGTTAATAATGCTAATAATATACAGTCTTATCCGTCTTATCAGTCTAATAATATATATAATACTCCGACACCGACTCCATTTCCAACACAGACTGACAGACAAGACTATATTGATTTTACATTGTTCGAAAACAGAATTCGTAAAATTGTATGCTACGATGATTTCGGTGAAGATGATAAGGCTGTAATTGACGATTTAATCAACTTGATGATTGATTTGCTTGCTACAAATGACACGCTTGTTGCAATAGGTAACAGACGATACCCTAAGCAATATGTGTATAGCAAACTTCTGACATTAAACGATGACAGTATAAAATATTTAATAAAAAAACAAGCTAGGCTTGGCATAGACGAAGATGTTAAAAATCCAAAGCGATACATGCAAGGGATTATATTTAACACAGCATTAAACTACAAGACTGAAATACAAAAGAGTTTTAATGATAGCTACTATCGTGGAAAGGAATGGTTAGGGTGAAACTAAAGTGCGACATCTGTGGCAAAGAGTACAAAGCGTATGGCTGTTATAGAAGCAAAGAAAGGCATCTGTGTGATACCTGCATTGCTAGACGAAACAAGTTTTTGAAAAGGCTAAATATAAAAATAAATTACGATAAAGAGGAGAAGAAAGATGATAAATTTCTTTATACCAGGGAAGCCGACTGGTAAGGGCAGACCTAGGGTGTGTAGAAATGTTACATACACACCCAAAGAAACTAAAGATTATGAAACGCTTGTTAGAACTTGTTATAAACAAAAGTATGGCGATAAAGAGCCTATACCGACTAAAACACCAGTCGAGGTAGAAATATATGCCTACTTCAAAATCCCTAAAAGTATGCCGAAAAAACAAGTTAAATTGATTGAAAATAATGAGCTATTCCCAACCGTTAAGCCTGACGCTGACAACATAAGCAAAATAATACTGGATGCCCTGAATGGGTTAGCATATTACGATGATAACCAAGTTACTGATTTAGTTGTATATAAGCAATATGCAACAACAGATGAAGGGGTTGGTGTACTTGTTAATATTAAGGAAAAGAGGTTAGAGAATGAAGAAATTAAGTGAGTTAAGCGATGAAACGCTATTGTACATAGAAATTTTTAACGATTTAAAAAGCATAATTCCAGAGGTAAAAATAGTCACCAAAAAAGAGTATGTTAGCAATCAAGATTTGTTTTGTAAAGGGAATTGGAGCGAAATCTTCATTGCTATTATCTCTCCAATTTCTTTTTTCCTGGAAGATTTTTTAGAACAAGCAGAAAGCGAAAATAGACTAGGTGATGATTGGAGAAATAAAGTCATTGATGAATTAAGAGATACAATAGACATTGATGAATTTGAATATAAGATAAATGAAGTGTTGATGAGACACCCTAATTATATTGCCGGAGAACCTGTGGAAAACGATGTTTGGGAGTGTAAGGAGGAATAGTTTTGGAAAATAACAATATAGACCACCCATCGCACTATTGCCATGGTGGTATGGAGTGCATAGATGAGATGGTAACAGTGTTTGGTAGGGTAGCAGTAAAGCATTTCTGTTTGCTTAATGTTTGGAAATACCGAAAAAGAGCTTTATACAAAAATGGCGAAGAGGACATGAAAAAAGCTGATTGGTATATGAAGAAGTTTGTTGAGTTGGAGGGTAATGAGAATGAAAATTGATTGCGGATATACTGAAAATTATTTGAAAGAAAAAAATAGAATGACTAATGATTGCGAAATAGGTTGTAATCATTGCCTGATAGGTAGTTATAATAACGGGTTCGACTTGATGTGTGTAGAGTTTGAGAATACATATCCTGATAAAGCAATCGAAATCGTGCAAGCTTGGTCTGACAAACATCAGGCGGAAACTAGGGCAGAGCATTTTTTAAAAATGTACCCTAATGCTCGAATGCACAATAACGGTC
>OLVR01002178.1_pt1 | contig 15633 bp, 10 predicted proteins | sample 1673261 | NCBI WGS metagenome assembly OLVR01 (sample SAMEA3178938, study PRJEB25190) | human gut metagenome | biome: human gut; feature: human-associated habitat; material: faeces | place: Austria | collected 2013 | reverse complement strand
TCATGATCATCCACTCGGGGCGCTGGTTGCTCTCGAGGAAGCTCTCAACGCACTCAAGGCGCTTCAGCAGGCGGACGCGCTTCTGGCCGTTGGCATGCTCGAGCTCCTCACGCAGCTCCTTGCTCAGCTTGTCGAGGTCGATCTCGGCCAGCAGCTTCTGGATGGCTTCGGCACCCATACCGGCTTCAAACGTATCCTCGTACTTTTCGCGCATCTCCTTGTACTCGCGCTCGGTCAGCAGCTGCTTTTTCTCCAGCGGCGTGAAGCCGGGGTCGGTGACAATGTAGTTGGCGAAATACAGGACCTTGTCCAGCTGACGGGGGCTGATGTCCAGCATCAGGCCGATGCGGCTGGGAATGCCCTTGAAATACCAGATGTGCGAGACAGGCGCGGCCAGCTCGATGTGGCCCATGCGCTCACGGCGGACCTTGGCGCGGGTGACCTCGACGCCGCACTTGTCGCAGATCTTACCCTTATAGCGGATGCGCTTATACTTGCCACAGTGGCATTCCCAGTCCTTGGTAGGTCCAAAAATGCGCTCGCAGTACAGGCCGTCGCGCTCCGGCTTCAGGGTGCGGTAATTGATGGTTTCGGGCTTGGTGACCTCGCCGTAGCTCCAGGCACGGATCTGGTCCGGGGAGGCAAGGCCGATCTTAATCGAATCGAATTCTTTATTTTCCATTCAGCGAACCCTCTCAAATTCAATATGACACACGATGCAATTCGATCAATCGTCGAAGGAATCAGACTCGATGGCGGCGAGGTCGTCAGCCGTGGGGCCGGCATCCTCATCCAGATCATCGTCAAAGCCTTCGTCGGCGTCCTTGACGCTGTAATCGTCCTGCAGCTCACTCTCGACCATGACGTTATCGCCCAGGTCGTAGTCATTGTTCTCAAAGCTGCTGTCATCGTCGTCAAACTCCTGACGCATATCGACGGCGTTGCCTTCCTTATCCTGCACAACAATATCCAGGCCAAGGCTCTGCAGCTCTTTGAGCATAACGCGGAAGCTCTCGGGGATACCGGGGCGCGGGATCGGCTCGCCCTTGACGATGGCCTCGTAGGTCTTGACACGGCCCACGACGTCGTCGGACTTGATGGTCAGGATCTCCTGCAGGGTGTAAGCGGCGCCGTAGGCTTCCAGCGCCCAGACTTCCATCTCGCCGAAGCGCTGGCCGCCGAACTGCGCCTTGCCGCCCAGAGGCTGCTGGGTGACCATGGAGTAGGGGCCGGTGGAACGGGCATGGATCTTATCGTCAACCAGGTGATGCAGCTTCAGGTAGTACATATAGCCTACCGTGACCTTGCTGGGGAACTGTTCACCGGTACGGCCATCATACAGGGTGGTCTTGCCGTCGTCGGTCAGATCGATCTTGGAGAAGTCGATGACATGGCCTTTCTCGCCCATCAGGCGGTCCAGGTGGGTCGGGTACTCGGGCGCGTTTTCGCCGTGCCACTTCTCGCGGGCCTCGGCGAAGCAGTCGCGCAGGTCGGACTCGTGCGCACCGTCAAAGACGGGGGTCTGGACCTTCCAGCCCAGTGCCTTGGCAACGTAGCCCAGGTTGACCTCCAGGACCTGACCAATGTTCATACGGGAGGGAACGCCCAGGGGGTTCAGCACGATGTCCAGCGGGGTGCCGTCGGGCAGGAAGGGCATATCCTCCTGCGGCAGAATGCGGGAAACAACACCCTTGTTGCCGTGACGGCCTGCCATCTTATCGCCGACGCTGATCTTACGCTTCTGGGCGATGTAGCAGCGCACGCACATACGCACGCCGGGCTGCAGCTCGTCACTGTTCTCGGGGGTAAAGACCTTGACATCGACAACGATGCCGTAGGCACCGTGGGGCACACGCAGGGAGGTGTCGCGGACCTCGCGGGCCTTCTCGCCGAAGATGGCGCGCAGCAGACGCTCCTCGGCGGTCAGCTCGGTCTCGCCCTTCGGGGTGACCTTGCCGACGAGGATGTCACCGGTCTTGACCTCGGCACCGATGCGGATGATTCCACGGTCATCGAGGTCCTTCAGCGCGTCATCGCCGACGTTCGGGATGTCGCGGGTGATCTCCTCGGGTCCGAGCTTCGTGTCGCGGGCCTCGGTCTCATATTCTTCAATGTGGATGGAGGTGTAGACATCCTCGCGGACGAGCTTCTCGTTCAGCAGGACGGCGTCCTCGTAGTTGTAGCCCTCCCAGGTCATGAAGCCGATCAGGGCGTTCTTGCCCAGGCTGATCTCGCCGTTGCGGGTCGCGGGGCCGTCGGCCAGCACGTCGCCGGCCTTGACGGTCTCGCCCACATTGACGATGGGGCGCTGGTTGTTGCAGTTGCCCTGGTTGGAGCGCATGAACTTGATGAGCTCATAGGTGTCGGCGGAGCCGTCGGCGCAGCGGACAATGATCTTGTCGGCGTCGACATACTCAACGGTGCCGTCATGGGCGGCCAGGACGCAGACACCGGAGTCGGTGGCGGCCTTGTACTCCATGCCGGTGGCGACCAGCGGCTGCTGGGTGACCATCAGAGGCACGGCCTGACGCTGCATGTTGGAGCCCATCAGTGCACGGTTGCAGTCGTCGTTCTCGAGGAACGGGATGCAGGCCGTAGCGACGGAAACCATCATACGCGGAGAAACGTCCATGTAGTCGACCTGAGAAGCGTCGAACTCCTGGATGTCGTTGCGGTGGCGGCCGGAGACGCGGGGACGGACGAAGTGGTTGTTCTCGTCCAGCGGCTCGTTGGCCTGAGCGACGATATACTCGTCCTCCTCGTCGGCGGTCATATAGACGACCTCATCGGTGACAGTGCCGGTGGCCTTGTCGACCTTGCGGTACGGGGCCTCAACGAAGCCGTACTTGTTGATCTTGGCGTAGGTGGCCAGATAGGAGATCAGACCGATGTTCGGGCCTTCAGGCGTCTCGATGGGGCACAGACGGCCATAGTGGGTGTAGTGAACGTCGCGGACCTCGAAGCCTGCGCGGTCACGGGACAGACCGCCGGGGCCCAGAGCGGACAGACGGCGCTTGTGGGTCAGCTCGGCCAGCGGGTTGTTCTGGTCCATGAACTGGGACAGCGGGCTGGAACCGATGAACTCCTTGATGGCGGCGACGACAGGGCGGATGTTGACGAGGCTCTGCGGGGTGATCTCGCCGTTTTCCTGATTCTGCAGAGTCATGCGCTCACGGATGACGCGCTCCATGCGGGAGAAGCCGATGCGGAACTGGTTCTGCAGCAGCTCACCGACACTGCGGACGCGGCGGTTGCCCAGGTGGTCGATCTCATCGGTGGTGCCGATGCCGTGATCCAGGCCCAGCAGGTAGTTGACGGAAGCGAAGATGTCATCGACGGTGACGGTGCGGCTGATCAGAACATCGTGGTTCTGGCGCAGCAGCTCCTTCTGCTCCTCCACGTCAGAGGTGGTGTCGAGGATCTTACGGATCTCGGCGAAGTTGGCACGCTCGTTGACACCGGCCTCGGCCTCAACGTCAAAGCTGAAGAAATTCTGGGCGTTGACGCAGCCGTTGGAAATGACGATGAACGGACGCGGCTCCTCACCCTTCTTCTCGACCAGGATGACGACGCGGGTGACACCGGCGTTGTCGATTTCCTCAGCCTTGGCCATGTTGATCTTCTCGCCCTTGGCGGCCAGCAGCTCGCCGGTCAGGGGGGCGATGATATCCTCAGCAGCCTTGTAGCCGGCAATGCGGCGGGTCAGGCTGAGCTTGTTGTTCATCTTGTAGCGGCCGAAACGAGCCAGGTCGTAGCGGCGCGGGTCAAAGAACAGGTTGTTCAGATGGGCGCGGGAGTTCTCGACCGTCGGGGGCTCACCGGGGCGCAGCTTGCGGTAAACCTCCAGCAGGCCTTCCTCGGTGTTGTGGGTGATGTCCTTCTCGAGAGAGGCGTTGATCTTCGGCTCAGAGTCGCCGAAGAACTGCTTGATCTGCTCATCGGTGGACAGGCCCAGGGCACGCAGCAGCGTGGTGACCGGCAGCTTGCGGTTCTTATCGATGCGGACATAGTACACATCGGAGGAATCCGTCTCATACTCCAGCCATGCGCCGCGGTTGGGGTTCATGGTGGCGGTAAACAGGTCCTTGCCGGTACGGTCCTTGCTGGAACCATAGAAAACACCGGGAGAACGGACCAGCTGAGAGACGATCGCACGCTCTGCACCGTTGGAAATAAAGGTGCCGGCATCGGTCATGAGCGGGAAGTCGCCCATGAAAATCTCCTGCTCCTTCACCTCACCGGTCTGCTTGTTGAACAGACGGGCAGTGACGTACAGGGGTGCCGCATACGTGGCATCCCGCTCTTTACATTCTTTAATAGAATATTTGGGGTTCTTGTCCAGCCGATAATCAACGAACTCCAGCACCAGGTTGCCGGTGTAGTCCTCGATCGCGGCAATGTCGTGGAAAACCTCGTGCAGGCCTTCCTCCAGGAACCAGTTGTAAGAGTTTTTCTGGATCTCGATCAGATTGGGCATACCAATCACTTCGTTGATGTGGGAAAAGCTCATGCGGGTCGTTCTGCCGTTTTGTACGGGCTTGACCTTTACCATAAAACGCGACCACTCCTATTCCATAGATTGACAAAGTTGGCGAAAGCGACCCGAAAGCATACTGTGAAAATGCGGCATATTCGTCGTTTTTCACAAACTTTTCGATTTTGCAGATTTCGCAAAACCCCTTTAGGGCGCTCTATTCCATTTTTGTGATACTGTATTAGTATACAGGGTAAAAGGCTTGCTGTCAAGGTTTTTTCGGCTTTTTTATGAAGTTTTTTCTTCGCATCGAACGCCCGGGCCAGTGTAACAAAATTTCAGCAATTTGCTGATTTTGCACCGTTTCCCCGCACTTGACAAATCCGGCGCAGCGGTTACACCTGCCCGTTTCGGCAGTTTTCACAAGGTTAGGTGTGATATTTTAAACAGGTTTACCCTTGACAAAGGGGTGCGTTTTACAGGATAGTTATTATAAATAACTCCATAAGGCTCCCCTTGAGGGGAGGCTTCAAGTCAGGCGATACAGAAAAGGAAGTTTTGCACATGAATATTCTCAGTCAGAAAATCAGCCTGCGCCGCATCCTGGGCATGATTGCAGGCGTGGTCATTATCGGCATCGGCATTGCGGTGTTCAAGTTTTCGCACCTGGGGAACGACTCCATCAGTGCGCTGAACCTGCGGCTGGCGGAGTTGGTCGGCCTGCCGTTCAGCATCGAGAATGTGCTCATGAACCTGTTCCTGTTTATACCGCAGCTGATTTGGGGGCGGCGGTACATCGGGCTGGGCACCATCATCAACAGCTTTTGCATCGGGTTTATTGTGACGTTCACGAACGACGCGCTTGTCCGGGTGTTTGGCAAGGCGGACACACTCCCTGTACAGCTGGTCTGGGTGGCCGTGGGTGTGCTGGTGGTGGCGTTTGGGTGTTCGCTGTACCAGACGGCCGATTTAGGCGTTGCGCCCTATGACGCGCTCTCGCTGATGATGGCTGACCGCCTCCCTGTCCCCTACTTCGGCTGCCGTGTTTTCACCGACGCGCTGTGCGCGGTCATCACATTTGTGTCGGGCGGTCTAATTGGTCTGGGCACACTGATCTGTGCGTTTGGGCTGGGACCGTTCGTGCAGTTTTTCAGCAAAAATTTCTCGGAGAAAGTTTTGCGGTACAGCCCGGCAAAAAAGTGAGCGGCTGCGGAAACGTTCCCGGGCCGTCGAGGACGCCGACCCCTACAACAAGAAAAGCCTTCCCCTGTGGGGGAAGGCTTTTTTGTTGTCACATCTTAATGATTCCAAACGCGTTGGCTACCGAGCTGGCCAGGATGATGGCGGCAAAAATTGGGCAGAGCCAGCGGATCATGAAGGCAAAAATCCTCTTGCGGCGGAAGGGCTGACCGTCCGTCTCGACCTCCTGCTCGATTTTCTCCACACCAATGACGCGAGAGACAAGCAGGCAGGTAGCAATGGCCGCAATCGGCATCATGACCGAGTTGGTCAGGAAGTCGAAGAAGTCAAGGAACTGCATTCCGATGATGGTCACGCCCGCCAGTGGGCCATAGCCTAGGCTGGACAGCGTACCCAGCGCCACCATGATGACGCCGACAAGCACCGTGGATTTTTTGCGGCCCCAGCCCAGCTCATCTTCAAAGGTCGAGACAGCGCTCTCGGTCAAAGCAATCGAGCTTGTGACCGCCGCGAACAGTACGAGCAGGAAGAACAGCACACCGACGACCGTGCCCAGCCCCATGCTGGCAAACACCTTGGGGATGGTAATGAACATTAACGCCGGGCCTGCCTGTAAGGTGTCCGGGGCGCCGCCGGAGAAAGCAAACACCGCCGGGATGATCATAAGGCCCGCCATGATGGCGATGATCGTGTCAAAAATCTCGACGTGTTCGGTGGATTCCTCGATCGAGACGTCCTTTTTCATGTAAGAACCGAACGTGACCAAAATGCCCATGGCGATGGACAGCGAGTAGAACATCTGGCCCATGGCCGTGACCACGGTCATCCAGGAGAAGTTGTCCGGGTTGGGCACCAGGAAGTAGGCCACGCCCGCCAGCGCGCCGGGCCGCGTGATCGAGTAGACCGCGATAATAACCGACAGCACCACCAGCACCGGCATCATGATCCTGGAGACGCGCTCGACGCCGTTGCGTACGCCCGCAAAGATGATGCCCAGCGTGAAGAGCGCAAACAGCAGAAAGCAAATCTCCGCCGAGGCTCCGTCCGCAATGAAGGCGCTGAAATAGTCATCCTGTGCAAGGCCCTGGGCGTTGCCGCGCAGATACTCAAACAGATACTTGATGACCCAGCCGCCGATGACCGAGTAGTACGGCACGATCAAGACCGGGATAATGGCGTTGATCCAGCCGCCAAAGCCGAGAAAGCCGTTTTTCTTGCCCGGCTTGGCAAAGCTGCCGTAGGCGCTGACCGGGCTTTTGTGGGTCATGCGGCCCAGGGCGGTCTCAGCCATAATCATCGTGTAGCCGAAGGTGAGCGCCAGCACAATATAAATCAGCAGGAAAATACCGCCGCCGTATTTAGCCGCCAGGTACGGGAACCGCCAGATATTGCCCAGCCCCACCGATGCCCCGGCCGCCGACAGCACAAAGCCGAGTTTACCGGAGAAGCTGCTTCTGTTTTTTTCTTTCATGATTTTTCCTATTTCCCTCCGCATTATAGTTTTTTTGCACGTGAGCAAGTGTATCACATACAAGCACAAAATGCAACCCCATGGCAGCAAAACAGCCCCGCCGGGCAGGCGGGGCTGTTAGTTTCAGATTGGTGTCAGGCCGTTATCAGCCGACATTGTCCTGATGGTTGTAGTCCTCGACATTACGGGTGACAGCATTGCTGTACAGCTCGTCCAGGGTTTGGTAGCCATCGTAACTCCAGTACTTCTCCCACCAGCCATCATCGAGGCCGGTTTTAACATCGAAGCTCGCATTCGCTGTATAGTAGTCATCCAGACCACCGGCGATGTTGCCGTCGGCATCTTTGCTGACGTTCCTGAAAGCGATGTACCAGTAGTACGAAACATCTGCATCATAAACCTGGCCTTTATCATCCTCAAAGTGGTTATGCGAGGTCACCTGATAAGGCAGGATGATAACATCCTGAGAAACACCGTAGTTATCCTTGTTTTTCGGGGTCAGGATGTAGTAGCCCAAGTAGCTCATCCCCTTGAGGGTGACGCACTCGCTGTCCCAAGACTTGGCAATGTATGCATTCAGCACATCCTGGGCCTGGTTCTGCAGGCTCACCAGCACAGAATCCGTCAGACCGTCGGAATCGGTGACATACTCGTTCAGCCCCTCCACCGTGTAGGTCTTTTCGGTGGCAGCGGGGATAGCGCCGTACTTCTCGATGCAGTCGCTGAAATCATCGCGGTTGCTGTGTACGGTCACGGTGACGGTGTCGCCGTTGGCGAGGTTATACTGCTCGTCCAGCGTGTAGTACAAGCCCTTGGCGGCCTCGGCGGTGGGCAGGGTGTTGACCGTGGCGCTGCCGTCCGGGGAGATGCCGTCGAACTCGACCTCTACGCCGTCGAAAGCATCAAAGGTATTCACAGCAGTCAGGCCGGAGACCTTGTAGGTCACGTCGCTGCACTTGATCTTGACGCCGAACATTTCCTCGGCTTCCTTCTTGGTCTGCTCATTGACACCGTCCCAAGTGTAGGTGACAACATCGCCGTTGCTCAGGTTGCAGGTCTTGTCGGCGCTGCCGTCGGCGCAGTAGGTCACGAACAGGCTCGTCTCGCTGCCCTCATACAGGGAACCGGCCAGGTTGCTGAGGCCGTAGGTGTCCTCCTCGTGGTTCTTCATCGCCTTCTGGAAGTTCTTGGCAATCTTTTTGCCGTAATCCTTTTCCAGCTTGTCGGTGTCGAACTCGACATCCAGCGTGCCGATGGAGTTGTAGCCCTCGGCAGACAGGGTGATGTACTTGTTCAGGTTGACGGTGGGCTTATGGGTGGCAATCAGCACACCGCCCACAACCACGACAGCCGCCACAGCGACCGGCACAGCCAGCTTCTTGGGGTCAATGGGTGCTTTGGGCGTCACCGTTGCGGTGGCCGCTGCGGGCTGGCCGCCCATGACCGGGGGCTGCTGCGGCGGCTGCACGCTTGCGCCGGGCTGGATGTTGAACGCAGGCTGACCGGCGGGCTGGTCAGCGGCGACCGGCTGGCCGCAGAAGGGGCAGAACTTCGTTCCGTTGGGGATATCGCGTCCGCAATGTACACAAATCATACTATTTTCCTCCTTGATTTTCAGCGGGCAGCGCCTTGTTGGGGGGTGCTGCCTGCAGCCTTTCCTTGAAGAACTTTCTGTCATGATTCTACATCATCAGGGTGGAGTTTGCCACCCTTTTCGGATGAAACGTCGTTTTTGATGTATGAATGACCACATTCAGGCCCAAATACCGCAATTGGGGGCTTAATCCAGGAAGTCACGCAGTTTTTTGCTGCGGCTGGGGTGGCGCAGCTTGCGCAGGGCCTTGGCCTCGATCTGGCGGATACGCTCACGGGTGACGTTGAACTCCTTGCCGACCTCTTCCAACGTGCGGGGGCGGCCATCCTCCAGGCCGAAGCGCAGGCGCAGGACCTTTTCCTCACGCGGGGTCAGGGTCTTGAGCACATCGGCCAACTGCTCTTTCAGCAGAGTCTGGCTGGCGGCCTCGGCGGGGACCGGGGCGTCGTCGTCGGGGATGAAGTCGCCCAGGTGGCTGTCCTCCTCCTCGCCGATGGGGGTTTCCAGGCTGACCGGCTCCTGAGCTACGCGCATGATCTCGCGGACCTTATCGACCGGCATATCCAGGCGCTCGGCAATTTCCTCGGCGCTGGGGTCGTGGCCGCACTCGTGCAGCAGCTGGCTGGACACCTTCTTGACCTTGTTGATAGTTTCGACCATGTGGACTGGGATGCGGATGGTGCGGGCCTGGTCAGCGATGGCACGGGTAATGGCCTGGCGGATCCACCACGTTGCATAGGTGGAGAATTTGAAGCCCTTGGTGTGGTCGAACTTTTCCACAGCCTTGATCAGACCCAGGTTGCCCTCCTGGATGAGATCCAGGAACTGCATACCGCGGCCGACATAGCGCTTGGCGATAGAAACGACCAGACGCAGGTTGGCCTCGCTCAAACGCTGCTTGGCCTTCTCGCCCTCGGGGCCGCCGGCCTGAATCTTCAGCGCCAGCTCGGTTTCTTCCTCGGGGGTCAGCAGCGGCACGCGGCCAATCTCCTTTAAGTAAACTTTGACGGGGTCGTCGATGGTGATGCCGTCGGCGGTCAGGCCGTCCTCGTAATCGTCGGCGCCGTCATCCGGGGCGGCAACGGTGTCGTCCACCTCGACGGGGGTGTCGTCGATGACCTCAATGCCGTTGCTTTCCAGCTCCTCATAGAGCTTTTCCATCGCTTCGACTTCCAGGACGTTGCCGGCTTCTTCCATAGCGTCGCTGATTTCGGTGCTGGTCAGCTTGCCTGCACGGCGGCCGCTGTCGATCAGATTGCGGATGGGGTCTTTCTTTTCTGCCATAAGTAGGTTCTCCTTTTGGTTTTATATTGTTCAACAACGATGTGGGATGGCGTTATTCATCGGGCGTCGGCTGGTGGGCACCCTTGCGCTTGCCGATATCGGCGAAGAAGTTTGCGAACTGGTCAGCGTCCATCTGCTTGACCTTTTCGCTGGCGGGCTTGGCGGTCTGCATACGGTCCAGGTACATATCAATATCCTGTCTTTGCAGGGGCGTACCGTGGTTCTGCGCCTGAGCCAGGGCAATCTGCCCGAAGGCCTTGTCGTCCAGCATCTGCTGCAAGGTCGTCAGGTTCAACGGCAGCTGCTCGTCCACACAGCGGAAGATGGCGTTCAGCACCGTTTTCATTTCAGGGTCAAGCACCATCTCCATATCCAGGCGGCTGCGCACGTAGGGCACTTCCTCCGGCTTTTGCAGCAGGGCCGCGGCCAGCTGCCGGGCCGCACTGGCCGCCCCCAGGGCAGACTCGCCGCCGCTGGTGTAGGGCACACGGATATCAGCGGCAATGCCCTCTTTGGATAAATCGCGCTGTTCCTTGCGGTAATTGCGGCGCTCGGCGGTGCGCACCGCGCCCTGCATCTGGGATACGATGGCCTGTTTGGAGACGCCGGTCTCGTCGGCCAGCCGCCCGGCGTAGACATCCCGTGCCGTGGGGCTGACGCCGCGTTCGGTCAGGATGTCGATAGCCTCGCGGATGTAGCTCAACCGCCCATCGTCGCTGCGCAGGTCGTACTTGGATTTTGCCTTTTTCAGCTGGAACTCGGTGGGATTGGCCGTGCCGTTCAAGAGCATTTCAAACCGCTCACGGCCATATTTTTTGATGAACTCGTCGGGGTCCTTCGCGCCCTGGTAGCTTAACACGCTGACTTTCATCGGCGTATTGGCCATGATGCCCAGGCTGCGCTCGGTGGCTTTCTGGCCCGCCTCGTCGGAGTCGTAACTCAATACGACCTCGTCGGCGTATTCGCTCAGCAGCTTGGCCTGCTCGGCTGTCAGGGCCGTTCCGCAGGCACAGACCGCCGTGTCGAACCCGGCCTCGTGCATTGAGATAACGTCCATGTAGCCTTCGCAGAGGATGTAGCGCTTGGACTTGGATTTTTTTGCGACGTTCAGCGCAAACAGCGTGCGGGATTTGTGGTAAACCATCGTCTCCGGGCTGTTGATGTACTTTGGCTTAGAATCATCCAGCACGCGGCCACCAAAGGCGATGATAGCCCCGCGCACATCGATGATGGGTACCATGACGCGGTGGCGGAAGATATCGTAGAGATTGCCCTTGGCGCTGCGCTTGACAAGGCCGGAAGTTTCGAGTTCTCTTTCCGAGAAGCCAAGGTGCTTTAAATAGTGCAGCAGGCCGACGAAATCATCGGGCGCATAGCCCAGGCCGAAGCGGCGGATGGCCGCGTCGGACAGGCCGCGCTTCTCTTTCCAGTAGCGGCGGGCCATGGCGGCCTCCGGCGTTTTGGCGTTGAGGTTCTCGTAGAAATACCGCGCGGCGCAGCGGTTGATTTCCAGCAGACGCTGGCGGGCGCGGGATTCGCGGTCGTCCTCCTCGGGCAGGGGCATTCCGGCGCGGGAGGCCAGCTGTTTGACGGCCTCGACATAGCCGAGGTTATTGTACTTGCGCACAAAGCTGATGACGTCGCCCGCTGCGCCGCAGCCGAAGCAGTAAAAGCTCTGGGTATCGGGGTAAACGACGAAGGACGGCGTTTTTTCGTTATGGAAGGGGCACAGTCCGGTGGCGGTGCGCCCGCGGCGGCGCAGCTGCACATACTGGCCGATGATCTCTTCAATATCATTGCGCCGCACGACTTCCTGTATGTATTCCTGGGGGATCATGGGTTGACTGCACCTCCTTGTCAGATTGTAGGGGCCGGGCATGCCCGGCCCGCGGTTTTCCCGCAATGCTGCGTCTGCCAATCTGTGCAGGGCCGGGCATGCCCGGCCCCTACGGCGCAGCGGTTACAAAACGTGCCACTTTTGCGGCACGAACAGTTCCTCAAACAGGCGGGTGGCAAACTCATCGCTCATGCCGCTGATGTAGTCGGTCACGGCGCGGTCAACGCCCTCGTTGTAGGCGATCTGCATATAAAAATTTGGCATCAGGGCCGGTTCGTCGCTCAGGCGGGTGTACAGCTCGCTGATGAGCTTGTCCACCTTTTTTTCCTCGCGCTTGGCCTCCTTGTCAACGTAGACCGTCGAGTACATGAAGTCCTTCAAAATCGCGTAGGCGGCCTCGACCTCGGGCGAAAAATTGATCTGCCCTTCCCCGCTGTGGGCGATCAGATCGGTTATCATCGTCGTGATGCGCTGGGATTTCGTCGCGCCCAGCACGGCGGTGGCTTCGGGCGGCAGCTGGCGGGCGTCCAGCACACCGGCGGTGATAGCGTCCTCGATGTCGTGGTTCAAAAATGCAATGTGGTCGGCGCGGCGCACGACACAGCCCTCTGGTGTGCGGGCCCACGCGCCCGACGTGTGGGTCACGATGCCATTGCGCACCTCCCAGGTCAGGTTCAGGCCCTGGCCGTCGCGCTCTAAGTAATCCACCACCCGCAGGCTTTGGCGGTAGTGGGTAAAGCCGCCCGGGCACAGCCGGTTCAGCGCCCGCTCCCCCGCGTGGCCGAAGGGCGTGTGCCCCAGATCATGGCCCAGGGCGATGGCCTCGGTCAAATCCTCGTTCAGGCGCAGGGCGCGGGCTATCGTGCGGGCGATCTGGGAGACTTCCAGCGTGTGGGTCAGGCGGGTGCGGTAGTGGTCGCCCTCCGGTGAGAGAAAAACCTGGGTCTTTTGCTTTAGGCGGCGGAACGCCTTGCAGTGCAGAATGCGGTCCCGGTCACGCTGGAAACAGGGGCGGATGGGGTCATCTTCCAACGGCGTGCGGCGGCCCAGGCTATTTTCACTCAACGTTGCATAACGGCTCAAGGTCTGACGCTCGATGGCTTCGGTCTCTTCGCGGATCGTCATGGTATGTCCCCCTTTTTTACAGCTTCTATTTATAAATACGACAAAACTGCGGGAAACACTCTTTTTTTGTGGAAATTTTTTTGAAGTTTTTTCACGGCTGCGGGGGGCGGGACGTCGGGCGGGGCACCCTCACCCCGCTGGGGGGTGCCGCAATTCAAAACGCCGCGTACTGTGCCTCGGAGATCTCCACCTCTGCGCCGCCGCGAGTCAGTTCGGTCAGGGCGGTGACGAGTGTACCCTCCTGCCCTGCGGGCATACGCCAGCAGAGTGTCACGGCATCGTCAAAAATCGGCTCGTCCAGCCGTGTTTCCGCCGCCGCTATGATGCGCTGGGCCTGCTCAAACTGGGCGTAGGGCACGCGCAGACGGCAGTCCACCACCAGCCGCATACTGACAAGTTCGGCATTCTGCAAAGCCCCCGACGCGGCGGCGGTGTAGGCCCGCACCAATCCGCCGGTGCCCAGCAGGATGCCGCCGAAATACCGCGTTACCACAACAATAACGTCCGCCACGCCCGCATGGCCGATGGTTTCCAGCACCGGCGTACCGGCGGTCTTGGCGGGTTCGCCGTCGTCGGAATACCGCGTGCGGCCGTTTTGCAGCACATAGGCGTAAACGTTGTGCCTTGCGGTGCGGTTGGCGGCACGCACGGCGTTCAGCACGGTCAGGGCCTTTTCCTCGGTGTCGGCAAAGGCGGCGGTGGCGATAAAACGACTGCGCTTTTCCTCATATTCAAAGGTGGATGTGCCGCGGATGGTCTTGTAATCAGCCATAGGAAACCTCGCTGTATAGCAAAAAATACCCCGGATGAAAAAACATCCGGGGTACAAAAAACGGAATTACTTGCCAGACTTGGCGAAGCGGCGCTTGAAGCGCTCGACGCGGCCACCGGTATCGACCAGCTTCTGCTTGCCGGTGTAGAAGGGATGGCACTTGCTGCAAACTTCGACGTGGATCTCCGGCTTGGTGTCACGGGTGTGAATCACGTTGCCGCAGGCGCAAGTGATGGTGCAGTCCACATAGTTCGGATGGATGCCCTGCTTCATGGTATTTTCACCTCTTTCTCGATTATGATAACGGGAGCCATACTTGATATATGTGCTCATCACAATCTCCGAATTGCGGCTACCAGCGTCCACCATCCTGTGCGGGCGGAGCAGCCATCTGAACGATTGCTGAAATATTATAGCGGATTTTTGGGGCGATGTCAAGTATTTTTTTGTGTTGACTTACAGGCTCTTTCCCCCGGTGCACACGGTGCGGGCGTCCCATTTTAAATCACTGCCATTATAAATGGAAAAGGTGTACTGCACGGCGGGGGTGCCGTCCACGCTGCCGGTGGCGGTGATGGTGCCGTTGTTGTTGGCATACGCCCAGGTGTAGGCGGGCGTTTCGGGCAGGTCGTCGGCGGTGACGGTGGTGCCGGGCCAATCGATGGCAAAAAAGCGGGCGTTACTGCTCCAATCGTCCTCGGCGGTAAAGTCGATGGTCAGCAATCGGTTGGCCTGTTCCGCCGTAAAGCCCAGCAGATTGGGGCCGTAGTCCCGGCTGCGGGCGGCGAGGTAATAGGCCGTCTGCTCCTCGGTCCAGTCGGCAGGGGCGGCAAAATCGGTGATGCCCGCCGCGGCCAGGGCGCGGCACTGGTGCACCAGCATCGTGTGCTGCCACTCGTTCAAGTTCAACTCGCGGGCCTCGTCGCTCAGTTCCGGGATGGCGGCGGTGCTGTCGGTACTGTACCAGCCGCTGATGGCCTCGCAGGGCCGGGTGTCGTCCACCGGGGTAAACACGTAGATGCTGTTGGTGCCGTCGGGGTACTGGGGGCCGCCGTAGTCAGCCTCGGGCGAGTAGACGACATAGAAGCTGACCTTGACCAGAAAGGCCTCACCATCGTCGATTTTGGTGCGGTAGTCCGTGCCGCTGCCAGCGTCGGTATTGTCCAGCAGGTCGGCGGCCTCCTCGTCATCGGCAGGGTCGACCACGCCGGACATACCCACGCGGGTGGTGATATAGCGGATGGCGTTCTCGTCCAGTACCGTCTGCCAGTAGTTGGCCGCGCGCTCGGCCGCTACCGCCAATTGCGTCAGGTATTCCGGGTCAATCGGTTCACGGCGGTTGGCGTCCAGCGTGGTGGATGCTGCCGAGGATTCCGGTTCCGGCGTGGGTCCGGCGGCGGATTCCGAGGCAGGTGCGGCACACCCGGCCAGCACCTCGGCGCAAAGCAGCACCGCCGCCAAACCGGCGGCACGGCGGGAAATGGCAGACATAGACAAGCCTCCTTCTTGATGCGATTTATATAATAGGTATACTTTTATTGTAATGTACCACCGGCAAAAGTCAACGGTGTGCGGCAGATTTTACAACTATTTCTAAAATGTTTCCAAATGGGCCTACACATGCGGCAAGCGCACGGGCGGATACAGAATCAGCCCCTACGGGTGGGGTTGCGCAGATGCCGTAGGGGCTGATTCCATATCGGCCCGCGGACACATAAAAAGGCTCCCCTTCGAGGGGAGTTCCCGCCGCCTGGCGGGTGAGGGGTGGCTACTTTAGCGTGTGGCCTTACGGGAGCCACCCCTCAGTCAGCTTCGCTGACAGCTCCCCTCAAGGGGAGCCTTTTATTTAACTTTTACGCCAGCAGCGGCTTGCAGG
>OLVR01002172.1_pt1 | contig 15678 bp, 8 predicted proteins | sample 1673261 | NCBI WGS metagenome assembly OLVR01 (sample SAMEA3178938, study PRJEB25190) | human gut metagenome | biome: human gut; feature: human-associated habitat; material: faeces | place: Austria | collected 2013 | reverse complement strand
ATCTCGGAGATGGCGCAGTACAATATCACGCCGGAGGATCTTGGTGCTTTTCTCGGCGGGCAGGATGTCGGGGATACCCTGCGCTGTAAGATGCAGGATATTCTTACGATGTATGAGGGATTCCGGGAGTATATTGACGGAAAATACATCACGGCGGAGGAGATTCTGACACTCTTGTGTGAGGTGGCGGAGGAATCCGAGCTCATCAGGGACAGTGTGATTGTCTTTGACGAGTTTACGGGATTCACCCCGATCCAGAACCGGCTGCTTCGGGTGATGCTGCCGCTTGCCGACCGCGTCATCGTGTCGCTTTCCATGGATATCCGGGAGGATTTTTACCACAGCAGAGGCGTGCACGAGCTTTTTTCCATGAGCAAGGAGACCGTGCAGACACTGCTTAAGATTGCGGCGGATGCGGGATGCGAGGTACTCTCTCCGGTGATTATGGAGCCGGGAGAGCACAGGCGCTATGAAAATGCACCGGAGCTGTTTTTCATGGAACAGAATCTGTTCCGTCCGATGTACCGGAAGTGGCGGAAGCCGGTTAATGACATCAGCATCACCAGCTTAAAGGATCCGCGCCAGGAGCTTTCTTTTGTCGCAAGGGAGATTGTACGCCTGGTACGGACAAAGGGCTACCGCTACCGGGATTTTGCGGTGGTGACCGGAGACGTGCCACAGTATGCCAACTACGTTCCGGAGACGTTTGCACAGTACGGGATCCCGTTTTTTATCGACCAGACGAGAAACATTCTGTTTCACCCGTTCATCGAGTTTATCCGCGCGGCGCTTGAGGTCGTGGAGTTTGATTTCTCCTACCAGAGTGTGTTCCGCTTCCTTCGGAGCGGACTGGCGGGACGGCTTCTGACGGAGAATAAGACGGAGCAGACGGCAGACGAGGACGGCGCCAAAGCCAAAGCCGGAGCCGGGGTGAATGATGAGGGCGGCGCTGGAGCCGGAGTGGTAGACGAGGACGGTGTTGAAGTCAAAGCAGGATCGGATGAGGACGGCGCCAAAGCCTGGGCGGATGCAGAGGATGTGATTGACCGCCTGGAGAATTATGTGCTTGCAAAGGGAATCCGCGGCAGAAAGCGCTGGGGCGAGAAATGGACGTCCGTGATGAAGCGGGATGCCCGCCAGCCGGAGGCGGCACAGGAGGAGCTGGCTCTTTTGAACCGGTTGCGGGAGAGGATCGTTCTGGCATTTGAGCCGCTGTGCGGACTTTTTTCCGGGAAAAAACACACGGTTGCGGAGCAGACCTACGGACTGTATGAGTTTATCACGGCGCTGGATATTGAAGCGCAGCTTAAGGAGAAGCAGTTTCTCTTAGAGCAGGCGGAGGAGACGGAGTACAACGGCGTCCGCAGGAATCAGACCAGAGCGCAGGAGTATGGTCAGATTTATAAGATCGTGATGGATCTTTTGGACAAGGTCACATCGCTGCTCGGGGAGGAGCAGATGACGATCCGGGAGTACGGAGATATTCTGGACGCAGGATTTTCTGCGGCAAAGGTCGGTATGATTCCGCCGGGAAATGACCGCGTGACGGTCGGAGACATTGAACGCACCAGATTAAATCATATCCGGATTCTGTTCTTTGTGGGAGTCAATGACGGTATCGTGCCGAAAGCCGGCAGCACCGGAAGCATCATCTCACAGTTCGAGCGCGAGAAGATGGCGGAGCATCATCTGATGTTAGCGCCGGGGGCGCGGGAAAGAGTCTTTATCCAGAAGTTTTATCTTTATCTGAACTTAACCAAGCCGTCGGACGGATTGTATGTCACCTATTCGAGGGTCAGTCCGGAGGGAAAGGCGCTGCGCCGGTCTTATCTGATCGGAACGCTCTGCAATATGTTCCCGGAACTAAAGATCCGTGAGCCGGAGGAGGAGACGGAGGCGTCCGCGATTTTAACGCCGGAGAGCGGGATCGATTATCTGCTGGAGGGACTCTGGACAGAACAAAAGTCGCATACCTGGGAGGCACTTGCGAAGTGGTATCTCTCGGATGAGACTTATCATGCGAAGGCGCTGCGCCTGCTTGCAGCATCTTTTTACCGTTACAGCGGAGAGCCGATCGGAAAAGAGGTTGCGCGCACCTTATACGGCACGGAACTGGAGAACAGTGTCACAAGGCTGGAGCAGTTTGCGGAGTGCGCGTTTGCACATTACATGACCTACGGACTGGGACTGTCACAGCGGGAATTACAGGAGTTTGCCGGTGTGGATATGGGAAATATCTATCATGACGCGCTGTGGCATTTTGCGGAGCGCATCCGCAGGTCTTCGTATACCTGGTACGATCTGCCCGAACAGACGCGTGAGGCGTGGATTGAGGAGAGCATGAATGACGCGATTGCGGGCTGTGCGAATGTGGGCGCATTCGACGAGGCGAAGAACCGCTATCTGCTGTCGCGCATGAAAGACACGATCCGGCGCACGGTGTGGGCGCTCACGATCCAGGTGCAGAAGGGGCGTTTTACGCCGAGTGATTTTGAGGTGTCGTTTTCGCAGGCCGATCATCTGGAGGCAATCCGCTTTCAGCTGACAGAGGAGGAAAAGATGCGTCTGCGGGGCAGGATTGACCGTGTGGATACCTGTGAGACGGACGATAAGGTGTATGTAAAGATCATTGATTACAAATCGGGCAACACCACATTTTCCCTGCTGAATCTGTATCACGGGCTGCAGCTGCAGCTGGTGGTTTATATGAATGCGGCGCTCGAACTGGAGGCAAAAAAGCATCCGGGAAAACGGGCGGTGCCTGCGGGAATGTTTTACTATCACATTGAGGATCCCATGGTCGACGGCAGCGGTACGGAGTCGGAGGAGGAGATCCGGCAGGCCGTGCTGGAGGAATTAAAGCCGAACGGGCTGGTCAATGACGATCCCGAGATATACGGAGCGATGGACACAGAACTTTCCGGAAGCTCCGCAGTCATTCCTGTGGCGCTTAAAGCGGACGGTTCCTTAAAAGCGACGTCCAAGACGGCGAGTACGGAAGAATTTGAGACAATGTCGGACTACGTGAAGGAGACCGTGACGAAGGCGGGCAGAAGAATCCTGGGCGGAGATGTGGCGGCGGCACCGTATGAACTCGACGGGAGAAGCGGCTGCGACTATTGTCCGTATCACATGGTGTGCGGATTTGACGCGCGGATACCGGGCTTTTCTTACCGGAAGCTGGAAAAGCCGGACGGTGCCGAGGCGATTCTTGCGAAAATGAGAGAGACGCGAAGCGAGGAGAAGAGACAGTAGATGGGTGTTTCATGGACCAGAGAACAACAACAGGTAATCGATTTAAGAAAGCGCAACATTCTGGTATCGGCAGCTGCCGGTTCGGGTAAGACGGCGGTTTTAGTCGAGCGCATTATCAAGATGATCACGGAGGGAGAACATCCGGTGGACATCGACCGGCTTTTGGTGGTGACGTTTACGAATGCGGCTGCGGCGGAAATGCGGGAGCGCATCGGGGCGGCGATCGAGAAAGCGCTGGAGGAGCATCCGGATTCGGAGCATCTGCAACGCCAGCTGACGTTAATCCACAATGCGCAGATCACGACTATCGACAGTTTTTGTCTGTATGTGATCCGCAATCATTTCCACGAGATTGACCTGGAGCCGGATTTTAGGATCGGGGACGAGGGAGAGTTAAAGCTGTTAAAAGAGGACGTGCTGCGCGGCGTGCTGGAGAGCAATTACGAACAGATGACACCGGAGTTTGCGGCATTTGCAAAAGGATATGTGTCGGGGAAGAGTGATGCGAAGGTGGCGGAGATGATCCTCTCGCTCTATGAGTTCTCCATGAGCTACCCGTGGCCGATGGAGTGGCTTACTTCCGGCATCTGTGGCTATGAGATATCGGATGTGCAGGAGATGGCAGAAGCGCCATGGATGCAGCCGCTCGTGCTGCATCTGCGGTCGGTGCTGGCGGATCTGGTAAAAAAGCTTCGCATCGCGTATGTGCTTACGCGGGAGGAAGACGGACCGAATATCTATGAGAAGGTGATCTCGTCGGATCTCGCAAAGTTCGAGGGACTGGCGGCGTGTGAAAATTTTCTGGAGCTGTACGAAAAGCTTACCGCCGTCACTTATGACAGACTGCCGTCAAGCCGCGGCTTTTCAGGAGATGCAGGGAAGCTTTCGCGTGTGAAGGAACTCCGCGATCAGGTGAAGGATACGGTAAAAAAGATCAACAAACAGTATTTCTTCGCTTCGCCGGAAGTCATGTACGAGCAGGTGCGCCGGGCGGAGCCGATGGCGAAGGAGCTGGTGCGTCTTGCCATCGCATTTTCCGAGGCGTTTGCAGCGGAAAAGCGCCGCAAGAATCTGGTGGATTTTCACGATCTGGAACATTTTGCACTGGAGATTCTCGTGGATGCAAAGACAAAGCAGGCGCGCGCTGCAGCGGAGGAGTTCCGCGATATGTACGAGGAGATCATGATCGACGAGTACCAGGACAGCAATCATGTGCAGGAGACGCTTCTTCGGGCGATCTCGAGAGAGGAGCGCGGAGCGTACAACCTGTTCATGGTGGGGGATGTCAAGCAGAGTATCTACCGCTTCCGTCTGGCGAGACCGGAGCTTTTTATGGAAAAATACGACACCTACACGCTGGAGGAAAGCAGTACGCAGCGCATCGATCTGCACAGGAATTTCCGGAGCCGGTCAGAGGTGCTTGATCTGACAAACGATGTGTGTTACCGGATCATGGCGCGCGATCTCGGCAATGTGGCATACGATGAGGATGCGGCGCTCTACGCGGGCGCAGATTATTGTGCGCCGGATGAGGCAGGGATGTTTGCACCGGAGATTCTTGTGGCGGACAGTGCCGAAGAACTCTTAGAGGGCAGCGGGTACGAAGACCGGAAGCTGTATGAGGCGAAGCTTGTGGCAGAGCGCATCCGGAAGCTGATGACAGAGCAGAAGGTGACGGACAAGGCGACGGGGGAACTGCGCACCGTGCGTTACAGCGATATTGTGATTCTGCTCCGCAGCCTAAGCGGGTATGCCGATTCGTTTGCCGCCGTGTTGAACGAGGCGGGAATCCCGGCGCATACGGTGTCCGCAACCGGCTATTTTTCGGCGGTGGAGGTACAGACAGTGCTGGCGATGCTTCGGATTCTCGACAATCCGAGACAGGATATTCCGCTTGCGGCAGTGCTTAAGTCTCCGATCGCCGGGCTTACGGACGAGGAGCTGGGACGGCTTAGGGCGCATGACCGCAGCGTGCCTTTCTGTGAGTGTGTGCTCGCACGCTGCAGGGAACTTGCGCAGAGTGAAGAACCTTTGGCGGAAGGTTATGAGAAAAAACTGCGGGAGTTCTGGAAGCTGTATGAGAGGCTGCGGGCGCTTGTGCCGGACACCCCGATTCACGAGCTGATCGAGATCGTGTTGAAGGAAAGCGGCTACGGAAATTATGCGGCGGCGATGCCGGCAGGAGCCAGACGCAGGGCGAATCTGCGCATGCTGGTGGAGAAGGCGATCGCCTATGAGAATACGAGCTACAAGGGATTGTTTCATTTTGTGCGCTACATCGATGAACTCCAGAAATACGATGTCGATTTTGGCGAGGCGGACATGGTCGGAGAGAATGAGGACGTCGTGCGCATTATGAGTATCCACAAGAGCAAGGGACTGGAATTTCCGGTGGTCTTTGCGTGCGGTCTGGGAAGAAATTTTAACAAGCAGGATACCAGAAGCCGCATGGTGCTGCACCCGGAACTGGGAATCGGAATTGACTGGATCGACGGCGAGCGCAGGATCAAGACGCCGACCATATTAAAGCGCGCCATCGCAAAGCGGATCGAACTGGAGAATCTGGGTGAGGAGCTCCGCGTGCTCTATGTGGCGCTCACACGCGCGAAGGAGAAGCTGATCTTAACGGGGTGCAGAAAAGAGGCAGAAAATGATCTGGCGGCGCTAAGGGAAGCGGCACAGGAGGAACTTTTCCCGGAAACGGAGCATGTTCCTCTGCCGTATCTGCTCCGGGAGAGCGCAGCCGGCTATTTCGACTGGCTGCTTCCGGCAGTGTTCTCCTATCACGGACGCTATCAGGTGCGCGTTGTGCCGGCGGAGGAATTGCTTGATGAAGAGTGCCAGCGCGAGGAGGTGGAGACGGAGAATCTGGAACAGTGTCTGTCACGCATTGCAGCGGCGGATGCGGCAGATGTGGCGGAATTTGACGGAAAGTTCTCATTTACCTATCCATACGAACGCGATCTGGAGCGCAAAAACAAATATTCCGTGTCGGAATTAAAACATCGCGCGATGCGGGAAAAACTCCTGGAGGAGGAGACGGATGTTATCCCGGCGTTTTTAGAGACGGATGGAAAATCCTATGTTCCGCCGTTTGTCCAAAAAAAAATGGAGCAGGAAGAAACCGGCGGACAGAACCAGGGTGCACTGCGCGGAACTGCGGTTCACAGGGTGATGGAGTGCTACCAGTTTTCGGCGGCGGCAGGAGTCACGGAACAGATTGAGGCGATGCTTGCCGGAGGACAGATCACGGAGGAGATGAAGCGCCTGGTAAAACCGGCTCTCATCGAGACGTTTCTCACATCGGCGGCGGGAGAGCGGATGAAGCGTGCGGAGACTGCCGGAACGCTGTACAGGGAGAAACCGTTTGTGATGGGATTTACGGGCGAGGAGCTCGCGGCATTCGGATTCGGAGACGGAGAGAAATGTGCGGATGACAAAGAGCTGACGCTGATCCAGGGAATCATCGATGTGTTCTGGATTGAGGAGGACGGCATTGTGGTGCTGGACTATAAGACGGACCGTGTGAAAACCGGCAAGGAACTGGCGGACCGTTATGCTTCGCAGTTAAAGCTCTACGGCGAGGCGCTGGAGCGGATCTACAACCACGGAAGTGAGAGGACGCTTCGCGTGAAGGAGCGGCTTCTCTACTCATTCCGGCTGGGCGCAGTGATACCGGTGTAAGTGTAAACGGGACACGGAAAAGGACGATTGATTTCAGAGATAAGAACATCAGAAAGGAAGAAAATGAGATGGGACAGATCATACTGGCATCCGCCTCACCGCGGAGAAAGGAATTGTTAGAGCAGATCGGGATTTCGTTTGAAATCTGCCCGGCCAAAGGTGAGGAGCGGATCACGAAGAGCGTACCGCACGAAGTCGTGGAGGAACTGGCATCGCAGAAGGCCATCGAGGTGGCATCCATGGTAAGAACCTACGAGGAGACGCATCAGGAACTGGTGACACCCTCGGATCTTATGGTGATCGGCGCCGATACGATTGTCTCCTGCGGGGGACAGATCTTAGGGAAGCCCAAAGACGAGCATGATGCCTGCCGTATGCTTAAGCTTCTCTCCGGTGGAACACACCAGGTATACACCGGAGTGTCGATTGTGCTTTTGGATGCGTCCGGAAAGGCTGGTCAGGTGACGTTTCATGAGAAAACCGATGTCACGATGCGCGCGATGAGCGAGGAGGAGATCCGGCGCTATGTCGCCACCGGCGAGCCGATGGACAAGGCGGGCGCATACGGAATTCAGGGGAAATGTGCGATTTTTGTTGACAAAATCGATGGCGACTATAATAATGTTGTAGGGCTTCCGGTAGCAGCCATTTACCGGGAATTAAAGAAGCTTGGAATTGATATCTATTTATGGTAAAATAAAACGTTGGCGGAGGAAAAGATATGTACGATGAAATGTGCCTGGATACATTTTTGGCGCAGCAGGAGAAGCTGTTTCGGGAACCTGTGGCAGAAAGCAGGGAAGAGGCGGAGGAATTTCTTTCGGACTGTTTCGCAACGGTCTGTGAGAATCTGAAGGAAGTGCGGGCGTACTTTAAGGAAGAGGGTGCGGATATCGCCGGAATGAGCAGCGAGGATCTGGCGGAGCAGGCAGAAGTGTTCGCACTGCCGGACGGAAGATACCTGATCGTGGAAGCTTAAGCCGTCTGCTTTGGAGAACGTAGGAAGATACATAACAGAATGGTAGAATATATAGAAAGAACGAGGGAATGTAATGAAGAATTATGATGTGATCATTATAGGAGCCGGTCCTTCCGGAATTTTTTGTGCGTATGAGCTGATTCATGCGAAAAAGGATCTGAAAGTGTTAATGATTGAAAAAGGAAGACGGATTGAGAACCGTGAATGTCCGAAGCGTAAGACCAAGGTATGCGTGGGATGCAAGCCGTGTTCCATCACGACCGGATTCGCCGGTGCGGGAGCTTTCTCCGATGGCAAACTGTCCTTATCGCCGGATGTCGGCGGCAACCTGCCGGAGATTTTAGGCTACGATAAGACCGTGGAGCTGTTAAAGGAATCGGATGATATTTATCTGAAATTCGGTGCGGATTCCAAGGTGTACGGTGTGGATAAAGAGAAGGAAATCCGCGAGATCCGTAGAAAAGCGATCATGGCGAACTTAAAGCTGATCGAATGCCCGATCCGTCATCTCGGCACGGAGGAAGGCTACAAGATCTATTCCAGACTGCAGGAGCACCTGTTAGAGGAAGGGGTCGAGATGGAGTTTGGCACCATGGTCAAGGACATCATCATCGAGGACAACCAGGTCAAGGGTATCATTACCGACAAGGATGAGACATACACGGCAGCAGAGGTCATCTCCGCCGTGGGACGTGAGGGTGCAGACTGGTTCTCCCATATCTGCAATCAGCATGATATTGAGACGAAGGTCGGCACTGTGGACATCGGTGTGCGTGTCGAGGTGCGTGATGAGGTGATGGAATTTTTAAATGAGAACCTCTACGAGGCGAAGTTAGTGTACCATACACCGACGTTTGACGATAAGGTGCGTACCTTCTGCACTAATCCGTCCGGTGAGGTTGCAACCGAATACTACGACAACGGACTGGCGGTGGTCAACGGACACGCCTACAAGTCCAAGGATTTAAAGACCAACAATACCAACTTTGCCATTCTGGTATCGAAGAATTTCACGAAGCCTTTTAAGACGCCGATCGAATACGGCAAGCAGATCGCACAGCTCTCCAATATGCTCTGTGACGGCAAGATACTGGTGCAGACATTCGGAGACTTTAAACGCGGCAGAAGAACGACGGAGGAGCGCCTGTGCCGCAACAACCTCATCCCGACCTTAAAGGATGCGGTACCAGGAGATCTCTCCTTAGTATTCCCGCACCGGATCATGGTGGATATCGAGGAGATGCTGATGGCTCTCGATAAGGTAACGCCGGGTATTGCAAGTGATGAGACGCTGCTCTACGGTGTGGAGGTCAAGTTCTACTCCAATAAGGTAGTGGTGAACTCTGACTTTGAGACGAGTGTCAAGGGACTCCGTGCGATCGGGGACGGCGCGTCCGTGACCAGAGGACTGCAGCAGGCATCCGCGAACGGAATTTCCGTGGCGAGAAGTATCTTGAAAAATATCATGTAGACGTTGAGATAAAGGGTGTTTCACGATGAGAAAAAGATGGGCGATGGGAATGACAGCGTGCGCATGTGCGCTGTCAATAGCTCTTACGGGATGCCAGATTGGCAATAAAGATATTGTGGTCTCGGGAACGTTAAGCAGCAGGCAGGTGTTTACACTGGACAAGTCTGCATGCAGCTTAAAGGAGGCAAAGGTATATCTGGCAAATTATCAGAATATCTATGGAACAGCATATACGATTGACCTCTGGCAGCATGATTTCGGAGACGCATCCCTGCTTGAATATGTGAAGGACATCACGCTGGAGGAGCTCACCCGTGTATACACGATGGATCTGCTGGCACAGTCGCAGGAGGTGACCCTCTCGGAGGATGAGACTGCGAAGGTGGCGGAAGCAGCGAAGGAATATTATGCATCCCTCTCGGAGGATGAGACTGCCTATATGGATGTCGCCGAGACGGATATTGTGGAGTATTATACGCACTATGCGCTGGCGCAGAAGCTGTATCATTCACTGACGAACGGTGTCAACGAGGAGGTCAGCGACGATGAGGCGCGCGTGATGGAAATCATGCAGATTTATGTCACGGACGAAGACTGGGCGCACGAGGTGGAGCAGAAGCTGGTGCAGGGGGATGATTTTGCCTCCGTCGCCAACAATTATAACGAATTGTCGGCGATTCAGGTGACGGTATCGAGGGATGATCTGCCCGACGAGGTGGAGGAGGTGGCATTTCAGCTGGACGACAATGCCGTCTCCGGAATGATCGTTGCCGGAAATGGATACTATTTTATCAAGTGCCTGAATAAATATAATGAAGAGCTGACGGAAGCGAATAAGTCCAACATTGTGGAAAAACGTGAAAAAGAAGCATTTGACGATGTCTACAATGAATTTGTCGCATCGTTATCCTCGAGGCTGAACACGGATCTGTGGGATGGAATTGAGCTTACCACGGATGGCAGTATTCAGACGAACAGCTTTTTTGCGGTATTTGAGAAGTATTGCGGTGAGATCTGAGATACAGTATGAAATGAGGTAGATTCTATGACGAAAGATATGACAAGTGGTTCACCGATGAAGCTCATTTTAGGATTTTCGGTGCCTCTGTTGTTTGGATTTTTGTTTCAGCAGTTTTACAATCTGGTGGATACCCTGATTGTTGGAAGATTTCTGGGCGTGGATGCACTTGCGGCAGTGGGATCGACCGGTTCGCTGAACTTTCTGATTATTGGATTCTGCATGGGAGTGTGCAACGGTTTTGCCATTCCTCTGGCGCACCGGTTTGGAGCCGGCGATTATAAGGCAATGCGTGCGTTTATGATGAATGCCGTCTATCTGGCGGTGATCTTTGCGGCGGTCATGACAGTGTTTACGGTGGCATTCTGCCGGCCGATCTTACAGCTGATGCAGACGCCGGAGAATATTATTGACGATGCCTACACCTACATTGTCATTATTTTTGCGGGAATTCCGGCAACCTATCTGTACAATCTGGTGTCCGGTGTGATAAGGTCGATGGGTGACAGCAAGACGCCTCTGATTTTTCTGGCGCTGGCTGCATTTGTGAATATCGGACTGGATCTGCTTTTAATTATTGTATTTCCGATGGGAGTTGCCGGAGCGGCGCTTGCAACCGTGATCTCGCAGGCATTTTCCGGTATTGCGTGCGTCATCTACAGCAAGAGAAGGTTTGAGATCCTGCACACCGATGAGGAAGAGCGGAAAGTGAATAAGGGCTACATGAAAACACTCTGCGGCATGGGTGTGCCGATGGGATTACAGTATTCGATCACTGCAATCGGCAGCGTAATCCTACAGAGCGCAGTCAACACGCTCGGATCGAATGCCGTGGCATCCATGACGGCGGGAAGCAAGATCGGTATGTTCTTCTGCTGCCCGTATGATGCGCTCGGTTCCACAATGGCAACCTACGGCGGACAGAACGTGGGAGCGAAGAAGTTAGACCGCTTGAGCGGCGGATTAAAAGCGGCGGGAATTCTGGGAATCGGATATTCGATCCTGGCGTTCGTGGTGCTGTGGCTTTGCGGCAATCAGCTTGCCATGTTTTTCGTGGAGAGTGCACAGGCGGAGGTCATTGCAAATGTAAGGCTGTTTCTGGTATGCAACAGTGCCTTCTACATTCCGTTGGCTTTTGTGAATATTGTGCGGTTTTTGATTCAGGGTATGGGATACAGCAAGTTTGCAATTCTGGCAGGCGTCTTTGAGATGGCGGCGCGTACCCTGGTCGGATTTGTGTTTGTTCCGATGTTCGGCTATCCGGCAGCGTGCTTTGCAAGCCCGGTCGCATGGATTTTTGCTGACTGTTTCCTGTTCCCGGCATATTTCCATGTGTTGAAGAAGACGAAGAAAATGTTGAGCGAGCCTGTCCGCACGAGCGTGGCATAGCAAGCAGGCATGGTACCGGCTGAGTGTGGCATGGCATCGGCTGATGCATAGCAGTTATAAGAAGAATGGAGTATTTATGGCAGAGATTTTAAAGGCAATTATATTTGGTATCGTGGAGGGAATTACGGAGTGGCTGCCGATCAGCAGCACCGGACATATGATTCTCTTAAACGAGTTTCTGACACTGGATGTGAGCGCAGAGTTTTGGGATATGTTTCTGGTAGTGATCCAGCTGGGAGCGATTTTGGCGGTTGTGGTGCTGTTCTGGAATCTGATCTGGCCGTTTGCGCGCAGTTCCTCGGAAGCAGTCGTTGCTGCGGGTCAGAATGAGAAGAGCGGTTCTCTTGCAAAGAGAGAATACTGGGTGTTAGGTCCCGTCACGGTGCGCATGCCGGTCATTATCAACTGGTGCAAGATCGTGGTGTCCTGCCTGCCGGCAATCGTATTTGTTGTGCTGGGGCTGGATGAGACCTGCGACAGACTGTTTTACAATCCGGTGTGTGTGGCGGTGGCACTGATTGTGTTCGGTGTTGCCTTTATTCTGGTGGAGAATCACAATGCAGCAAAGCAGGCACCCGTGGAGCAGATGCGGGACATTACGTTTCAGATGGCGATTCTGATCGGTTTGTTCCAGCTGCTCGCGGCTGCGTTCCCGGGAACGTCGCGCTCCGGTGCAACGATTATCGGTGCGCTCTTAATCGGTGTGTCAAGGAAGGCTGCGAGTGAGTTTACGTTCATTCTGGCGATTCCGGTGATGCTCGGTGCAAGCCTGCTAAAATTGATGGACTTCGGACTTCATCTGACCGGGACGGAGTGGGCGGTTCTGCTTTCCGGTATGGTCAGCGCGTTTCTGGTGTCGGTTGTCGTCATCAAGTTCCTGCTCGGATATATCAGAAAGCATGACTTTAAAGTGTTTGGCTGGTACCGCATTGGGCTCGGCGTGGTGGTGCTTTTGTACTTTTTTATGCTGAAATAGAGGTGACGGATGAGTATTTTAAATGTAGAACACTTGACGCATGGATTCGGTGACCGTGCGATTCTGGATGATGTGTCCTTCCGCCTGTTAAAGGGGGAGCATATCGGTCTTGTCGGAGCGAACGGTGAGGGAAAGTCGACGTTTCTGAATATCGTTACGGGAAAGCTGATGCCGGACGAGGGAAAAGTGGAGTGGGCGAAAAATGTGCGGGTCGGTTACCTCGACCAGCACTCGACACTCACCGCGGGAATGACGATTGAGAGTGTCTTAAAGTCAGCATTTTCGTGGCTGTTTGCGTTGGAAGAGAAGATGAATCGGATCTGTGATGCGCTCGGCGAGGCAGACGAGTCGCAGATGGATGCCATGATGGAAGAACTCGGCGTGATACAGGACACCCTGACGATGCATGATTTTTACACGATCGACGCAAAGGTGGAGGAGGTTGCCAGAGCGCTCGGACTCTTAGAACTCGGGCTGCACCATGATGTGACCGATCTAAGCGGTGGGCAGCGCATGAAGGTGCTGCTGGCAAAGCTTCTTCTGGAGAAGCCGGACATTCTTCTGCTGGACGAGCCGACGAACTATCTGGACGCGGAGCATATCGCGTGGCTGACACGCTATCTGCAGGAGTACGAGAATGCGTTTATCCTGATCTCGCACGACATTCCGTTTTTGAACGATGTTGTCAATATCATCTACCACATGGAGAACCAGCACCTCGACCGCTATGTCGGCAACTACGACAAGTTTGAGGAAGTCTACGCGGTAAAAAAGGCACAGCTTGAGGCGGCATACCGCAAACAGCAGCAGGAGATCAGTGAATTAAAGGATTTCGTGGCGCGCAATAAGGCGCGCGTATCCACCCGCAACATGGCGATGTCGCGGCAGAAAAAGCTGGACAAGATGGACGTCATCGAGCTTGCGGCGGAGCGCCCGAAGCCGGAGTTTTCCTTCCCGGTGGGACGCACGCCCGGCAGATATATTTTTGAGACGAAGGATCTGGTGATCGGCTATGAGGAGCCGCTCTCGAAGCCGCTTTCGATCGCACTGGAACGCGGACATAAGGTGGCGCTGATCGGTGCAAACGGAATCGGCAAGACAACACTTTTAAAGAGTCTACTAGGTCTGATTCCCGCGCTTGGCGGCGGTGTCGAGCAGGGCGAGAACCTCATGGTCGGCTACTTTGAGCAGGAGATCAAGGGGGAGAACAAGCGCACCTGCATTGAGGAGATCTGGGAGGAGTTCCCGGCATTTTCCCAGTATGAGGTGCGTGCGGCGCTTGCAAGATGCGGTCTGACCACAAAGCATATCGAGAGCCAGGTGAGAGTCTTAAGCGGCGGCGAGCAGGCGAAGGTGCGGTTGTGTAAACTGATGAACCGAGAGACCAACGTTCTGCTTTTGGACGAGCCGACCAACCATCTGGATGTGGACGCGAAGGAAGAATTAAAGCGTGCGCTGAAGGAGTACCGCGGAACGGTTCTGTTAATCTGCCATGAGCCGGAGTTTTACCAGGATATCGTGGGAGAGGTCTGGGACTGCTCGAAGTGGACGACGAAGATTCTCTGATAAGAGGCCGGCAGAATGACATGAGGGGGAACGAAATGAAGCCCGATTATTATGATGAGTTTCAATGCATCGCGGATGCGTGCAGTCTGACATGCTGTCAGGAATGGAAGATTGCGGTGGACCGTAAGACGGCTGCCGCATGGAAAAAAACAGAAATGCCGGAAGGGGTCCGTCCGAAAAGACGGACCTTATCTGATTATACAAAAAAATGCGGGGATGGACGAATCATTACGCTCGATGAAAAAATGCGCTGTCCGTTTCTGGATGAGAGAAAGCTCTGCCGGCTGGTTTTAACCTACGGGGATGCGGTTTTGTCGGAGACCTGTACGCTGTTTCCGCGCGAGAAACATGAGGTGGCGGCGGGGATCACGGAATATTCTCTGATGCCCTGCTGTCCGGCGGTCGTGGATCTGCTTTGGGGGCGGGAGTGCATCCGGTTTTCGGATGAGGCAGACAGTGCCTCCTACGGCGCATATGAAGCGGTGTATGGGGTGAGAAAACGTTTCCTCACAATCATGTCAGACCGTGCGTACCGGCCGGCACAGAGTCTTTGCATGCTGTTTTACATGGCGCTTGATCTGTGCGACGCGGGAACTTCATGGAAGGCGGAAGTCCCCAAATACGGGGATGCGCCTTTTAGAAAAGAACTTGCCGATGCGGTGGAGCATGCCGGGGCGGATTGCCGGGCGGCATTTGTGGAGCGCAATGAGCTGTTTCTGGATCTGGCGGAAAACTACCGGAAGGAAGGGCTGTACCGTGCTTTTTTAACACCGGCGGCAGAGGAAGCGGAACAGATCGCGGAAGATTACGGGAAGATCCGTAAGGAAGATCTCGATGCATTTGCGCAGGCATTTTCTCCATATGAGGCACTGATGCGGTGCTATCTGCAGTCAGAGATTTTTTCGGAGTGTCTGGGGGAGCCGGACGACGTCGAGTATGTGACGGTAAAGCTGCAGTGGATTGCATTAGAGTATGCAGCCATCCGGCATGCCGCTTTTCTGTGCTGGCACAGGGAAGGCGCACTTTCCTATGAGACCATGCGCAGCTGTATGGTAATTCTGTCGCGCATGCTGGGATATGAAGACGAGGATATCTGGGAATACCTGGAGAACAGTTTTGAACGGCTGATCTGGGACTGGGGATATTTTGCCCTTGTTGTCTCGTAAAATGAGATGCCCTGCGTGTCAGGGCATCTCATCAAACGGATGGAGATGATGCTCCTTCAGATAGGAGACAGATGCTGCAAGATCCTCATAGCTGCGCACCTCAATTAACAGTGTGAAAATTATGTGAAAGAGAAGGGATTTTCCGATAGAAAAAGCAGGACGGGGCGCGAAATT
>OLVR01002167.1_pt1 | contig 15710 bp, 16 predicted proteins | sample 1673261 | NCBI WGS metagenome assembly OLVR01 (sample SAMEA3178938, study PRJEB25190) | human gut metagenome | biome: human gut; feature: human-associated habitat; material: faeces | place: Austria | collected 2013 | reverse complement strand
ACGAAGGTCGCCGCGGCGCGCGACCACGTCGAGAACGGCATGACCAAGACGGAGGCCATGGCCAGGCACGGGATCGCGAGCATCGTGGATTGGCAACGGTGTGTTGGACGGTTTCTTAGAGGACGAGTCCTTGTTCGGTGAATTCCTTCGGGCTCCGGTATCCGAGGGCGGACCGGTTCTATGGCGTCGATTTGGAAATTCGCGCACGTGAATCCATGCCGCTAAAGGTCACTGATCCAGTTCGATTCGTACGTAACTTTGTGCCCGCCACTACCGTGTCGTATTCATTCGATGATGAAGGGCCACGTAGGCAGATTCTGTCTGAATTCGTACAGTCGTTTATTGTGGCCATCAATTCGTTGTCCAATGAATATCGTATTTCGCAATTGCTCGGCAAGGCGAATGACATCGCAGCATGCGTGCGTGGCGATCGGGCCAATGCAGGTACGTGGAATGATCGTTTTGGCTTTGAAGTGTTCAGCGTGGGCATCGAAAGCATCGAGCTCACCGAGCAATCACGTCAACTCGTGCAGCAGTTCGCCTCGAATAGGATGAATGTTGCCGCATACGAGGGCGTTTCCCCAGCAAGCTGGCAATATGGCTGCCCAGCAGCGCATTGCGCAAGGCATCCAAGACAACGGCTTTGGCGATGGCGGCATGTTACTGGGCATGAATATGGCGCAAGCCATCAATCCTATGACCGCCGCCCCGGTTCAAGCGCCGGCGCCTACTCCGGCACCGGAAGCCGCTGCTCCCGCCTCTCACACGGCATCCATGTCTGTGGAAGAACAAGTCGAGGCGATGAAAAAAATGAGGCTTCTGCTGTTTTCGTGGGTTAGAGGACGGGGACCGGCAATCGGATGGGTAGGCCGGAGCATCTGAGTTTGATCATGGCGATGAGGTTGTCGACGTGGTGGAAGCCGTAGGCCATGCGTATGGTGACCTTGATCCTGTTGTTGAACGCCTCCAGTCGCGCGTTGGAGTGGTCGGGTCGGATGGTTCTGAGGATGTCGTCCCGGCGCCTGCGGATCTTCCTGCATAGTTCGACGATCTCGGGGATGCGCGAGTGGCTGGCCCAGTTGATCCATCGTTTGAGTTTTTTCCCCCCCCTCGGCTTGGCCGGCGGGCTGGTGCAGGAGCGTGCGCAGGAGTTCCTTGAGCTGCCAGGAGCGGTAGAGCTGGCCCTTGGGATCCACGCCGGCGAGCGTGGCGAGGGCCGTGGATTGGCGCTCGGCCAAGTCGCCGGGGTTTCTGAGCACGGCGTATTTCAGGCCCTTCATCGCCTCCGCGGCCGTCTTATCCTTCGCTCGCCTGGCCTGGTTCCACAACCGTTTCCTGACCCGGTCCAGGCAGTCGGTCATCCAGGAGACGATGTGGAATGAGTCGGGCACGCGCTCCGCGTTCGGGCAGTATCCGGCGACGGACGAGTCGATCCACCTGGCGCCGTCGCCGGTGACGATCCTGATGGAGGCGCGCTGCTCCGGCGTCAATTCTTCGAAGAACAGGTCGAGGACCTGTTTGCCGTATCCGTCGTGCGCCCAAATCACCCGCTTGTGTTCGTGGTCGACGACGACGGTGATGTACGTGTGGCCCTTCCTGTGGCTAGTCTCGTCCACGCCGATCGCCGTGAGCCCGTCGAACATGCATGGCATGCCGGATTCCAGCCGGCCGGCGACCCGTCCGGCGATGTCGCCCGCGGTCCTCCACGCGACATGCAGGAAACCGCTCACGGTCTTCCTGTTGGCGACCGTCATCAGCCACGTGCATTCCATCTCGAAGTCGCGCGTGAACCGGATGCCCGGCTCCGCCCACGGAACCCGCGACACCACCACGCCATGCACACGGCATTCCACACGCGGAGCCGGACCCACGAGCTCGACCCGATAGCAGCCGAAGTCCTGGTGCCGCTAACGCCTTTCGCCGCCCCCGTCGTCGTATTTCGGGCATTTGCGCCCGCAGCGCGAGCAACGCAACGCGGCCTTCCTGCACCTGACGCGCGCCACCAGGACCGGAGCGTCGCGCAGCGGGGAATCGTCGATGGACACGTCCTCGACGACCATGCCCTTGACGTTGAGCAAACGTTTGAATATGTTCTTCATAAGGCGTTTTCTGTGGTTCTTTTTCTTGGTCGAAAAACAAACCTACAGGAAACGCCCCTCACACCCTCATAATCAACGGCTCAACGACGAGACGACACCCACGAAAACAACACAAGAGCCAGAAATGGTGACTCTGCATCTTGAAGAACTTCTTCCAATGTGTAATTCTTCAAAGCGGTTTCCACGGCGATGATCCGAGGGTAAATTAAAGATTTCAACGCCATATCAAAAGAATTCAATGATGAAATTTGCTCGAAGGACTGCAAGTGAAGACGATTCTTTGCAATGCCAGCGAATCGGTACCCCTTATAGCCGTGGTAATACCCCAGGTTTTTCAATTCTCTTTTTTGCAATTCACCAGAACATGCAATGCCGTTATCACACAGATGCTGCATAAGTTCATCCAGTGTTTTCATTGCACCCCTATTCGCCAAAGTCATAAGGGTTAATTGTAACTTGAAGTATGCCTTAGCAGTGTGGTGTCTGCCGGCTCATGGTGTTGGAAGAATCTTTTTCATTACGGTTATGGTTTTCGGACACTACCCGATTGCGACGCGATTATGACGGGATTACGACGCGATTCGGTTTCTGACGACGCGATTGCATCTTGCTTATTCCCCGGTTCCATACCTTGTTGGGTGTCTTGCTGCCAAGGAGCTTCATGGGGCATCGTTGATTTCCTTGGCGATTACGTTGAACTCATCCCGCATGAGCGTGAAGTATATGTGATTGGAATCTGCGTGCGTGCAAGTGCGTGAAAATGCGCGAGAAAAGTGCTCGAATCTGCTTTAACAGGCTGCTGCTTTTAATGCAGGCTCTATCTGTTGAAAGCCCGTCGCGCTCGCGAAGAAAACATGGCTCATGGTGAATGCGGATCGCCCGCATGTTATCCATCGAATAAATAAAGGAGCGAATACCCTGGGCGTTAAGCACAATGCGTCTTATCAGAGTGGAGAGAACATGGCTAAGAAAACCGACGAAGAGCTTTACGATGTGGCGATAAATATGATTGGAAGCGTTGCGAAGCTTCCGATTATCAGAGTTGATAGGGAAGCGTTTCTGCGGCAGCAATTCGCCGATTCGGAATATCTCGATGAGATTCTGGAGCATGGTCCACAGCATGTATATATGGTGGAGTCGTTGCGTAGGAAAGCGGATGGAGTGATTAAGAAGTCGACGAATCAGACCACTCTTGCCGCCTTGTGGCAGGAATTCCCGGTGGCCCTGCCGCCGTTGCCGCTGGAGGTGCCGATGTGGCCCAGTACTTTGGTTTCGCGATCAATCTGGCGCAGAAAATTGCCTATCTCTTCGGAGAGGATGATTTGTTCACCGACGAGTCGGAACTGAATGAAGGTGCCAAAGTCCGAGTCCTTGCGTATTTGGGTGTGATGCTCGGCGCGTCAGGTTCGGCGATGTTGGTAGGAAAGCTTGCCAGGGAAGTCGGCAAGAACATGGGCAAGAAGATCACGTAACAGGCTCTGACGAAAACGGCTTGGTATCCGTTGCCCAAGAAAATCGGTGCGATGGTCGGCAAACAGGTGGTGAAGGAGTCGGTTGGGAGGGCCGTTACTAAGGTTGTGCCAGTTGTCGGCGGCGCCATTTCCGGGGTGATAACCTATGCGACGTTCAAACCCATGGGTGGCCGATTGGCCGATGTGCTGGTACGCAATCTGAACGGTGAGTTCGATGAGACTGGCATGGAACTTCGCCCGGAATTCAAGAAAGCCAATACCGCAGATGCTGACACGGAAGTCACGATTCATGCGATCGAGATTGACGACTGAAAAACGGTGGGTTGGGTGGCTAGCAGAGTAGTTGTCGGTTAGCCATCCAACCCATCAGCTTTGTCATCGACTCAAAGTGCTTCGCTATTCTTCAAACGCTTTGTCCACGAACTCAGCAAGTTTGCCTTCTTTCGCGAGCTGGGCGGAGTCAGCCATTGCGAAGTGCGTGTGCAGCCCCTTACCCAATTCGTTGTCATATCCGAGGATGTAGTGGGTCGCGATTTGATAGATAATCTCGGTAGGCGCGATGCCATACACCTGGTGTTCGAGGATATGCGCCAGACGGATATGGTCATCCGGGAAGTAGCGGCGCATTGCCTTGCTGTTGTACAGGCGCTTGATGATTTCGGTGATATACATGCCCGATTTCATGTACAGGTCGGCGAACGTGTGCGTCGGATCGTCGAAGCAGCCGGGGTTCTCCTGCTCGAGCATGTCGATCATCTTCACCACGACTTTGCGCGGGGTGAAAATCTGGTTGGTCTTCTGGGGCGGCACATAGTCGAAGATGTCTTCCTTGTGGGACTCATCGAAATAGTCGGCGAGTCTGCTGCGCAGATGAATGAACTCCACAATCGAATCGTTGAAGACAACAGAGTCGAACAGGTGACCGTCGAAATGCTCCTTTTCTCCGGTTTCATGGTCCGTCACATCTCCGCCGTCGCGCAGGAGCCTGAACTGATCTACGGTGATGCTGGTGACATCCTTGAACACGTAGTCCGGGATGATGCTGTCGAACGATTCAAGGGTGGTGTTCTCATCTCCGTAGGCCATCAGGAACGAAGGAATCGTGCGGGAGAAACCACGCAGATGGTCGCGGATGCCGTCTTCGATGCTGTTTTTCTGAGCTTCCTTCTTCGCGGTCTCGATCTCACGCACCACGGTTTCGCCGGCGGATTGAACTATTTCGCTGCGAGACTGCTTAAGATTATCAATAAGATTCAGACGAGCGGCTTCAATCCGTTCGTCATGTGCCTGATTGATTTGCTCTTCCTCAGCTTGGCTCCCGGCATTTTCGAGTGCTTGCGCACGGTCACGTTCGATACGGTTCTTCTCAATGTTGTAGTCGCCGTACTCGCGGTTGATGCGGTTATTCACATCGGCCTTGATCTTACGTTCGACCTTCTTCTGTTGGGAAGCCTTCATATCGGAGCCGTAGTTCTGCTTGGCGGCTTCGACCAACGGTTCGGCGACGCTGACGCCAACAGCTTTCTGGAGATCGGCAAGGAAATCCTCTTCGGGATTCTCCGGTTTCTCGGAGACAATGGAGTCGATCACGGAATTAAGTTCGTTGTTGATATTGCCATACACTTTGTCCCCGAACAGATCCTTGGACTTGCCGATGACCTGCTCATTCGGAATGGACACTTCGCCGTTCTCATCGAGATTGAGTTCATCGGCGGTTCCTGCCTTGACTCCGAGGTCTTCTCTCGGAGCCTTGTACGGTTCCAGCTGCTGCAGGGTCTCAATCACTTCGGCCGGAGCATGGAAGATGTTGCTGATGTTCTGGAACAGGAAATCACACATGAAGCCGCGGCGCACAACCTCGCGCGAGTGGATCTTGCGTGGGATGGAGAGCACCTGTTCGGCGTCCAGATCCACCATTTCGCCGTCTTCGTCTTCGCCGATTACGGGGAAGAAGTTCAACAGCCGACGCACGTTCTGTTTGCGTGAGTCGGTATCGCCGCCTCCACATGTGGTGCCGGAATACAGGTCGTTCGCGTATTCCTCGAACACAGTCAGCGAACGTGCCGGGTCAAAATCGAACACGTACGCGTTTTCCTTACGCTGGTATTTGCCGTTCCTGTTGAATAGGCAGGGGTTCTGCGCGCGGAACGCGGCTTGCACGTACAGCGCCGGGCTCTTCATGTTTGATAGCATGAGCACGCCTGTCCATTCGGGAACCGTCACGCCTGTGGTCAGCTGACCGACCGACAAAGTGATGGTCTTCGTCTTGACACCTTCTCCGCCCTTCTCCGCTTTGGCTATGGCGTTGCGGACCTTGTCGAACGATTTCTCGTTCTCCTCGTCGTCATCGATTTTGCCATCCCCGGCCGCAAGGATGATCTCATAGTCCTTGAACACTTCATGCTGTCGGAGCATTTTTGCAAGGGCTCGGGCAGAATCTACGCGGTTGAGCATCCAGAACGTGTGGCGCAGCTCGTCACGCGACTCTGGCGTGGAGAACGGGTATTTCTTCTGTGTGGTCAGAGCGTCGAGGAAACGCTTCACATCGTCATAGTGAACGAATCGCCCATCCTTTGTCTCGAAGAATTCGTTCAGATCGAATGCGTACTCGGTCTGCTCACCATCGATCTGCATGCCCTTCGCCACTTCGTTCTCGATGATGTCGGACATTTGATACGTGAACATGTTGAGTTTCGGCAGGTTCTCGTATGGGTTGCGTAGTTCCGGATCGTTCCAGTCCCTTTTGGCCTGCTGCTCGTCCGCATATGTCCAGTTGTAGATCGCGTTTTCAGGGAACTTGTCGTTCGCGATGGCCTTGAATGGCGTTCCCGACAGGTGCAGTGTGTTCCTGCGCTTGATATGATCGAACGCCACGTCCGTCTTGTACGTGTCCACGCCTTCGTGAGCTTCATCGATGACGAGCAGGTCATATTCGTATTCCGCCACATACTTTAGCTTGTCGTAATGGCCGCCGAACTCGATGGAGCCCTTCAGATCCTGCAGACTGATGAACTCGATGGAGCTCGGAAGCTTGCCCTTGCCTGCAAGATGCAGGTATTCATCGTGGCTGATGCAATATGGCTTGCCAGCCAAAGCGTCCACACTGCTGATGAACCGCCAGCCGGAATCGGTGCCGACGAACTTGACATAGTCGTCATACCAGGAATTCGCAATCGCGGGACGATTCGTCACAACGAGAATGCGTTTCGCCTTGCCGTCCTTTCCTGGCGTGGGAAGGCGCTTGCAAAGGTCATAGGCGGCAAGAGTCTTGCCGAAACGCGGCTTCGCGTTCCATAGGAACTCGCCTTGCTCGTGCAACTGGAAATAGTCCAGGGTCTTGCTGATCGCAGCTTCCTGCTCGGCTCGCAGTTCATAATCGGAGGCTCCGAGACCGTCAAGAATTCCATGATTCTCGCGAAACTCATGGAACCTGCCCTTGGCGTTCGGAGGATTAATCTCGAACCATTCGGTGCCGGGCTGATCATTGATGCCGAGATTGCGCAAATAGGTATGGAAATCAGTGTCATGAAACACTTCGCCAGTGTCCTCATAAGTGGCATTGCCATGCCATTCGAGTTTCGCGATGACATCTGCCGTATGAGTTTGTTGCGCGATACGGACGTTTACGTCCTGCTCGGTATAACCGATTTTCGTCCAGCCGTCATGACGGCGGATTTCCGGAGTAGTGTATGCATAAATCTGGGGGAGTGCCGGTTGAGTGCTCTTGACCTTGCCTGTGATATCGGAAACGCTCATCAGTTCATCTCCTTGATCATCCTGTTAATGAAGGCTATTTCTTCGGAGGTCAATTTATACTTCTTGAACAGCTCCTCGTCAGTCCATTGCTTGGTGAAATCTTGTGTGGGAACAAATGCAAAAGTAGCCTTACTGATTTGTTGAGTCATGGCAATCTGAGCGAGAAGGAAACGGGTTAATTTTGTTTTCAGATACGTCATGAAATTATCGGCTTCATCTTCGGTGTCAAAGGAACCGGCAACAAGATACGTTTCTGAACAGATAGTTTTTGGCGGAATCTTCTCCATCGTAGATAGGATTTTGAATTGCCCATTTTTGTCAGGTTGACCTGCGTGCTCAGCAGACAAACGAGAAATAATGATTTTCCATTGATCGATCATGCCAAATCCAGAGATGACGTCTTCTCTGCGGAATGGTCCAACGCCTTTGTTGTACCGTAATGTTAATTTGCCGCTAGATGAAGGCTTTGCTGTAGTGGAAAGACCAAATGGCTTTCTGGAGGAGACCATCTTGTCGAGGGTCGATTCTTTTAAAGAAGTTACTTTTTTAACGATGCGTTCGGCTACTGGGTAACGGATTAGTGTTTCGAATTCGTTGAGAAAGCGCTGGCAGTCTGTGGTAACTCCGTTATGCGTATTGGAATAGTGGCAGCCCCCCCCCTCATAGCTTTTATCGCGTACAAAAATGCACACTCCACCTGCGATATCCGCGTCGGGGAATACGTCGAGCGAATTGGTGTAGTCGGCCAAGCGACGAATATGCGAGTCATTGAGCATTTCCTGACGGAATTGATCTAGGCCCTTTCCGCCTGAATACCACTTGGCCGGAATGATCAAGCTCAGTACAGAGGGGTCAAGTTCTTTGACAGCATCGATAAACTTGTTATAGACGGGAGTTGCGCTGGCTCCCGCTCCGCCGTCCTCCATCTGATATGGAGGATTGCCGATTATATAGTCGAACTTCATTGTTTTGCTCCCTTCAACAGTTGGCTATATGATAACGAAGTTTTTGCTCTCCAGTCGTATAACCGGACAAATGCTGGTACGTCTTGCGAATTGGGTTCATCAAGCATGGTCAGCATGTCGAGCATGTCGAATTCGACCTTCTGCTCAGGTGGCTTACGGAATGGTATCGTCTCGGTCAGTCCATCCATCTGCCAGAGGTTCCAGACGATTACATTCGCAATCTGCTTGAGATGCTTCTTGTCCGGGTCGGTGCCGAATCTGTTGCGGTAATGATCTACGAAGGTAAGCAACAGGTTTGCGCGTGCGATCAGCAGGCTGTCGCCTTGGAATTCGTAGCCGTATACGCTTTGGAATGCCCGCAATGTCCACTTCCACCACGTCAGGTCATCTTCTGTGTGCTCATCTACGATACGTAGTTTGCGATCAAGCAGGCCAATGCGTTGACTGATGGGCAGCATTGCTCCTGTAGCGGCGTCGTAGCGCGATACCAGGAACGGGGCTTCACCGCAGGTGATTTCCAATCGGCGGCTGTCCACATAGTCATGCCAGCCGTGCTTTTTCGTAGAGGGGAACGTGATTTTTCCCTCCGTAGGAATCCAGGAATGGTCTTCCTGCTCCGTATTGAACACGTGCTTTCTTCCGAACCATTCCTCATCAAGATTGTTGACCATCTGGTTCACCATCCATGATGGTGTGAATACCTCGGCTTTTGCTTTGGTGCGGTCTGTCTGCTCATCCAAGCTTTTCTGTACTCGTGGCACAATGCATACGGTGGGGGTTTCGCCTGAAATCTGCTGGGCAAGTATCGGCGCTGCTTCCGTGGCGGTCGGTTCAGCGTCCACGTACGCATCAGTTGCGTAGATGATGTTCTGCTTTGTGCTCTTGTCTTGTAGGAGAGTGTCCAGTACATTCTTCACCGGATATGCATTGAAATCAATGAGCGGTGTGTATTGGGTCTTGTCCGTATTGGTCATGCTCGTCCTCGGGGAATGGTCACTCATTGCTTGTCTAAGTATATATACGAGGTATATATACGAGAGTTCGAAAGTGGTGTGTCATGAGGTCTTGGGTGCTAGCCTTAGCTTCCAAGAATAGCTTTAGAGGAGAAACATCATGCCAGTGTCGGAAAAAGAGATTATAGAGCGTTTGCCCGATTGGATCGCCGAAAAGAAGACGAGTTTTCTCTTCGGTTCAGGGACCTCCGCGCCGGGAATGCCTTTGATGAACATGTTTCCAGGCAAAAAAGATGGTTCCACGGACGTAGATGGTCTAATGTATGAGATAATCAAGAGAAATAAATTTCTAATTGGTGCTAAAATGAAAATAAATGTCTCTGAAGAAGAATCTAAGGCTATTCTTGGTACATTAGGTGCATATAAAAAGTTTATCGAAATTCTTCTTGACATGCTTGGTAATGTTAATGCCAGAGAGCGTCATAAAAATATCAATATTTTTACGACTAATTATGATTTGTTTATTGAAAAAGCAGTTGATGATATTTATGAGAGTGGATCAACTGCCCCTTTTATATTCAATGATGGTGCTCGCGGTTATTTCAATAGGTTGTTGGATAATTCGAATTTTGATACTACGACTGCTTATAAAGGGAGATTTGATAATTATATAAATGAACTGCCATCCATAAATCTTGCAAAGATTCATGGATCGGTGAACTGGAAGAAGCAATCCGAAGATATGATTCGGGTTTGTAATTACGTTGTTAGAGATAAGCCTGAGAAAAGGGAGACGGTTAAACCCGATGGGAACGAGCCAAAGGCTACAACTTTAAAGAAACACTATTACGAAATGCTGCGTTTCTTTGAATATGAAATGTCGGAAAGCGCGGAGAACATTGGCAATGGTTCACTGCTTATAGTGCATGGTTTCTCATTCGGTGATAAGCATATTGTTCATGCCTTGAAGAGAGCGCTGGAAAATCGTGAGCTACTTGTTATCATTGTGGCTTATACAGACAATGATGTCGAAGTAATTAAAAGAAATCTCAAAGATTTGGCTGAGAGAAAGAATCTGCGTTTTCTGTGCCCAAAAGACTTTTCTTTCCATGGAGAGGAATTTAGTCGATTGGACCTTAATAACTTTAATAAAATTATTGCCGGAAAATTGAAGTGTGCCTAAGGATGAAGAAATTTGTGAAGCAGGGTGAAAAGGAGCTCGGTGTTGTTGTATCAGTTGACTCCGACGAAGCAGTAGTAGGTATGTACAATGTGACCAATGGTGCTTCGTATTTCATAGATGGGGAAGAGATTAATGGTATAAAAGTCGGTGCTTATGCGATTCTTAAACAGGGTCGGAATCGTATTGTAGTAACGGTTTTATCGGAAAAAGTACGTGACCAGTTAAACACCATTAATTCAAAGGAGTTCGACAACCGTTTTCATGCTCAATCGATTCAGAGAATAGTAAGAGTCAAATCTCAGGGTGTAATAAAGGAAGGACAGTTTTCTGTAACGAGTTCTACTGTTCCTATGGTAGGTAATGTCCTTGTTTCTGCATCTTCTGAAGATATCGCAGCTATTTTTTCGCGTGGTGTTGATGAGGAGAAGTCCGTAACTATTGGTCGTTCGCTCATGGAAAATCAGCCGATTAGAATTCCGATTAACGATTTTTTTGCTTCACATATCGGTATTTTCGGCAATACGGGAAGCGGTAAATCAAATACTTTGCACAAACTTTATCTTGAACTATTCAGTTCTCCGTATGGTAATGCTGCTTTAGGGAAAAGCATTTTTGCGGTTATTGATTTTAACGGTGAGTATGGAAGCGGAAAAGTATTTGGAAAGCATCAAGTAAATGTTTTTGATGGTGCGAAACGAAAAATTTTGATTGACGAAAATATTTTCTTTAATGCTAACGTATTAAAAATACTTGCTAAAGCTACCGAAAATACACAATCTCCATTTCTGTCTAGAACTTTAAAACAATGGGAGGAGCATGAGAAGAATATATGCTCTGATATGCAAATAGGACTTTTAAAAAAATGTTTGCAGCGTCGTGATATCGCGCTCGTGGAGGAGTGGCGTAGCGTAGCAAGAGACGTGCTTCAAGAAAATTCCGACGATAAAATTGATTGCATGAATGTACTTGAGACAGTTTCCTTATTCAAAGGAGATAGCTTGTCTTATTTAACTAATGCTGGGACTGGATTTATTAATCAAGGGCGTTCTTTAGATGAGGTATCTTCTCTTAAGAAAAACGATAACTCTGGAAAGTATGTGTCATGTATTCCGTCTAGTGATTTGAAACTTGAAGCTATAGGACAAGAATTAGAAGAAAAAGGTAAATCTCTTGATTTATTTGATTCTTTTTTGGTTTTTATAAAATTTCAAAAAATATATGATGCAATGTATAAGGGAATGCAGCTTGAATGGTTAAAGCCCGTAGTGGGAAGGTTAGAGAGGCTTTTCTCTTCTGTTAAGAAATACGCTGAGATAATAAAAAACGCCACTGAATGTTATACAAAAGGAATAAGCGTCTTTAATCTAAAAAATGTTGATACAGAGTGTAAAGAGACTTTTGCTCTGTTGCTTTCAAAAATGCTTTATGAAAATAAGAAAAATGATTCGAATTGTGCTTCCGTTCATCTGATAATTGATGAGGCTCATAATATTCTCAATTCTTTCAAATCAACTCACTCTGATGTGTGGGAAGACTATCGTCTAACTACTTTTGAGACAATGATCAAAGAGGGACGAAAATACGGCTTTTTCCTTACAATTGCATCTCAACGTCCTGCAGATATTTCTCCGACAATTATGTCTCAGATTCACAACTACATCATTCATAAATTAGTGAACGACAAGGATTTGCAGATGCTGGAAAATACGATGCCAACTTTGGATGCTTTCTCTAAATCACGAATTCCCACTTTAGGAAAGGGTGAGGCCGTATTGACTGGACGTGCATTTGGAATGCCATCGTTGATTAAAGTTGATTATGAGGAGTATTCGCGTCCTGATTCTGATGATGTCGATTTGATCGCAGCGTGGAGTGAGAATCCTGAAGCGTCTAAGTGATGTTTTATAGGTGGTATAGTCGCCGTGATGCATGCTTGATTTGCTGTATGGCGAAGTAAATTCGCTATGTAGTAGGGTCTGTCTAGTGGGGGGCATATTTGTTTTTTAGTGTGAGCATTAGTATGTGGCAGTTTGAAGGCGAAACGGAGGAATCACCATGGACGCTGGCAAGAAAATCCTGCTGGACCTATTGACCGGTTCGCTTCGGTTCGTGGTTCCGGTGTATCAGCGCAGATACTCATGGGGCGAGACGCAGTGCCGGCAATTGTGGGCTGACATCGTAACGGCCGGCCGGCATCCTGACAGAACCCATTTCACCGGGTCGATCGTATGGATGCAGGAGGGCGGCATCGGCCCGGACGGCGTCAGCCGTTGTCTGCTCATCGACGGTCAGCAGCGGCTCACCTCGGTGACCCTGCTGCTCATCGCCTTGGCAGAATACGCCCACGAACACCCGGGGAACCTGCGCTTCTCCACAGACATGATCATCGACCGCGGTTATCTTGTCGACAAGTATGCGACTGGCGAAGGCCGCTGCAAGCTGACGCTTTCCGGCGACGACCGGGACGTGCTGCGCGGCATGTGCGACCATGTGCTTGCCCTTGACCGGCCGAATCATGGGAACCAGGCCGGAACAACGTCCCGGCTGGAAGCGAACCTCGATCTGTTCCGTTCCCTGGTCGCCGCAATCGATGACGTGAACACGGTGTGGAACGGACTGCAACGCCTTGAAGTCGTGTCCGTCACCCTGGACCAGGGACGCGACGAACCGCAACTGGTATTCGAGTCGATGAATTCCACCGGGCTTGATCTGGAGACTTCCGACCTGGTACGCAACTACATGCTCATGGGATGCCCCATAGCCGAGCAGAACGCCCTGTACGCCGACTACTGGCTGCCCATGGAGCGTGTGCTCGGCAGTCTCTCATTCGACGCGTTCCTGCATGACTGGATGGTCGTCACGTTGAAGAGGCCCGTGTCCAAGAACCGATACATGTACTCGGAATTCAAACGTTTCGCAGCCGACAGCTCCCTGCCGCGCATGGAACGCACACGCGGGCTTCTGGAGAACATGCTGGAATATACCGGGTATTATGCCGCCATCAAAGGCATCGCGTCTGCCGGCAGCGGCGACGCGAACGTGGACCGCCGTCTCGCCTCGATCCAAACCCTGGACAGCACTGTTACGGATCCGATGCTCCTGTACATGTTCGCGGCATGGAAGCATGAACGCATAACCCGGGACGGGCTGCTGCGCATGCTCGCGGATCTCGAATCGTATCTGTTCCGCCGAATGGTCTGCTCGGTATCCAGCAACGGACTGAACAAGCTCGTCCCGTCGTTGATCGCCAAGCTCGAATCAGTGGAAGACGATCCGGCCGAAACCTTCGCCGCGCTGCTCCTCACCGAAACCGCCAAAGCCACGCGCATGCCCACGGATAAGGAATTCAGGCAGGCACTGCTCGGCGAGAATCTGTACCGCCCGGCCTCGCGCTGCAAATATCTGCTCGCCGGATTGGAAAACCACAACCATCCCAAGGACCCGCGGTCCTTCGACGAATACACCGTCGAACACATCATGCCACAGAACGCCATGGCGCATGCCGAATGGCGCGATATGCTCTCCGACCCCGGCCGATTCCCGCTGCTGGTGAACAGTCTGGGCAATCTGACATTGACCGCATACAACTCGGAACTTTCCGACGGAACATTCGAACAGAAGAAGAACCGTGCGATCGGCGGGTATAGTAGCGAATACCTGTCCATTTCCGCCGAACTGCACGACGCCACGCAATGGGATGAACAGGCGATCGCGCGGCGCGGCGCGCGACTTGCCGATCTTGCATTGCAGGTGTGGACAAGCCCCACAGCGGGGGAACAGGCTATGCAGACTCTCCGCAGCAGGAACTTGAGCCAAGGAGAGCGCGAACAGAATGCCGTCGATTTCGCCGACTTATGCAAGAGAGGGATCCTTGCAGCCGGTGACATGTTGGAAAGTCGGTATGCCGGCGTAACCGCCACGGCAACCGTAACCGAAGACCATCGCATTCGCCTGTCCAACGGCGAGATATTCGATAGCCCATCCGGCGCGTTCCGCCGCGCCAGAATGCTCGAAACCGGCGAGAACAAGCAGATCAACAACGGTTGGACAGTGTGGAAAGTCGCGGACGGCAGAACCTTGGACGAACTGCGGCAAGTCAGCAACAATATCTCACTGCGGCGCAGCTTCTGGAATGGCCTGTATAGATATGCTGCAACGCGGCCCGACTTTGTTGCTGTATACGGCGACCCATCCGGTCGCAAGACGAACAGCGACACATGGATCAGCTTCGGCGTAGGCTCGGGGTTCTGCCACCCGGATGGAGCGTTGAATATTCGAGACGGCTACATTACGGTCGACCTGTATTTCATCGACACGTTCCAGTACACGAAACTTTACGGCATGAAGGATTCCGTTGAACGGATGCTGTCTGCTTTGGGCGAGGCGACTTGGGACGAGCCGGAAGCCGACAAGAAGAACCGCCACCTTTTGGTACGGCATGATGTGGATTTCTCCTGCGGTATGACGGAAGCCTACCAATGGATGACGGACGGGTTGCTCGCCATGCGCAGCGTGTACGATCTGCTTGTCTGATTGCTCGATCTGCTACGTGTTCAGCACTGTATAGAATGAGCATAACCGTTCGAAAAGAGGCCGCCATGAAATACGGGATGAGGAAACCCAGCTGGAAGAAAAGCCTGTCTGCGCGTACGAAGGGCCGCGCCACCCGCGCGGTCAAGAAAGCGTTGATCTCCGGCTACGGCAAGAAGGGCATGGGCTGGCTGCATCCCAAGCGCAAACTGTACAACACCATCTACAAGAAGACCACGTTCAGCCTGTTCGACCTGTTCAAGTAACCGGGGCTAAGGGGGGGGGAATCACATGTGTTCCAATCCAGACACGTACGAGTTCCGACTTTCATTAGACCTTCCTCAACAGAGCGCCGTTCCTACTGATACGTTTTCTGCCTTGCGGGAAATCCATGAATATTCAGCGGAGAACGGCCCGCTTTTCCATACGGCTGCTGAGATGTTTGATTCTCTGGGAATATGACAGATCCCGCCATGCGAACATTGCGCATGGCGGGATCTGTCTTTTCCGTTATTGCTTAGCTGGCAGCGCTCAGACGAGCATGGCCTCGATGTTGTTGCCTTCCGGATCGTGCACGAAGGCGGCGTAGTAGGTCGGGCCGTAGTTCAGACGCGGGCCGGGCTGTCCACCGACTTCGTTCGTATCCTCGTTATCCTCGGCACTTTCGTCGTATTCTTCGCTGAACGAGTATCCCAGATGAATATTCGTAGCTTTTGAGGCCACTGGTTATTGTGTTTGGAGGCCGGGGTTAT
>OLVR01002164.1_pt1 | contig 15737 bp, 17 predicted proteins | sample 1673261 | NCBI WGS metagenome assembly OLVR01 (sample SAMEA3178938, study PRJEB25190) | human gut metagenome | biome: human gut; feature: human-associated habitat; material: faeces | place: Austria | collected 2013 | reverse complement strand
GCTTTTGAAAGCTTCCGCATTATGTCCGGCGGCGGTCAAGGTACTACTAAAATTATCCGTTAATGTAAGGGTTGCCCCCATTATAAAATCGGACATTTATATTACCTCTTTTTCTGTCTTGCTTTTGCTGCGCGCTGTTCTTCTTTTATCTTAAGCAAAGTGGCTTGATAAACAAATTCTTTTTCGGGATAGGGAAGGTTATATATCTGACCCGGCGTTATGCCCTGGGTGTTCCAGATATAGGCCAGAAGCTTCGCTTCCCTGTCCGACTTTAAGAGTTTTTTACAGAGTCTTTAACCTTTTTCTTTGCCTTATTTCCAAAGCCAGAAGCGTTCTGTACAGCTACGGCGAAGTTTACGATTTCGCCAGGTGGAAGAAGTGTAGATAAAGCGCCTTCCGCTGTATGAACACCCAATTTTTTAAGCAACGCACCGTTTGCAAAAGTAAAGTTGCTACGCTGGTCTTTGTCTACAGCTAAAATAACGATCTTCGTCATAAGCTTGTCGTCGTCTACCTTTGTCTGGATAACGCCGTTTTCGTCCTGGTCGTATGTTACACAGTCTTTCTTAGCCTGTTTATAGTCGTCGTAAGAAATAGCTGTGTAAGGAATATCCCCTAACTTTTCAGAATGGAAGAAGCCCTGTTTTTCAGCTGTAAGGTCTGCTGTATCCATGCCTAAGATTTCTTCCAGGCTTAAGAACTTCGGTTCTTCTGTAGTTACTGCTTCCTGGTCTGCTTCGTCTTCTGTCAGACCTTCCACATAGGACGGTACCGGTGTTACCGGCTCTACCGGTAACGGCTGTGTAGCTGTATTTTCCTGTGTAGCACCTGTGTTAATTTCCTGTTCCTGTTTGTTCATTACTGTAATATCTGCCATTTTTATTTTCCTACCTTTCTTGTTTAAAAAGGGGCGCTTTTCACGCCCCTGGATAATTAGTTAATAGATTTCAGATACTTGTAGTCGTCAAAAGTAAAGTCCATTTCGATCTCTCCAAGTTCCCCAAGTTCAAAGCTCATAAGCTGGGCGCTGTCGAAGGATACACCGATAAACATAATATATTCTTCGCCCTTAGACGTTGGGTCTTTCAGCTTCGCGGAAAAGTTGTATTTCGCGTGTGGGTTATCCGCCGCTTTACGTTGAAGTCTACTGTCGATTTTGTGCGCTGTAATGGTTCCAGCACCAGAAGCAGCAATTACCTTATGACCTTTCATAAGTTTACCAGCCTGTAAAACTTCTTCTTTGTCATAATCTACGTTCGCTTCAAAGGCTTTTGTTTCCTGCATCTGCTTACCGTTTTCGTCATAAACAAAGCCATACAAACCGTTAATTACTTCGTTAGCATCAAACATTCTTTACACCCCCTTATTAAAATACCGTACTAAGCTTCTGATAAATTTTTTCTGGGCTTTCGTTCGGTGTGATGTCACCTACGAAAAAGGCTTCATTTGCCTTAGCCTTCTTTGTGGCGTTCTCCCCGTAGTAGTCCGGGTCTGGCTCATAGGAAGCGCCTTCTTTAAGAATTTCCTGTGCTACCAGTGGGTCAAGGTACTGCTGCTGCACCGTAGTCGCATAGGTCGCGCGGAAAGAATCTGTATTAGACTTCGCTTTCTTGTATTCCTCGCCGAAAAGTTCCAGATCATGTACCACGTAGTCGATCGTGGAAGAAACACGGATAGACCCCATTTCTTTAACCTCTCCCGATTTCGGGGAAGTAAGGGTATTTACCCCTTCGTCGATCTCTACTGTGTCGCCCTTCGCTACAAAGATAATGGTACCGGCTTTCTTTGCGCGTTCTCTGATACTCTTTTTCAGACGTACATTAACCGCCTGGTATGGTACGGTTTCGTCTGTAAGGGAACTGTTAAGGGCTACCGCTGCCACTCTTGCAGCTACAAAGATCGCCATTTCTGCCGCTGTATACCCGTCACAACCATTACCCACGTTAATTACAGGTCTGTAATTGATTTCCCTTGACTTCGCGTTAGCAGTATCCGTAGCAGAATCCCAGGCTTTCGGACCACCTGTTACGAAGGACACGTAGAAACCTTCCTGTCGTACATCTTTTACCCAGGCGATCACTGTAGAAATAATACTTTCGTCAGATACACCATCTAAGGAAAAAGCGTTAGCGGTTCCGTCTGCTTCGATCTCGTCCAGGAACGCTGTGTAGTTTGTCACAGTAACGGTGTCGCCGTTATTTCCGCCCTTAAACTCTACGCCCGCGTTTGCTTTCGGAAGCGTGGTACCCTTAGTCTTTACACGGATATAGTCAGAAGCATTTACCATAGTTACCAGGCTATCTACATCAGATACCAGGAACGACGTAAGCTCTACAGCATTTTCTACCAGACTGATCTTAATAGAACCGTCCTCTACACCGTCTTTTACCACAAGTACAAAAGGTCTTGTAGTTGGGTAGACAGTTTCAAATACCCAGGTATCAACGGTAGCAGCTGCTACTTTAGCTTCTGCTGTAGCCATACGGTAACCCAGTACCTTTTTAGGCTCTCCGTTTGACGCGTGGGTATAAATCTTTCCTACGGAAAGGGAAGAACCCACTGCGTTGTAATTGTCCCTTAATTCTCTAAGGTTTCCGGCCGTAAGTTCGTTTACCGGTCCCCAGTCAGCGGTAAACGGGTATGCTACGATACCACGACCGCCACTTGTTATAGAAGTTGAAATAGCAAGGATAAGGGAATATACACCACTTAAAATCTTGCTTTCGCCTTCTGTGTACAATCCAGCCATTTTACTTTACCCCCTTGTGTACAGGTTTTTTGAGGAACGCGGCCAAAGCGTCCGCGGCTTCCTGTTTTGTAAGTTCATCTTTTTTTACGCCGTACAATGCACCTGTCATAATGGCGGGCGTTGTGTTAAATACGGCGGCAGACGCGATTAAATCATTTTTTGAGAACGTAGAAGCGGTAACTTTTTCCGCCTGTGCGTTCCCGGTTTCTTTAGCTGCCATACTTTCGCTTCCTTTCTATTTTTCTGGTTTTACGTCCAGTCTGGTATACATAACGTCGGCGGTCGGCGTACTTGCGTCCCAGCCCTTACGCTTATAAGCCACTTCATACGTAAGTGTAAAAGTAGCGTCTAAGCTTTCGCCGTTGTTAAATCTGGCGACGACATTTTTTAACCAGCCTACGTGTTTTCCATCTTCTTTTATTTCCAGAACGTTACAGCGATCTTCCAGATCACTTACAAGCGCTTCCTGGTACCTTACAGCTTCGTCCAGTGTGTCCACATACAATGTACACGGCCACGTTACCGTCTGTACGTAAGCAAACCTGGTAAGGTGTCTAGCCCGTCCGCGTCCTGGAACGTCAAAAAGCACTACAGGGCGGGGAAGGTTCGCACTTGTACCACGCTTAAAAGAATTAAGCCCAGCTGTAGACTTAAGCCACATTTGTATAGCTGTAAGTTCTTTAGAATACTCCACATTACCACCCCACTAAAAAAGCGCCCTAAAAAGGCGCTCTACTTCTGACTTCGTTATCTTTCTTAAGTCTTCCTTTGTATCCGGTAAAGACTTTTCAAACATATGTTGACCCGGAACGAACCTACCGGAAAGCTTCATTCCTGTTTTGGCCCCAGGATTATAACTAAAGTTACTACCAGAACCGGAACCAGGTACCCATAAAGACGGCTTTCGTCCAGTAGACTTACTTACACGGTTAGACTGGTTATAGCCTTCTTCCGCTGGTACAGCATATGGACAGTTAGAACCATACCGTACCGACGCGCTACCGCCGCCAGCTTGTACGTCAAATATATTTTCATTTCCACCGACTGTATAACTTTGTGCAAGTCTTCCAGATCGGCTGTGAATATTTGCCGCTACATTTTCCAAACCAGCTATACCAGCTTGCCTAACTATGCGTTCTTCCATGCTGTCTACAGCTGCGGCGGCACTGTTCGCACCGCTGATAAATTTATCAAGGCCACCGTCTAACTTGATTTTTATAATCATAAAAACTTTACCCCTCTGTCTGTTTTGCTGGTCTGATCTTCAAAGGCGATTTTATACGCCCGAAGCATTTCCCTAACAATAACGAACTGGTCGAAAGCTTTATACTGGGTAGACGTTTTTACCGCGCCTGTTGGCGGGGCTACCTCTGTGATATTACCGGTATCCGGGTTTATCTGTTTGGTTTCCCCTCGCGCCATGATTTCAAAGCACGTAGCTACAGCTATTTTAAGTCCTGGGCGGTCCTGTGGTTCTCCTGGAAGCAAAGGCGGCACACCGCCGATATATCCAATACACCAGGTATTCGCCCTGGAAAGGTAAAGGTCTACGTCGGCGTCGTCTATAGGATTTCCCCGCGTATAATACTTTTCCAGAAGTTCGGCTTTATTCAGCAGCATACCGTTACCCCCTTACTCTGTTTTCTTTGTTCGTGTAGCCTTTTTAGGCTCCGGCTGATCTTCGGTAGGTGTTTCCTGTTCCGGCTCTGGTTCTGGCTCTGGTTCGTCTACGACTTCAACCAGTCCATAACCAGAAAGGCGGGTAGCGTCCTTTTCGGACATATCTACCACGGCGCCTACGTCAAGAATGGCACTTTCCACTGTTACGCCTGTTTTTAATACTTTTACCTTCATGGTTTACCCCCTTATCGTACAGTACAGATTTTAATAAGTTCCGGGTACATGATCTTAGGGAAGCCAGCAGCTACAACCTCTACGACCTCACGAAGCGGACGCTCCATAGTGAAGGTACGGGCAAAAATACCAGGTTCCATGTTATTCTCATAAGTCGGACCCATCTGTACGTTACCGATTTTGTCACCTTCCATAAGGAACACGCCCTTCTTGCTGTCCAGAAGACGGGCGGTAGTTCTTTTACCACCGTTTGTAGGGTCACGGTAAGTAACCTTTGCGTCGAACGCTTCCATAGGCGGAAGTTCACGACCACGAAGGAAAGTGTTAAGTTCGTCCAGGGTAAGCAGCTTGTCGCTGTATCCTGTAATCGCCTTTCTGATCGCTACGTCATTCAGTACGATACGGATATTTTCAATACCGGTAACGAATACGTCCGGCGCGTAGCCGTTATCGTTTCCGTCGATATAATCCTGTACCCAGCGTTCGTAGTTTGCCAGAATAGTAGCACCGTCAGCCCCCCACGCTGTAGCAGCGGTTACCTTATTGGCTTCTGGTACGCCAAAATCTACACCCAGTTTAATACCGGATTTATCGTAGATCATAGCACCGTTACCCAGCGCTTGCCAACGAAGCCATTCTACACGGGCGTCAATGTTAGACTTAAGCTGTGCGGTCTTCTTAAGGACCTGCTGTACAGCCATCTTACGGCGACCTTCATTACCCTTGTCAGACATAGCAGCAAGTTCTTTCTTTGTCAGAATATAGGACTGTCCCATATCTGCGATAGAACCACTTACACGTCTTACTGGGTCACGATCTGTTAAAGGCAGTTCCGCCCCAGCGTCTACAAGGTCGGCCATATCTGCCTGTCTTTCAATTACTGTTTCGTTCCACTCCATATCGTATGTGTTTTCGGAAGGAAGGAAACGGCTACCGATATATCCGGTTTCCACTGGAACCTCACGGATAGTTTCGGTAAATAACGGGTTCTCAAAGAACTCGCTTAAATTTGCTAATCCAGCCATTTTTATTTACCCCTTTCTTTACACGAATCTGATAGCAGCGCCTACAGCTGTTTTAAAAGCTGCGGTACAGCCTACCAGAAGACTTTCATATACCGCACCATGTACAAGAACCTGTCCGGCGGTAACATCTGGATTTTTACCCTTGTCGTCAACTGTGAATTTAATACTTTCGTCAAGGATAACCGGGTCACTCTTTCCCGTTGGAAAAGCACTGGCTGTATCCTTGTACGGTTCGTACTTACCTGTGGTGTTGTCTTTTACAAGACAGGTACCTTCTTCTACGAAGCCGCCAGTTTCAAACTTAGAACCGTCCAGCGTGATACCATTTACGACATACGCATAATGGGCGCTGGCCTTGATCTCTTTAGCCGCTGCATAGGATTTTCGTCTAACTGTTACGTCGTTATTCTGCATAACAAAAACCTACCTTTCTACTTTTTATCGTCTTTCTTAATACCCAGCATTTCTAAAGCTTCCGCTTTCTTTGCTTCCAGTTCGCCGTTTTTAGTGCTACCAGCACCGCCAGGACCTTTACCGCGGAAACCATTACCAGAACCACCAGCGCCGTTATCGTCGCCGTCGTCCCCAGCTGGTTTAAATAAGTTCGGTTCGGCGTCGTGTACCTTACGGATAGCGCGGGCAATACTCTTTGCGTCCGCTGTTCCGTTTTCTTCGTCAAACTCGATACTATCCAGGTAGTCAGCACTGATCGCCCTTACTACCTGTGCGGGATTTACAGGATTATACTTACCGGCTTCCTTAAGAACCGCGTTTTCGATAAGCAGCTTCTTACACTGTGCTGTAAGATCGTCCACTTTCGCCGCCTTAGTCTTAAGGTTAGATAATTCTGTTTCGTCGATAGAAGAACCGCTTCCCCCTTCGCCGTCGCCTTTACCAGAAGAACCGTTTTTAATGGTTTCTGCCACTTTGCTAAGTAATGTCTTATCGTCCGCTTCGACCGTTACCCCAGCGTCCTTAAGTGCTTTACGAACCATTTTTACGGCTTTCTTTGCTACGGTGCTGTCTACGTCGGCCTGGCTGTACTTAGGTCTTTCGTAGTCCGGGTCATAATCTAAAGCGTCGTCGTAAGCGTCCTGGTCTAAAATTTCGTCGTCCAGAAGCTTCTTACACTCTGCTTCATACTGTGCCTTTGTAAGTTCTCCTTTTAAGTAGCGTTCCTGTAATTTTCTAAGTTTTCCCATCTTAAAAACTCCTTTCCGTATTAAGCCCGTCGGCTATATCCAGCGTTCCGCGCTGTCGGGTTCCACGGCCAGTATTTGACGCCCTGGCTATGTTACGGCAATAAAAAACACGCCTTACAAGCGTGTCATATCCGCGGTATCCGCCGCGTCGGTATTATAAAGACTTATGCCCTATAATCAATTATGAATATCAAGACCTAAAGGTACGGTTATGATCTGCCTGTTAAAGCGTTTCCGTACTACCTGTCGGTTAAGGTCTGCCAGCGTTTCCCCTGGTCTTAAGTATTTCTTCGGATTATCCGCGTTTACCATATCTTTTACCGACGGAAGCCCTACTTCTTTCGCGTATTCGTCATAACTGGCGGCTTTCGTGTAATAAAGGTCGCCGTATTGATCTAAAGCGGCTTTCTGTCTGTCCTTAATACCTAAACCAGAAAGGATAGCTACCCATCTACAGCGACAATGTGGGTGGTTCGGTATACGCCTTCCTGGTAGCCCTGGGTTCATAGGTGTATCATAATCCAGATCATAAGGATTTCTTTTACTGTAGTCGGCGTCTGCTGCACAATAAGCAGACGTCTTACTATCAAAAGTGGCGTCCCTATACTTACCGTCTACAATATCCGCATTTTCCATAAGGCTGTAAGAAGTTCCTAAAGCGTTCGCCCTAGTCATTTCTGTACGGATAATACGGGAAGCATTATAGTAGCTTTCCTGTATTCCCTGTGAAAGCTTCTTAGCGGCGTCGCTATACTGCATTTTCTTTGTAACCAGTTCTTTTACGACTTCTTCACTCTTAGAAGCCACAAGGGAAACACTGGTACGTATACGATCACTGTAGGTTTTCTTATCCGGTAACCATGGGTTAGCTATAGTACCCAACACGCCGGAAGCTGTAAGGTTTGGTACAGTTACCGCGCACTTCGCGGCCTGCTCCAAAATGTACGCTGTAGTATTAGCCCCATAAAAAACAGTTCCGCATATCACAGACGTAGCAAACGGCTGTAGTTTTGCGTTTAGTAAATTCAGTTCCGGTATGATCTTCGTAAGGTATTCTTCCTGTATCTTTTTCGCCCACCGTCTGGTAGAAACGAAGTCCGGGTTCTGTTCATTTACATACTTTTTAGCAACTTCTTCCAGGTAGCCTACAGCTGCTTCCTGTAACTGCCCGTATGCCGGGGCAAGTTCAAGAATATGATCGTCTACGTAATCTTCCAAAAGGGAAGTATAATAGTCTACATATTCTTCATAGTGCTTTTGGGCTTCACTTATCCACGCCATACGCTACCCCCTATTCTGGCGGCTGTGTGATCGTGGAACCTGTAGCGCTGTTCTGCTGATCGTCTGAGTTATCCGGGTCGCCGCCGGTATCCCCCAGGTTATCCGCCCCGTATCCAATAGCTGCCAGACTATTTGTAAGGCTTGTCTGTTGGCTTTCCTCTTTCTGCGCTCTCATTTCTTCAAGTGCTTTCTGTGGGTCGTCGATAAACCACAGCAGTTCATACAAATAACTATCTGGTACAATGTCGGCCAGTTCTGCCACAATGTCGGCGATCTCTTTATTATTCTGTGGAAGATTCCGGCTTATCGTAACTTCTAGCCATTCAGACTGGTACAGGTCGTCCCTGGCTTCGATCAGTTCCGGGGTAGTGATTGTTTCATACACACCAGAAACCGTACCGGCAGCATACAGCTTTTGAACATTCAAAAGGTCCGTAATGATCGCGAAGAAGCTACGGAACGCCTGTATAAGAAGCGGTTCCTTCTTACCAGCCTTAATATCAAGACCGGCGTATTTCATTTTGATTTCTGTAGCCGTCGCCCCGTTTAACTCTGCCAGTCGTGGGGTGTTGGTCGTGTCCATAATGTCATTTTTCGTTCTAGTAAGACCATTTTCTACGGCGTTGTCGTCCTGTGACTGGGCTATAAAGCCGGCCTTACTATCCTTGTCCTTAAGTGCCAGGGCGCGGGCCTTTCGCATTTTCAGAACTTCGTTTTCGTCTACATCTACACCAGTTAAGCATAAATACTGATCTTGTAGGTACTCCATAAGGTTCGCTTTATCACTTAAACCGTGGCAGTAAGCTACAGCAAGTGGAACGACACCATAGGAAAGATCAGACTTACCGTATCCCTTCACACGTTCTCTGTATTTCGCCGGTAGCTGGTTCTGGCAGACCACAACCGGGATACGGCCGGCCTTATGCTCTATCGGGTTCCCGGTCTTCGCTTCGGTTTCGTCCAGGTGTAAGCTTTCCATACTGTCACCTGTATAGTAAGTAACGTAACGATCGTCGTAAACCTCTACTTTTGTTTTTGTGGTTTCGCTACCATTTTCCCATACACCTACTTCATAACGCCGAAAAAGAAGTCTTAACCTCTTTCTGCCGTCGTAAATCGGTATGATCTCCTGTATCGGGTATTCGCTGTAATCAATCTTACCTTTTTCGTCTACCCATACGATAATAGAACCAAAGCCACCTATACACATATCGCGTAACAAGTCGGAAAACTCCCCTTGTGCCTTATCCTTTAGCAGCTTCATAACTTTTTTACGGTATTCCGTGATAATCTCACGTTCTTCTGTTTCTTCGTCGTCCTGGTCCGGGTCTTCGACTGTATAGATAGGGGACTTACCTAGCATATAGTCCACAAGCGTATCTATGATAATCTGGACATAGTTAGAAATCAGCTTATTTTCTGTACCGCCGTCCCTAGCCTTGTCGCGCTGTTCGATTTCGTCCAGTTCACCGTCATAGGCTGCCTGGTACAAGTCTACAGCGTTATCCTTTATCCAGCTGTCGTGTTTTGCCACCATAGCCGCGACCCAGGAAGCGTTATCTTTAATCCAACGTTCCGCGGTCACCTGGTTTACTTTTTTCATTTCTGCCAATGTCTGCGGAATGTATGAAGATACCGCCATGCTATTACCCCCTTTCTATACTCCCGACTTTTCACGGTCAAAGGCTGTAGCCTTGCCAGTGTTCGGGTCTATGTTTCGTGCGGCCCTCATAAGCAAGAATAGAGCCATTACTAAGTCGTCGTGTGGAACGTGTCCCGGTTTACGTGGTTCGGCGTTCGCTGGGACATAAAAGTTTATTGTTTGTTGGCGTTTGGCTTCCCTTGTAAGGTGTTCCACTTGCCACCGTAGTTCCTTCCATAGTTCCAGCTGGTCCGGGTCTTCCGGTGCCTTCGGAACTTTGATTAAATCGTTATGGTTAAAATCGTAAGCCAGATACCCCAGCTTAGATTTACTTTCGTCACCGGCTGCCTTAAACTTATAGGCTTCTACCAGTCCGTCGTTATTCCTGTCGAATAACTCTTTAAGGTGGTACGCCAACGGTTCACCGATTCCGGTACCGTCACATACCCCACCAATAGCACCCCAGTAACGTATGATCTTCGGTAACATATCCCTTACCTTGCTGTGCTGCTTTCCGACCCACTGATATAAGCAGATCGGAACTACTGTACCGTCCCGTAAGAGATCGCCGACAATAAACGTAAGGGCGTCGCGCTTATGAATACCTACAGACGCTTCTACGTCTGTGGTTTCTTCTTCCTGTCCGGCTACGTCACACGCCCATATGTATTTATGTCCCTTGACCGGTTCTACTTGCATTTCAAAACCGCCGGAATACATACGGGCTACGCCTTCCGCGGAAAAGAAACGACCGATAGCGTCTACAGCTTTAAGAAGATACTGTGTCTGTATGGCTATGTGGTCCATTCCCAGACGGGCTACCTGGTTATCAAACGCTTTCTTGTAGTTCGTATTACCGGAAGCGATAACCGCGTAAGCGTCTATCTTAAATACTAGCTTCGGCCGGTACCCCAGTTCCTTTTCTAAACGATCTTCCATATCGTGGGCCATCAGTTCGCCACGATAGATAAAGCTGTCCTTTGTCCAGGCTACACCCCACAGCACCGTAGTAGCATTGTTAAACGAACCCATAGGCTGGGCGTCACGCTCCCACTTATCGGCGTCTATGTCCTGGCTTTCGTCGCCTTCCAGTAGTGTGTAGGCTGTCTGGGACGCAACGTTAGCCGTAGGGTTAATGGACAGGAACGCCCATTTATTACTATCGCGGGGCGGTCCGATATGGAATTTATAGCCATCTGATTTACTGTACTTGCAAGGCTGGCCGTCTACCTTCGCTTGACCGGACGTTATCACGCTACCGGCAAGCCCGCCACTGTCCAGCGTTGGGGCGCCTTCCAGACGGTCCATAGACGCTTGTATCTGTGGCTTGTATACCGGGGCGAATTTTACGCCCGATACAGGTACACCGAAGTACCAGCCATACAGCAGTAAATAGTGTTGTAAGAAGGCGCTAATCTCATTCTTACCAGCCTGTCGTGTAATCTGTACCACGAAGTACCAGCCCAACCCATTTAAGCAACTATAAAGAATAGCGTCGGCTACCTGTATCTGGTAGTCGAAAGGGTCATTTTTACGAAGAAGCCGCCACGCTTCCCGTAGGTTCTCCCTCTTAAACAGATCACCGAAGTTACTAAGTACGTTATACGGTATCCCTTGTTTCGCTGCCCGGACGGTCTGGGGTATCGCCGTCATTACCGGGGCGCCGGTCAAGGGGTCCGTGTCTGCCACGTAAGTAAATTCTGTCTGATATTCGTATGTCATAGCACGAAGTCCGCGTAGTCTGCTTTCTTAGGCAGCTGTACGCCTTTATCGCATATGCTACGGATATGATGTACTGTATCTGTACATAAGCGACACGACTTAAACGGACACCGGTTAAAGTCCCCGTTCTGTTCGCTGTACTGGCAAGTCAAACAGACGCAACCCCTACAGCTTTTATTATCTTCTGCCATAATATTTACACCCCATATTCTAAGTAAAAAAGTCGTAGTTTCTCATAAATACAAGAAAAAGCCCTGTGTTTACACGGTTTCTGGTTATCAGAAAACCCATAACAAGGCTTTTTACTACAGTTTTTACTACGTTTCCTGTTCTTTTTGTGTATGATCTTCGTTATTTCCCTTACTTTGCGCTTGTCCACCCCAGGACACGTAGACTTCACCTTTAGACGCCGCCCTTAATTCTGCATTAAGAGAAGCCATAATGTCGTCTGGTCCGTCGTCCTTGCCTTCTATAAGGTGTTTCTGTCCGATCAGACGCCGTAAGGTGTTCATAGCACGATCTAAGGCGTTATCTTCAATCGTTCCAGCATGGTAGAAAGTCTTCATACCGTCACCTTCACGACATATAACCCTAGATTTTCTGTAAGCCACTTCTTCGCCTTCCAGATCACGGTCTTTTACAAACCGGTCTTTATGCTTCTGTAGATAGCTTACGATCTTAACGGTCTGTACTTTTATCATCATATCCAGGGCGTTAAATTCTTCTTCCTGGTTAATGCTTTCTAAAATGCTTTCTTCCTCTGGAAGTAGTACCTTAGAAAAAAGACCGTGTTTTGTGGAAGCTGCTATTTGTCTGGCGCGTCCTTCCGCTGTCTTCGGACCTGTAGCAAGCCCGCCGTGTATCTTACACCGGCCATAGCCTTTATGTGGTGTTCCCATGCCCGCCGGATTCTTACAAGGCTGTCCGTTGTGCATGGCACCGCAACAAAGGTTATAGTTTTTCCTGGACAAAGCTATTACGTTCATTTTATCCGCCTGGTCGGAAAACTGGCGTTTAAGACGCATATCGTAAGGGTCGAAGCCTTCCGGTAACTGCACTTTTTTTGTAGTTGCCACTGACTTTACCCCCTTTTTTGTGTGTCGTCGTTCGGAAAATCGACGTTTCAGCGTGAGAAAAAGGGACAGGTCCCAGAAAATCCGGGTTTCCCTATCCCTTAATTTGTACATTATAATAGCATTGTAATGCTATTATATAAGATTTTCGGAATAAATACAAGCCTAGTTTTGTCTTACAGAAAACTACTGAAATTATTTATACCCATTGACAAACTCAAAAACAGAATTAACCACTTGATCGCAACGGTAGTAATACTGATTGTCCTTGTGGCAAAAGTATTTGTAGGTAATCTCCTGAAAATGGGTGGATACCGGTTCTTTATCCTGAACCAGACTGCACAGCCGGGAATCGGAACATTGCTTGACGGTTTCCGTTCCGGACATTATGTTAATATTGTTCTTACCATGTTTTTAAGAGATTTATTTACTACACTTTGGAGTCTGCTTTTGGTGGTACCTGGAATCGTTAAGCATTATGAATATCTGATGGTACCATATATTATTGCTGAGAATCCGGCAATGGATTACAAAGAAGCATTCCAGATCAGTAAACAGATGATGGATGGAGAAAAAATGGAAGCATTTATCATGGATCTGTCATTCCTTGGATGGTATCTGCTGAGTGCGGTTACCTGTGGACTTCTTGCAATTTTTTATGTAAATCCGTATGTACAGGCATCCTTTGCGGAGATGTACACATTCAATAAGCAGAAGGCTTATCAGGAGGGATATATCCGGTAAGAGTTTCAGAAGGATAAATTTTAAAATATAAGAATAGAACGCAGACGCTGGCTTAAAATGAAGCGTCTGCGCTTTTATTTAGTGGGCGGCCTTCTCCGCAAAGGTAGTCGTAACTAGTTCTTCATAAGGAACACGCTCTTTCAGCTCACCGGAGTTTTCCAGAATATCCTGCAGCAGATTGAAGCTTTCTTCGTTGAAGATCAGATCCGATTTCCAGGTGTCTTGTTCGTAGTAACGGCTGACAATGGTTGTAATTGTAGCGAGATCGGTTTCCTTGAACTGTGGTGCAATGACTTTTGCAATCTCTTCCGGAGTGTGGGACTGAACGAAATCCATTCCTTTTTGCAGGGCATTGGTGAATTTCTGGATGATGTTCGGATTAGCATTCAGATAACTTGTTTTGGCACTATAGGCGGTGAATGGGACATAGCCGGAATCAACGCCGAGAGAAGCAACGACATAACCGGAATTTTCCGCTTCAAGGGCAGTAGCGCTCGGTTCAAATTCGATGGTATAGTCTGCCTGCCCACCGGAAAATGCAGCAGCGGTTGAACCGAAATCAATACTCTGGTTGATAGAAAGATCCTTCTGTGGATTAATTCCGTTTTTTTTCAAAATGTATTCAAAGACCATTTCCGGCATGCCACCTTTTCTTCCGCCAAGAACGTCTTTTCCTTTCAGATCATCCCATGAAAAATCCGGCATTTCTTCACGTGCGACCAGAAAGTTTCCGGCGCGCTGCGTAAGCTGCGCGAAGTTTTTGATGACATCATTTGCACCCTCCTGGTAAGTATAAATCGAAGACTCACTTCCCATAAAGCCAATATCTGCCTCACCGGAGAGGACGGCGGTCATAACTTTATCCGCCCCAAACGGAGTCAACCAGTTAGTACAAGACGCTATAAGAAATCAACAGAGTCGACAGTATGATCAGTGTTCAGGTGAATCTCCCGGATAATAGAATGCCAGAAGGCTCTGCGGTTTTCTTGGGTTAAATTGTAGTACATTGTTCTAAAGTCTGTATTCAGCAGCTCTTCCAGATAAGCATAATCAGGTTCCAATTCCGGAGCCGTATTTAACAATTCATTCAGTTCGTTTTCAATCCGATCATATTCTTTGCTGTAATAATCCCATTCGATTCTTCCTTTCTGGAAGAGAAGATTTAATCGTTCTAATTCTTTCTGGAGCTTTTCCGGAGTCTGAACTTTCTTCTTTTTTTCTTGTTCCTTTTCAATTTTTTCACATTTTATTTTAAATTTATTGTATTCGTATTCCAGATGATCAATCAGGTATCGTTCTATAAGATTCTGACTAACCATATGTCTGTAAGAACATTTATGATCGATGAAAGCTTTATTGCATCGGTAATAGCAGTATACTTTTTTTGCACCGGTTTTCCTGTTGATAATGGACGAACCGCCTCTTGCGCTAAGCCTGCGCCCACAGATCGGACAATTTATCATGCCACTGAAAAGATAAATCCGGCCAGAAGGAGCACGCTTAACATTTGCGTTCTGTATTTCCTGCAGATTGTTCCATTCAGATTCTGTCAGGTAAGCAGGGCAGTATGGAATCCCACGATAGGTTCCTTTGTAAAATTCACTCGACAGCAGTGTTCGCATATTCGCCCATGTAAAATCCGGATCATAATTTTCCTGAATATAGCGCATGGAAAGCCCTTTTGCATGGTGCTTAAAGAAAAAACGATAAAAGGCATTTACAGTGTCTTCCCGATCTGGATCTTTTACCATGCGTTTTACTCCATCAATGATTCCAGATTTGTAGCCGTACCCCATATTCACATCACCGAAGATCAGTTTTCCCTGCCGGATAGATGCTTCATTTACGAATTTGATACGTTCGCTGGTAGTATCCACTTCATTCTGGCCAATAGACAGGACTACATTCAGCTGCAGTCGACCGTCTCTAGTTTCCATATTGATTCCGGGTTCACTGGTGCTGATCCATCGGACGTTATTATCGTCCAAGACTTCCTGTACCTTGTAAAAATCAGACAGGTTACGGAACCATCTGTCAATCCGCCAGAAGATGATCACATCAATTTTTCCGGCTTTTACGTCCTCAAGCAGGGAATGGATAGCTTTTCTCTTTTTTAATTCTTTACGGGCAGTTTTACCCTCGTCAGCATAAACTCCAGCAACGGTCATATTATGTTCTTTGGCGTAATTGGTCAGGTACTGTTTTTGTGCTTCCAGGGATTTACCGTGCATCATCTGTTCAGCGGTAGACACACGGATGTAAATGGCACAGCGTTCAATTTTACTTGGCATATTATATCACCTTTCTCTTCAATATACGTAAAAATGAGTATAAAAATAACAGCCAGCAGAAGAACATGAGTTCTGCTTGCGGTGGCTGCCCGAAGATGATACACTATATTTTGAACGTACTGGTGTATCCTTCGGGGCATTAGTCTTGAGCCGT
>OLVR01002148.1_pt1 | contig 15831 bp, 18 predicted proteins | sample 1673261 | NCBI WGS metagenome assembly OLVR01 (sample SAMEA3178938, study PRJEB25190) | human gut metagenome | biome: human gut; feature: human-associated habitat; material: faeces | place: Austria | collected 2013 | reverse complement strand
TTCCGCCCGCCGATGCCGATGACACCGCTACCCGCCGCTTTTTTGCCGAGATGCGGGAATTGCTGGCAAAGGCCGCTGCCCGCGGGTACGGAAATGCCCGGATGAATATTTTGTCCATGGGCATGAGCCACGATTATGCCGCCGCCATTGCCGAAGGTGCGACGATTGTGCGCGTAGGTACGGCGATTTATGGGGCGCGGGATTATAGTAAAAAGCACTGATTAAAGGTTCCCTCTGTGAGACAGACTCCCCGTATCGGGGGGAGGTGGCACGAGGTGCCAGCGGGGAACACTGGCAGTGCGTAGCGCTGACTGCGGGAGCCCTCTCCCAGAGGGGGCCTTTCCCCCGTTCATCCCAACACAAAAGAGCGATGCAGTTTCCCACTGCATCGCTCTTTGTTTTAGGAAATATTAAAAGTTTCTTTGCCTACTTTCTTTTCCAAAGAAAGTAGGTTAGTCCTCGTCGGCGAAGTTGCCGAGGGCTTTGGCCTGCTCGATGACCTTGGCCTCCAGCATCTGGGGCAGAGTCTCGTAGCGGACGAAATCGAAGGTGTACCAGCCGCGGCCCTGGGTCAGCTGACGCAGGAAGGTGGTGAAATCCTGCATCTCGGCGATGGGCACCTCGGCCTCCACGACCTGCAGGCCGTCCTCATCCGGGTTCATGCCCAGCACACGGCCGCGGCGCTTGGTGACCTCACCCATGATGTCGCCGGTGTTGTCTGCCGGGACATGGGCCTGCAGGGACCCGATGGGCTCCAGCAGAACAGGGCCAGCTTCAGGAACAGCGGCCTTGTAGGCCAGCTTGGCGGCCATAATGAACGCCATTTCACTGGAATCCACAGGGTGATAGCTGCCGTCCAGCAGGGTGGCTTTCAGGCCGACCATCGGGTAACCGGCCAGCACACCGTGCTCGGCCGCCTGGCGGACACCCTTTTCAACAGCGGGGAAGAAGTTCTTCGGTACGCTGCCGCCGAACACGTTCTCGGCAAACTCGATGTCCTCGCCCTCGATAGGCTCGAACTGGATCCAGACATCACCGAACTGGCCGTGGCCGCCGGTCTGCTTCTTGTGGCGGCCCTGGGCCTTGCAGCTCTTGCGGATGGATTCGCGGTAGGGCACGCGCGGGGTTTCCAGCGTGATCTCGACACCGAACTTATTCTTCAGCTTGGCAAGGGCGACTTCCAAATGCTGGGTGCCCAGGCCGCTGATGATCTGCTGCTTGGTCTCGGGATCGACCACGAAGGTGATGGCGGGATCTTCCTCAATCAGGCGGGCCAGCGCACCGCTGACCTTGCCCTCGTCGCCCTTCTTGGCGACCTTGACGGCCATGCGGTAGCAGCCGGTGGGGTAGGCGGGTGCGGGCAGTGCCACCACGCGGGCGGGGTCGCACAGGGTATCACCGGTCTTGGCGGTGGCCAGCTTGGAGACAACGCCAATGTCGCCGGTGGTGATGGCAGCAGTGTCGGTCTGCTTTTTGCCGCAGACGATGAGGGTCTTGCCCATGCGCTCCGGCTGGCCGGTGCGGGCGTTGACAGTGTTGCTGGCGGCGGTCAGCTTGCCGGACAGCACCTTGATAAAGCTCATCTTGCCCACGAACGGGTCGGCCACGGTCTTAAAGACGTAGGCGCACAGCGGGGCAGCGGGATCGGCAGTGATGTCGACAGGGCTGCCGTCCTTATCCTCGCCCACGGCAGCGGCGGTGTCAGCGCCGGGCAGCAGGACGTTCATGTTGTACAGCAGCATATCCAACGCCTGGTTGTTGACGGCGCTGCCGCAGAATACGGGGGTGATCTGGCCGCTGCGGACGCCCGCGGCCATGCCCTGGACGATCTCCTCGGTGGTGAAAGGCTCACCCTCGAAGAACTTTTCCATCAGGGCTTCGTCGGTCTCGGCGATGGCCTCGCTCATGGCCTGGATCAGACCCTCGAAGCGATGGCCGATGTCGGGCAGGTCGATCTGGACCTGCTTGCCGCCCTCGTACTTAAAGGCTTTCTGGCTGAACAGGTTGATGTAAACGGGGGTGCCGTCGTCCAGCTTGGCCGGGACGACGCAGGGGCAGACGGTGGAGCCGAACTTGATCTTCATGTCCTCGAGGATCTTGAAGTAGTTGGCGTTTTCCAGATCGCACTTGGAGACGAAGACCATGGTGGCCTTGCCGTTCTTGCGGGCCAGCTGGAACGCCTTTTCCGCGCCAACGGTCACGCCGCTGCGGCCGGACACGCAGACCAGCACGCTCTCTGCCGCGCGGATGCCCTCATACTCGCCCGCCTCAAAATCGAACAGGCCCGGTGCGTCGATGAGGTTGTACTTGATGCCCTCATATTCCACCGGAACGACCGATGCCGACAGGCTGGCTTTGCGCTTTGCTTCTTCAGGGTCAAAGTCCGAAACCGTGGTGCCGTCCTCGACACGGCCCATACGCTCTGCTGCGCCCGAAAAATAGACCAATGCCTCAGTCAGCGTTGTTTTGCCGCTGCCGGCATGGCCTGCAATCAAGATATTGCGGATGTTGTTGCTTGCGTATTTCATATCGGTTTTTTCCCTCTTTCCGCCGCACGGAGCATTCTCTCCGCTTTTGTGGCATATTTTACAAAGATAATACCACACTCAAAATGATTTTTAAATATTTCGTTTGAAAATTCTGACGAATCAAGCGCCAAACTTCGGGGCAAGGTTTTGTGCAAGTTGCACGGCAGTGCCAAAGTTTATTGTAAAATCCACAGCGATACGCTATAATAAAAGGCAGAATAAAGGCACAAGGAGCATACCAAAATGAAACGCACGGATTACATCAACTGGGATGAATATTTCATGGGCATTGCGCTGCTCACGGCCATGCGCTCCAAGGACCCCAACAGTCAGGTGGGCGCGTGCATCGTCAGCTCGGAAAACAAAATTCTGTCCTTGGGCTACAACGGTATGCCCATTGGCTGCAGCGACGACGAGATGCCCTGGGAGCGGGAGGGCGCACCGCTGGACACCAAGTATATGTACGTGTGCCACGCCGAGCTGAACGCCATCCTCAACAGCGCCCACAATAACCTGAAAGGTGCGCGGGTGTACGTGACGCTGTTCCCCTGCAACGAGTGTACCAAGGCCATCATCCAGTCGGGCATTGCCGAGGTGGTGTACTACGGCGACAAGTACCACGACAGCGATTCCAGCGTGGCGGCGCGGTTCATGTTCAAAAAGGCCGGCGTGAAGCTGACTGCCTATCAGTCCACCGGACGGAAGGCCGAGCTGGAGCTGTGAACTTTTTTCATAGCATCTTGACTTTTGTGTGGGATTGCATATACTAAGGGTAGGAAGTTGGTTAGAACATTCCATTGTATCCACGCACAAAAAAGAGCCCTCTCAGAGTTGCAGCTCCGAGAGGGTTCTTTTTGTGCTTACTTGCCCTTGCGGTGACTCTCAAGCCACTTGCACAGGAAGTGTGCAGCTACCTGTGCTGCGACAGCCACCAGAAAATTGGTTAGAATGGTGTCCATGATATCCACCCCCTTCTGTTGCCAGAATGGAGAAGGGCAGCACAGCCAGTATAGCATATCCGACAGGGTATTGCAATTTTTACAGGATATCATTATAATAGAACTATATCTCGAATAAATATTCAACAATGCTTGCATAGAGAGGGAAATATACAATGAGTCTGAAGAACCGCAGCTTTTTAAAGCTATTGGACTACACCCCTGCCGAGATCGAAGAACTGCTGGACCTTGCCGCAGACCTGAAGGCAAAAAAGAAGGCCGGCATCCGCCACAATGACCAGCTGGCAGGCAAGAACATCGCCCTGATCTTTGAAAAGACCTCCACCCGCACCCGTTGCAGCTTCGAGGTCGCTGCCCACGATCTGGGCATGGAAGTGACCTACCTTGACCCGTCCGGCAGCCAGATCGGCAAGAAGGAGTCCATCGCCGACACTGCCCGTGTGCTGGGCCGCATGTTCGACGGCATCGAGTACCGGGGCTATGGCCAGCAGATCGTGGAAGACCTTGCCCACTACGCCGGTGTGCCGGTGTGGAACGGCCTGACCAACGAGTTCCATCCCACCCAGATCCTGGCCGACTTCCTCACCATCCGGGAGCACTTTGGTCACCTGAAGGGCATCAACTTCGTTTACTTCGGCGATGCCCGCTACAACATGGGCAACAGCCTGATGGTGGGCTGCGCCAAGATGGGCCTGAACTTCACCGCCTGTGCACCCAAGAAGTACCAGCCGGACGCTGCCCTTGTGGCCGAGTGCCAGAAGATCGCTGCCGAGACCGGTGCCACCCTCACCTTTGAGGAGGATTCCGCCAAGGCCGCCAAGGGTGCCGACGTGCTGTACACCGATGTGTGGGTGTCCATGGGTGAGCCGGTGGAGGTGTGGGCTGAGCGCATCAACGACCTTGCCGCCTACCAGATCAACCAGCAGCTGATGGACATTGCAGGCCCGCACGCTGTGTTCATGCATTGCCTGCCCGCCTTCCACGACCACAAGACCACCGTGGGCAAGGAGATGGGCGAGCGCTTTGGCCGCGATGCCATGGAAGTGACCGATGAAGTGTTTGAAGGCCCCCAGAGCATCGTGTTCGACGAAGCCGAGAACCGGATGCACACCATCAAGGCCGTGATGGCTGCGACCCTTGGCTATGTAAAATAACGGATCATAAATAAAAAAGGGAGGCTGCGTTTGCAGTCTCCCTTTTGCTTTGCCTGTTAGGCTTCCTTCAGCTTCAGCACGCCAGCCTGTACCAGACGCTTGCGCAGCAGTGCACCCACGATGCAGCTCACCACGATCTTGGCGAGGTCCAGCGCAATGAACGGGTACACGCACACCGAAAGCGCATAGCCCAGATCGCACTGCATCTGGAACACGAACCATGCGGTGCCCAGCACGTAACAGGCGGCATCGCCCAGCACAAGGCCGATGCCGGAGATCACCGGCTGGCCCTTGCTCTTTTCGATGAACAGACCGCCGATGAAGGCCAGCAGCAGGTAGCCCACCAGATAGCCGCCGGTGGGGCCTGCCAGCTTGGCAATGCCCGCGCCGTAGCCGGAGAACACCGGCACGCCCACAAGGCCGATGAGCAGGTACACCGCCACGCTCAGGGTGCCGAACTTGGGCCCCAGCAGCCATACGGTCAGGCAGATGACAAAATTTGACAGCGAAATGGGAATGGCCCCGATGGGCACGCTCAGCGGGCCAAGCACGCACAGCGCGGCGGCCATCAGCGCAGTGACAGCCATCTGATAGGTGGTCAGTTTTTTGTTTTTCATAGAATAAAATTCCCCTCTGTTAAAAATTTACAAGGCATCTGTGGCCGAGTATAACGCGGCAGAGGGAAGACGGTCAACAATGAAGTTGCAGCAGGGTTTACAATAGGGCGTGTTGTAATGCGTCGTAGAATATGGTAAGATGATAACAAAAAAAGATTGACCGCCCTGCTTCCAAACTGTGCGGTCAATCTTTTTGACAAGCGGGATGGAAAGCTGACCCTTGCAGTCAGCGCCCCTTCTGTATTTATTATACCGCATCAGCGTTATTTGTCAAGGAGGTTCCCTATGGGTGGAGGACACGTATCGCGCCCCGATTTCGGGATGCCGCAGCCGGACCCGGCCTACCCACTGACCGAGTTCTACCTGCTTTTGCAGCACGCACTGGACAAAGCGGGCCGCTTTGCGCTGCCTGCGCTGTATGCCCGCGTGCAGGCACCGGCCCGGCACATCTATCTGGACGAGGCGCGGGAATATTTGAGCCTTTCGCCTACCGGGCGGGAGGGGGATATCCGCCTGCTGGCCGAGGGCAGTCTGCAGCTGCTGTACAACACCCTGCACGTCCAGCCGGACGGCACGCCTGCAGCCCTGCTGCTCACCGAGGAGTGCACCCGCGCCACGGTGGCGGTGCAGCTGCTGCCGCCCTTTGTGTGGGAGGACCCGCTGCCGCCGCTGCCGGACACCCCTGCGGCGCTGACGCTGCAGCTGACCATGCAGGATGTGATGCAGGCCGATACCGACCCGGAAGCGCTGGGCAGAAAGCTGGCTGGCACAGCGACGAACAAGCGCTGGCTGCACCATCCGAAGGCCGAGACCTTCCTTGCAGAACGGGTGGCCCTGCTGCAGAGAGTATATAAAAGGTGATTTTTATAAATTTTTCCAGCAATGCAATCTTCGGGGGCGTTCAGCCGTGTATAGGGTGAATGTCCCCCGTGGAACACGAATTCCACCAGCCCTGTACAGGCGGTAAAGGAGAGCTTGAAACTATGGGACAGCTGACCAGAAACGAAGTATTTACGCTGGCAGTGCAGAAATACAGCGATGCTGTTTACCGCGCTGCCATACACAACAGCCGATGCACAGCCGATGCCGAGGACGTGGTGCAGGATGTCTACGAGAAGCTCCTGCATTATAATGGTACGTTTGAGAGTGAGGAGCACCTCAAGGCGTGGCTGCTGCGGGTGGCCATCAACCGCTGCCGGGACCTGACCCGCGCAGCCCATCAGAAGGACACCGAGCTGGACGAGAACCTGCCCGCGCCCGATGCGTTTGAGGACGGCAGTGTGCTGGACGCAGTGCGCGCCCTGCCGGAAAACTACCGCAATGCTATCTATCTGCATTACTACGAGGGGTACACGGCGGCGGAGATCGGCCGGATGATGGGCGCACCGTCCAACACGGTGCTGAGCTGGCTGCGGCGTGCCCGGGCGCAGTTACATACGATGCTGAAGGAGGAGATCGAAGATGAGGTGGTATGAGTACAAGATGGAGACGGACGACCTCTACGCCCCGGACGATCTGAAGGCAAAGCTGCTGGCCATGACCGACCAGTTGACCGAAGAAGAAAAGGCCCAGCCCATGATGAAAACTGACGCACCGGTACCGGCTCAGTCCGCCCCGGTGCAGCCGAAGAAGAAACTGATCCGCTTCCCCGCAAAGCGGGTGGGCGCACTGGCGGCCTGCCTTGCTGTGTGCGTGGTAGGCTATGGTGCTTTTGCCACCGGACAAATCGGCCTTGGCGCAAAGAGCAGCAGCCCGGCGGCGGTGATGGCGGCAGGCGGCGCGGACCGCGCCGCTGTGGACAGCCCCATGGCAGCCGATTACAGTCTGAACACCCTGTCGCTGGAAAGCGGCGCAGACAACGGCACCGCTGTTTATTCGGAGGACGACGCGGCAGCAGCGGCCCATAGCACCGACCACGCAAAGATCATCTACACCGCGAACCTCAGCCTAGAAAGCAAGGACTACGACGCAGCCCGCGCCGCGCTGGATGCTGCCCTTGCTGAAGCGGGCGGCTATCTGGAATCCAGCAGTGAATACTCGGATGCCGGTGACAGCCGCAGTGTCAGCCTGACCTACCGGGTGCCGCAGCAGAACTACGAGAACTTTCTTGCCGCCGTGGCCGAAGCAGGCAACGTGACCTACAAAAACCAGCAGGCCGACGACGTGACCGCCCAGTACATGGACGTGGAGACCCGGCTTGAGAATCTCAAGAACCAGCGAACCCGCCTGCAGCAGCTGCAGCAGCAGGCCGACAACCTCTCCGACCTGCTTGAGATCGAGTCCAGCCTGACGGATGTGCAGAGCCAGATCGAGAGCTGGCAGAGCCAGATGGACTGGTACAACAATCAGGTGGAAGAGTGCACCGTGTACGTGAGCCTGAGCGAGGTGAGCACCTACTCGCCGCCCAGCGAGGGCTTCGGCAGCCGCTTTGTCAGCGCCCTTTCCGCTGGCTGGCAGAACTTTGTGGGTGGCCTGCAGCAGGTCATCGTTACCCTTGCCGGTGCATGGCCGGTGGTGGTGATCGCAGCCGCCGCCTGCGCAGGGTTCGTGGTTTGGAAAAAGAAGAAAAAATAAATCAAAAAAATACTTGACATCCGCCCGCCCTTGTGGTATTATACTTGAGCAGTCAGCGAGAACCGCTGAGAGCACAAAGTAAATATCGCGGGGTGGAGCAGTCTGGTAGCTCGTCGGGCTCATAACCCGAAGGTCGTTGGTTCAAATCCGGCCCCCGCAACCACCAAGCGTTCTGAAATCTCTCAGAACGCTTTTTTGTTGTCTGTATCCGATACGAAGAAGGGGCTGCTGCACATCGTTTTAGCCGAAAGTGCAGCAGCCCCTCTTACTGTATCAAAAATTTACACCCACTCGCCGCTGAAATGGTAGCTGCCCACAAGGCCCGCCAGATTGAAGGTCTTGCTGGGGGCTGCGCTCGTTCAATGATGGCGGCAAAATCGTACTGCGCAGCGGTGCTTTTTCTATATTTACCATTTACAATCTGCCGTCCTCCACGGCACGGGCGTGCTCGGCGAGAGCAAGGGTCTTTAGTGTCTGGATCTCGGGCCGGGTGTCGCCCCGGCGGGTGAACAGGCAGGTGGGCATGCCCTACATCACCCACGGCTTCCTGCGGGCGGACAGCCGCAACAGCATGGGCTTTATCCTGCTGTACGGCAAAAAGAACGTCTCCCGCTACGGCTTCCGTCACTCGGTGCTGGAGGCGCCACACGCCGCCCGGTGTGCCATGTCATCCTGCAGCGCTGCGCGGGCAGGGATATGCTGGACGATGCCGCTGCCGAGGCCCAGCTGGCCGAGGCGGATGAACGGTTGACGGCTGTGGGCTTTGTGCAGTATCTGCCGCGGCGCTGGGCAAAGCCCGGCTGCGAGGATAAATTCTGGCAGGGCGCTGCTGACGGCATGGATGTGCTGGCCTTCGGCCTTTGCGCCTGCACAAAGCTGGACGGCATGGAGACCACCAACACCGGTGACCTGAGCGTTTATCTTGCACACAGTGCGGATTATGAGCAGATCACTGTGTCCACCGTCCCGGCAGAAAAAACCGAATAACAGCTGCAAAGCACAGCTTTTCCCAGCCAATGGGAAGGGCTGTGCGCCGCGGCACTGGCCCTTGGCTGCGTGAGCAGGCGGCAGCAGCGCCCGCAAGGTGATGGCCTACGAAGCCCTGATGCGCTCCGATATGGAAGCGCTGCGCTCACCCGCTACCATCATGAAGCTGGCGCAGGAGCAGGGCGCACTGTGCGAGATCGAGCGGCTGACCTTCTTCAAATCGCTGGAGACCTTCGACCACCCGCGCAACATGCAGATCATTGCCGAGGGCGTGGAGACCGCCGCCGAGCTGCGCAAGGTCATCGAGCTGGGTGCGGATGCGCTGCAGGGCTACTTCCTTGCAAAACCTGCCGCCGTACCGGCCAAAATGGCACCTGCCGCCCGCAAGGTCATTGCCGAGTACAGCTCTGCATCCGAAAGCGGCTGAATACGAACATAAAAAGTCCCGCAGAAATGCGGGGCTTTTTGCATCTGCCACTGGCGTATTGCAGTTTGCTGCGGTATACTGGAACCGGGCAAACAACAGCACAGGAGGTGCTTTTTTATTATGGTACAGGTAGACCTTATCACCGGCTTTCTGGGCGCAGGCAAAACCACCTTTCTGCGCCGGTATGTCCGGTATCTGGTGGCACAGGGCCACAATGTCTGCATTCTGGAAAACGACTTCGGCGCAGTGAACGTGGATGCCATGCTGGTGCAGGACCTTCTTGGCCCGAACTGCGACCTTGAGACCATCAGCGGCGGATGCGACTGCGACACCCACCAGCGCCGGATGCGCACCAAGCTCATTGCCATGGCCATGCGCGGGTTCGACCGGGTGGTGGTGGAACCCAGCGGCATCTTTGATGTGGACGAGTTTTTTGATGTGCTGCGGGACGACCCGCTGGACCGCTGGTATCACATCGGCAATGTGATCGCCATAGTGGATGCCATGCTGCCGGAAACGCTTTCGCCGCAGGCTGAGTACGTGCTGGCATCCGAGACGGCCAACGCGGGCCGGGTGCTGGTCAGCCGTACCCAGCTGGCCGGGCAGCAGCAGACCGCTGCCGCCGTGGCCCACCTGACCCGTGCGCTGGAGGGCTGCAAGTGCTCCCGCCGCTTTGCGCCGGAAGAGATCATCACCAAGGACTGGGCACGGCTTACCGATGCCGACCTTGCCGCCATTGCGGCCTGCGGCTGCAGGCAGGCCAGCTGCGAAAAGCTGCATTTTGACGAGCACGAAGCCTTCAGCTCTCTGTGCTTTCTGGAGCAGCACCTGACGCTGCAGCAGCTGCAGGCCGCTGCCGACCACCTGTTTGCGGATGCCGCCTGCGGCCATGTGCTGCGGGTGAAGGGATTTGCACCGGACCCGCAGGGCACCACCGGCTGGCTGGAGCTGAACGCCACCGCTGCCGGCAGAACGCTGGAACCCATCCCGCAGGGGCAGGATGTGCTCATCGTCATTGGCGAAGGACTGGACAAAGCGGCCATTGAAGCCCGGCTCAAGGCCTGTATTATCAACACAAAAACAACAGAATGGTGAAAAACAGAAGGAGAAAGAGAAGGAGGTCATGAACAAGACCCGGCAGGCTCCCTCGGCACGGCGCATCATCGGCATGGTGGTGGGTGTTATCATCATCGCCTTTGGCCCCTTCATCCAGTTCTTCGATGGACATTTCTCCCAGAAGGTGCTGAAATATAAACAAGAAAAGGAATAACAAAAAAGGCGTGGGCCTCCGAATGGAAGCTCACGCCTTTTACGATTACGATCAGAACTTGAACAGCGGGGTGCCGGCCAGCACATCGCCCTCGGCCAGCATCTTCAGCTCGCCCATGTCATCGCCGTTGGTCACGATGATGGCGGTAGCGGTGGGATGGCCTGCGGCGCGGATGGCGTCCAGATCCACCTTCAGCAGCGGGGTGCCGGCCTTGACCTTATCGCCCACCTTGACCAGTGCCTTGAAGCCCTTGCCCTGCATCTCCACAGTGTCCATGCCAACATGGATCAGGATCTCGATGCCGTCCTCGCTGGTCAGGCCCACGGCGTGCAGGGTGGAAGCCACCTGTTCCACGGTGCCGTCAAACGGAGCATACACGGTCTTGCCGGTGGGCTCGATGCCGCAGCCGGGGCCAAGGATGCCCTGTGCAAAGGTCTCGTCGGGGATGTCGGCCTGTGCCAGCACCTTGCCGCGGATGGGGGTCAGAACGGTCTTGCTCTGACCGAAGAATTTGACAGTCTCTTCCTGCTCGGTCTTGCCGCCGAACAGCTTATCAAAAAAGCCCATGTTAAAATACCTTCTTTCCGATCATTTCATAGAGCCAGCCGGCCGAAACGCTGTCCTGCAAGGCCCACCGTCTCCAACCCATTGGTCTACCCAAAAGATACCACATTGTGAAAGAAATTGCAATTGGTATCCCGCATAAAACCGCCAAAAATCTTTGGCGGCATCACATCAGGTCGATCAGCTGCTCGATCTCCTCCATGCGGGTGGCCCAGCTGGTGGCAATGCGCATCACGGTGTGGGTGTCGTCGTACTTCTCCCAGAAGCCGAACTTCGCCTTGCCTTCCAGCGCTTCCAGCTGGCTGTTTTCCAGAATGGGGAACACCTGATTGGTGGGCGACTCCATATAGAAGCGGTAGCCCTTGGCAGCAAGGCCCTCCTTCAGACGGTCGGCGGTCTCGATGGCGTTCCGGCTGATGCGGGTGTACAGATCATCGGTGAACAGCACATCGAACTGCAGGCCCATCAGACGGCCCTTGGCAAGCAGCGCGCCCTGCTGCTTGACCATAGTCATAAAGTGGGCCGGTGCGCCGTGGGGAAACACCACGGCCTCGCCGCACAGCGCGCCCACCTTGGTGCCGCCGATGTAGAACACATCGGTCAGGCGGGCGATATCCTGCAGGGTAACATCGGTGCCCTTGGCCATCAGACCGTAGCCCAGGCGTGCGCCGTCCATGAACAGGGGCATGTGGTACTCCTGACACACAGCGTGCAGCTCTTCCAGCTCAGCCTTGGTGTACAGGGTGCCGTACTCGGACGGGTGAGAGATATATACCATGCCGGGAAACACCATGTGGTCGTGGTTGGCATCGGCATAGAAGGTGGCGCACCAGTCGCGCACATCCGCGGCGCTCACCTTGCCCTCGTGGGCGGGCAGGGCAATGACCTTGTGGCCGGTATACTCAATGGCCCCGGCTTCGTGTGCAGCCACATGGCCGGTGGCAGCAGCCATCACGCCCTGCCAGCGCTGCAGCATGGACGCAATGACGATGGCGTTGGTCTGGGTGCCGCCGGAGATGAAGGTCACGTCTGCATCCGGACAGCCGCAGGCAGCGCAGATCTTTGCTTTGGCGCTGGCGCAGTAGGGGTCGGTGCCATAGCCGGGCACCTTTTCAAAGTTGGTCTCGGCCAGCTTTTGCAGGATGGCAGGGTGTGCACCCTCACAGTAGTCGTTCTCGAAATACAGCATATCGTTACTCCTGATCCAGTGAGATAAAGTGTTGATAGGGCTATTCTACTACGGGGGAGAGGGAGTGTCAAATCACGTCCCTCTTTACGGCAAAGGATTTTTACTGTATCTTTAGTTTTTCTATGGTATAATGCGGGAAACGGAATATATTATTTGGGAAGGGGAATGTGCATGAAAAAACAGACGCTTGTGCGGGATGCCACCGTAATGCTGCTGGCTCTGTTCGCCGCCTATGCCATGGTGATGCTTACACAGGCCGTTATGGGCCGCATTGAGGGCGTAGCAATGCTTATCTTTATGCTGGCGGTATTCGTCACCTCTATGTATACAGAAGGTTATGCGTGGGGCGTGGCGGCTTCGCTCATCAGCGTGCTGGCTGTGAACTTTGCCTTCCTCTCACCGTATTTCGCCTTCAACTTTACCCTGTCGGAAAACCTGTTCTCCGGCCTTGTGATGCTGGTGGTGTCCATCATGACCAGCACCCTCACCACCCGCATCAAAAAGCAGGAACAGCTGCGTATGGAAAGCGAGAAGGAGAAGATGCGTGCAAACCTTCTGCGCGCGGTTTCTCACGATCTGCGCACCCCGCTCACCTCCATCTACGGTGCCTGCTCCACTGTGATCGAAAATTATGACTCGCTGGATAAGGAAAAGACCATTAAACTGCTTGGCGAAGCCTGCAGTGATGCCCAGTGGCTGACCCGCATGGTGGAGAATCTGCTTTCCGTCACCCGCATCGACAGCGAGAAGGTGACGGTGCAAAAGACCCCCACTGTGCTGGACGAACTGCTGGATACGGTGCTGGTCAAGTTCCGCAAGCGCTACCCGGAGATCCCGGTGGAGCTGGAAACGCCGGATGCCTTTATCGTGATCCCCATGGATTCCATGCTGATCCAGCAGGTGCTGATGAACCTGCTGGAAAATGCCGCTCTGCACGCCGAGGGCATGACAAAACTGACCTTGAAGGTGTTCACGGTGGGCAATCGTGCGGTGTTCGAGGTGACGGACGATGGCTGCGGCATCCCCAGAGAACGGCTGAAAACGCTGTTCTCCGGCACCGGCGGCACCGACCCGGATGTACCGGCAGACAGCCGCAAGCACGGCATGGGCATCGGCCTTTCGGTGTGTGCGGCCATCATCAAGGCGCACGGCGGCGAGATCAAGGCCGAGAGCCGTCTGGGTGAGGGAACGACCATCCGCTTCTGGCTGGAGACCGAAGAAATTGAAATGGAGGATGCAGAAGATGAGCAATAACAAATTCAAGGTCCTGATCGTAGAGGATGAGGCAAATATCTGCAGCTTTATCGAAACGCTGCTCACCACCAACGATTATCAGGCTCTGGTGGCTCATACCTGTACCATGGGCCTGACCCTGTTCGCCTCCCACAACCCGGATCTGGTCATTCTGGATCTGGGCCTGCCGGACCGGGACGGGCTGGAATTCATCCGCACCGTGCGGCAGAAGTATATGACCCCCATCGTGGTGCTCTCGGCCCGCACCGACGAGATGGATAAGATCGAAGCGCTGGATCTGGGTGCCAATGATTACATCACCAAGCCCTTCAGCACCGGCGAACTGCTGGCCCGCGTGCGCGCTGCCCTGCGGCTGAACCGCTACAGTGCCATGCACGGCGGCAATGCCCCGGCGGGTGAGTTCCGCGCACAGGGAATGCGCATCAACTATGACCGCCGTAAGGTGTTCGTGGACGAGCAGGAGATCAAGCTGACCCAGACCGAATACAACATTGTGGCGTTCCTTTCCCAGCACGCGGGCCGCGTGATGACCTATGCGGCCATCGTCAAGGCCATCTGGGGCGATACCGACATCGGCAGCACCAAAAAGCTGCAGGTGAACATGGCCAATATCCGCAAAAAGCTGGGCAGCCGTCCGGGCAGCAATGCCTATATCCTCAATGAGCTGGGCGTGGGCTACCGCATGATCGACGAGGATGCCCGCAGCGGGGAGATCAACGAATGATACTTGCACTGATCCTGTTTGCTGTTACCTATGTATTGATGCTGCGGCTGCAGCAGTACCGCCCGTGGGTGGCACTGTGCAGTGCGGTGCTCTTTATTGTGCTGGGCGAGGCAGGGGTCTACGAGTTTTCACTCCGCGCCGCGCTGCAGGCCGTGGATTATAATGTGCTGCTCATGATGGCGGGCACCATGGGTACGGTGGCACTGTTCATCGAGAGCAAAATGCCTGCCCGCCTGGCGGAAATGCTTATCGTCTGTGTGCCGGATGTCAAGTGGGCGGTGTGTATGCTGGCGCTGTTCGCCGGTGTCATCAGTGCTTTTGTGGACAATGTGGCCACGGTGCTCATGGTGGCACCGGTGGGCCTTGCCATTGCCCGCAAGCTGAAGATCTCGCCGGTGCCGGTGCTCATTGCCATTGCGGTGTCCTCCAACCTGCAGGGCGCGGCCACGCTGGTGGGCGACACCACCAGCATCCTGCTGGGCAGCTTTGCCGACATGAATTTCTTCGATTTCTTCTGGATGCGGGGCCGTCCGGGCATCTTCTGGGGCGTAGAGCTGGGCGCACTTGCTTCGCTGGCAGTGCTGCTGTGGCTGTTCCGCCGCGAGACCCAGCCTATCGCCGCAAAGGTGGAGACTGAGGTGGAGGACGATGTGCCCACTGCCCTGATGCTGCTGACGGTAGGCCTGCTCATTGCGGCATCCTTCCTGCCGGAGCCTGCAGCCGGGCCGCTGCACACGGTGTACGAGCTGCGCAGCGGCCTTGTGTGCATGGGGCTGTGCCTGTTTGGCGTGGCGCGCGCCTGCCTGCGGGCAGGGTCAGCAAAGCCGCTGTCGCATGTGCTGGGCGAGCTGGACTGCGACACCCTGCTGCTGTTGTTTGGCTTGTTCATCGTGATCGCGGGCATCCACGCGGCGGGTGTTATCGACGCAGCAGCCCGGCTGTTCCATGCCGTGGCAGGGGAAAGCCCTTTCCGGCTGTTTACGATGCTGGTGGTGGTGTCGGTGGTGCTTTCGGCCTTCATCGATAACATCCCTTACGTGGCCGCCATGCTGCCGGTGGTGCAAAGCATCGCCGCCCTGATGAACGATGGCGTGGGCGTGGAACCCTATGTGTTTTACTTCGGCCTGCTCACCGGTGCAACGTTGGGCGGCAACCTGACCCCCATCGGTGCTTCGGCCAATATCGCGGCCATTGGCATTCTGCGCAAAAACGGCGAGACCGTCACCACCCGCGACTTCCTGCGCATCGGCGTGCCCTTTACGCTGGCTGCCGTGCTGGCAGGCTATGCGTACCTGTGGCTGGTGTGGGGCAAAGTCTGATCTTCTGGCCTCCGGAACGGCTGCCTGCTGAAGAAAAAAAACAAAGAAACTCCGACCCTCTGCACCGCCGGAAAATCGGCCTGCAGAGGGCTTTTTTCGCGAAAGTATGACGTTTTGTAGTGAGGAAAAAGTTTTTTTGAAAAAATGCTTGACAATTCTGCCATATCTGGTATAATAACTATCGTTCCGAGCAACACAGCTCGCAAACAAAACAGAATATGCGGATATGGCGGAATTGGCAGACGCGTTAGATTCAGGTTCTAAT
>OLVR01002146.1_pt1 | contig 15838 bp, 13 predicted proteins | sample 1673261 | NCBI WGS metagenome assembly OLVR01 (sample SAMEA3178938, study PRJEB25190) | human gut metagenome | biome: human gut; feature: human-associated habitat; material: faeces | place: Austria | collected 2013 | reverse complement strand
AAAGCTGAATGATGGCAGAATTCTCCGCCTGGCAAAAACAACAGACAGTGTGTTCCATACGTTGCTTAGCAGTTTTATCTGGCTGGGACTTTTGATGCTGTTAATCATTCTGGTAGAGATCGTGCTGGTACAAAAACAGACAAAGAATCTGATTGAGCCGGTGAACAATCTGGATCTGGAGCATCCTCTTTCGAATGTGTGCTACGAAGAACTCCGCCCTTTGCTGATGCGGGTGGATCAGCAGAATAAGCAAATTGCAAGCCAGCTGGAGGAGTTGAAGAAGACAGAGGCTGTGAGAAGGGAATTCTCTGCAAATGTTTCCCATGAATTAAAGACACCTCTGATGTCCATTTCCGGTTATGCGGAGCTGATGATGAATGGAATGGTGAGACCGGAGAATATTGCTGATTTTTCAGGACGAATCTATAAGGAGGCCAATCGTCTGGGAAATCTGGTGGCAGATATTATCCAGTTGTCGCGTCTGGATGAACAGCAGGATGCAGTGGTCTCCATGGAAAGTGTAGAGCTTGATGAGCTGGCAAAGGATGTGGTAAACAATCTCCGGGATCATGCGGAAAAGAAAAACATTTCGTTGGATTATTGCGGTATTCCAATCAACATTCAGGGAGTACGGCATGTTTTATATGAAATGCTGTACAATATTGCGGACAATGCTGTCCGTTACACCAATCCGGGAGGACACATTCATATTTATGTAGGCAGAAAAGGGGACCATCCTTTTTACCGGGTAGAGGATGATGGAATCGGAATCCCGAAATCTGAACAGAAAAGAATATTTGAGAGATTTTACCGTGTGGACAAAAGTCATTCACGGCAGACCGGAGGAACTGGTCTTGGACTGTCCATTGTAAAGCATGGGGCAACCTTACATCATGCCCAGATCAATGTGGACAGCGATCTTGGAAAAGGTACAAAAATGGAGCTGCTTTTTTAGAGTGTGTTGAAAAAGGCTTTCTGCAAATTGTGACATACAGCTTGCAGAAAGCCTTTTTGGAACATATTGAAGCAGCTCCTTTTTTTAAATTACAGTTCGCTCAGTGCATCCTCATCTGCCACAATAATTGCATTGGGATGGAACTGAAGGATGGAAGCCGGGCACTGTGGGGTAACAGGTCCTTTGATCGCAGCGGCGAGAGCCTTGGCTTTGTTTTTGCCGTTAGCTACAAGAAGAATGGTCTTTGCGCTCATAATATTGCCGGTTCCCATAGAAATTGCCTTGCGCGGTACATCCTCCTCGCTTGCAAAAAAGCGCTTATTCGCCTGGATGGTAGCCTCTGTAAGATCTACACAGTGTGTGCCAGCCTGGAAATGATCGTCTGGTTCATTAAATCCAATGTGGCCATTAGGTCCTATTCCAAGAAGCTGAAGGTCTGCAGCTCCTATATTCTTAAGCAGTGTATTATAAGCTTCGCAGCAGACCTCTGTGTCCGGATTGGTTCCGTCCGGAACATAGGTATTCTTAATATCAATATTGACTCTGCTGAACAGGTTCTTGTTCATGAAGTAACGGTAGCTCTGATCATTGGATCCGTCCAGCCCTACATATTCGTCCAGGTTCACAGATTTTACATGGGAAAAATCCAGTATTCCCTCTTCATACATAGCAGCCAGCTGATCGTAGGTACCTACCGGGGAAGAACCGGTAGCAAGTCCAAGGATACAATCCGGTTTGGACAAAATAACACCGGCGATAATGGTAGCTGCAGTACGGCTCAGCTCTTCATAATTCTTAACTTTAATTACTTTCATTTTACCTCTCCTTCTTTGTCAATAAGTGAGTATGATCACTTTAACAAGGTGCAAAAAAATAACGGCATTATCAGAATGCTGTCATATAAAAACCCTGCCCTTGTTCTTTCAGACAATAACAGTATACCCTATATTTAGGTGAAATGCTATAAATATTTCTGCTTTTTATTGCCTTTTTTTGGTGAAAACTGATTGCAAGTTTCGAAAGCTTTTCCTATAATGAATTTATAATATAGAAATTTACCCTGGGGATAAATAAAATGAAAAAAAACTACACTCTGAAAAGGGAACTTACATTTCTGATGATACTGACCTCTGTATGTACTTTACTGTCTGTATGTGCAGCTGTTTTCTATGTCTTTTTCTCTTTCTTCTTTCAGAAAACACAGGAAGATATTGAATATGTACTTCGATATACCAGTCAGCAGTATGAGGCTCATATGCAGTTTATTGAGGATAGTGTGATCGCCATACGTCATAATACGGTACTGGATGACTTTTTTCAGAAAGAAGAATACGACCTGGAGGAAATAGAACCACAGCTTTCTTACAGCATGGAGCTTTTTTCAGAGCGGAATATGGTGGAACGTCAGCTTCCTTTTGTTACTGGAATTTATCTGTTTAATAATGGGAATGAATGTATTTATGAGCACTATTATGCCACCACACTGGCTGCCGGGAGAGAACAGAAGCGAAAATACGAAAACATGCAGCAGGAATTTAAAAGTACCAGTGACCAGTACGCCTGTTTGTCTGATAAAGATGAATTAAATATTTTTTTTAGAATTTATGATGAAAATATGAGGGAAAAAGGAATCGGAGTCGTGCAGATCAGTCAGAGTGCGGTAGCGAAAGTTCTGGAAACGGTACAGCTGTATCATAATGGAGGATGGGCTGTCCTGGATAAAAACGATCAGCTGCTTGCCTCAGAAGGAGCTCAGGAGCTGGTGAAAAAGCTGCAGACCTCTGAGAATTCATGGAATGGAACAAAAGACCTGGCGGGTACGAAGGTGATTGGTTATGGAAATTCCTGTGGATTTGGAGTACGTACAGTGATCTCAGTAGGGTATGGGAATATTTTTTCTATTTTGAAGCCCACTCTTTTTATCGTTCTTGTGGGCCTTATTGTGGTACTGGGAATTGCATTTCTGGTTGCATATGCTATCAGCTACCGTTTCACCAAACCGGTTACCAGGATGATCCAAAGTATACAGGCTTTTGGAAAACCGGATCTGAATGCCAGAATGGAAGATTCCTCTATTCAGGAATTTCATGACATGGGAATCGTGTTTAATGAGATGGCAGACAGGATTGAATATCTGATCACTCAGGTTTACGAAAAAGAAATTGTGGCAGCCAGGTCTCAGGTAAAATATCTGCAGTCCCAGATAAATCCGCATTTCCAGTTTAATATTCTGGCCATGCTGAGTCTGAAAGCGAAAATGGCTGGAAACGAAGAAGTTTACGATGGACTGAATGCTTTTTCCAGACTGATGCAGGGTAAGATATTCCGGGAAAAAGAGATTAAGATAAAGGTAAAAGAGGAACTGGAAATAGTTCAGTTTTATTTATATCTGCAGAAAAGCCGTTACCAGGATAAACTGTCTTATGAGGTGAAGCTTGAAGATGAAAAAATCGGCGAAGATCTGATTCCCCGTCTTCTTATTGAGCCACTGGTGGAAAATGCAGTTTCGCATGGTTTGGAACCAAAGCGTGGAAAAGGAAATCTGCAGGTCCTTTTATATGAAAGGGAAATGCTCTACATCTGGGTAAAAGATGATGGAGTAGGCGTTTGTCGGAATCAGACGAAGGCAGAGGAAAATAAAGAAAAAACTCCTCATACCCATGTGGGCTGGGAAAATACAAAGAAAATGCTCCGGATCCTGTATGGAGATTATTACAAGTTTCAGGTCTGGAGCGAACCGGGAAAGGGAACGGAAATAGAAATTGCAGTTCCAATTGAAAGAGGTGGAAATTATGTGGAAAGTGGTAGCAGCCGATGATGAAGGATACATCAGAGAGGCTTTGCAGAAACTGATAAATTGGGAAAAAATGGACTGTTCTTTGGAGAGCGTAGTCAGTGATGGACAGGAACTATTGGAGAAGATCCGGGGAGAAATGCCGGACATTGTGATCACAGATATACAGATGCCTGGTGTTGACGGATTAGAAGTATGTAAATATGTATACGAAACCTGCCCGGAAACCCAGGTGATCATCCTTACCGCATATTCAGATTTTGAGTATGCCAAACGTGCCATTAAATACAGTGTATGTGAGTATGTGCTTAAGATTTCCATTATAGACGAACTTCCACTGGCAGTGGAAAAAGCAATTGGAAAGCTATCCAGACTGAAAAAGGAGATCGAAATCCAGGAGCATACGAAGGCAGAAGAACCGGAATCACTGCTTGATCAGATTGAACAGTATCTGGAAGAAAATTTTCGCAAAAAGATCACGCTGGATGATATTGCAGATACCCTGCATGTGAACCGCAGCTATCTCAGCCGTTATTATAAGAATAAAACAGGTGTGAATCTGTTTGATGAGATTTTAATGAAACGGGTGGAAAAGGCAAAAGAATATCTGCAGAATACAGAGATGAAGACTTATGAGATTTCAGAAGCGGTAGGAGTGGAATGCTGGTTATTTCTCAAAAATGTTTAAAAAGATAACCGGGGTATCACCAAAAGAATTCAGGAAAAGAGAACAACATGAAGAGAAAAATTAGAGGCCTTTTCTTTAGTATCGGAATAGCCGGGAGTCTGATCCTTGGAGGCTGCGGGAAAGAAGAAAAAGAGCCTGTAACTATCACAATGATTCATGCATGGGGCGGAACTGGTGAAGATCATGTAGCTATGAGGGATATTTACGATGGATTTCAGAAGGAGAATCCGGACATTGAGGTGCAGCTGATCTCCATGCCAGGAAGAAAGGAAATGCTGCGTAAGGTGGAGGACATGATCATGGTGGGAGATATGCCGGATGTGATTACCTTCAGCGGTATGGGACAGAATACAACCTATGATTTTATTGTAGAAAATGATATGGCGCTGGATATTATGCCCTATGTGAAAAAAGATGAAGAGTTTGCCTCCAATATTTCCCAGACCAATCTGAACTATTGGACCACAGAAGAAGGGGAGCTGTTTACAGTGTCAGATGTTTTGTCTTTAAGTGGTGGTTATTGGTATAATGAAGATATTCTGCATGCAGCTGGCGTAAGGGAAATTCCCAGGACCTGGGATGCTTTTCGCGGTATGTGCTACAAGATCTGGAAATGGTCGGAGCGTGAGAATAATGAAATTGCTTCGCTTCAGACATCTCCGGAGGGCTATCTTTATTTTATGGATCATATGCTTCTGGAAGAAGGTACAGAAAAGGACAGAAACGATGTCGGTACAATTTCAGAGGTGTTGAAACGGCTGCAGGAAATTTATGTATATTCCACCTCCGAAAATGCAGAATACAGTTATTTGGATGAGACCAGATTGTTCAATGAAGGAAAGCTTGCCATATATGTGAATGGCGTATGGGGCGCTTCCATGATTTCCGAAAACATTAATGCCAAGTATGCACTGCTTCCAACTACATCCGGGAAGAAGCTGTCTTGCGAATCTGCCTGTTTTGGTTATGTGCTTGGAAAAAGTGGAAACGAACAGAAAGAGGAGGCTTCCATCCGGTTCCTGAAATATATGCTAAGCAAGAAGGTGCAGACGCGGATTTTGGAGGAAACAGAGCAGATTCCGGCGAATAAGCAGGTAGTTCTGGATTCTTACGAGAAGGAAATGCCGCGGCTGTTTCAGGCTGCTTCCCTGGTATTAAGTGCAGAGGATAAAATTGAAGTTCCGGATAATCTGTGGACTTATGAACAGAAAGCCTATTTTACAGAAAACATTTTCAGAGAGCTTACCGGTAAAATTTCACCGGAAGCTTTTACCCGGCAGCTGGGTGAAATGAAAATAGATAAATAGGGAAAATAAAGATAAGGAAAATATTGCCGTCAGGTAAATATTTTCCTTATTTTTATTGTGAAAATGTCAATAAATACCTGTAAATTGCAAACGGGATTCATTCAAAAATACCAAAAACAAGGGTAAAATAAGGACAGTTAAAGCAAAGACGTATAATTTATGAAGGAGGATTTTTGTAATGAAGAAAAAAATGGTAAGTGTTTTACTGGCAGCAGCAATGGGGACTACTGCACTGGTTGGATTTGGAACGACTGCTTATGCAGATGATGATGTTCTGGAATTTTACCATGGATATTACCAGGATGAGAGCGAGTGGGCTGCAGCTCAGGTTATGAGGGATATCTATGATGAGTTCGCAAAGGAACATGCTGATGGATCAGTTACATTCAAACCAATCGCTGTAGAAAACAGAGATGACATTGTAAGTGCACAGGTTGCTGGCGGTTCCTTCCCGGATCTGGTAGATGTAGGCGGTGGCGGAGTTCCGCAGGCAGCACTTTCCCAGGATCTGGTATACGATCTGAAACCGTATATCGATGAAAATGGTCTGCAGGATGCAGTTGGTCTTAACTATACACAGCATGATATGGATGGTCATATTTATGCAGTGCATGATCAGATTGAGAGCCGTGGCTTATGGTATAATTCCGATATTTTTGAAAAAGCCGGAATTACAGAGGAGGTGTTTGCAGACTGGGATTCTTTTGGAGAAGCAATGGAAAAAATCCGTGCTCTGGACGAGGATGTGTACGGATACATTGCAGGACAGGGCTCCAGCTATATTGTAAACACAGTTATGGCTTCTACAGATGAAGGAAAGAAAATGCTGGAATCTGAGCTGACAGAGGACACCATCAATTCAGAGGAATTTGCAGCTGCATTTAAGACTGCTGCAAATCTGGATCAGGCAAATGGTTCTGAGCATACTACAGATGATAACGGTAATCTTATGGCAGAATTTAATACAAATGGTAAGGCTGGTGTTCTTTTCAATGGTGTATGGAATGCAAGTGGAATTGATGCCTCTTTAACAGATGCCATTGAGCCTGCTTTATTCCCTGGAAATATTGCAATCGCTTCTGCAGGCGGCGGACTTGCTGTGGCAAATAACATGAGTGATGAGAAAACAGAGCTGGCACTTGAATTTATCAAATATATGACAAGTGCTGAGGTTCAAGAAAAAATTTTCACTGGCGTACAGGCAAATCCATGTAACACAACAGTTGATTTGAACGCACTTGCAGAAGAGAGTGATGACGCAGCTACAAGAAAGCTTGCACAGGCTTGCTCTCAGGTAAATGAAGCTGATACTGTAGTGATTGACATGAACTATACCTGGGGATCTGACGTGGACAAAGCTATCATCAATGCATTGATGGAGTGTGCGGTATCAGGAACAGATATTGATGCAAGATTTGCAGCACTTCAGACAGAGCTGATCGCGTTGGTGGCTTAAAGCACACAGCTGTGATGAACAGAAACTATGAATGAAATAGAAGAGGGAGGGGAGAAATCTCTTCCCTTTTTGGAGGTATGAATTTGGAAAATCAGAATGCTGCGAAAAAAAGAAAGAATAAGCTGGGTACGCGGAGAAAAGGATTTATTATAGCGTTTCTTGCGCCTACCCTGATCGCATTTTGCGTATTTTATCTGTATCCCATTATTACGGTGTTTATCACTTCTTTCTGCAAATGGGATTATACCAATATTACTAGTCCGGAGTTTTTCGGTTGGAGCAATTTGTGGGATAATTATGATTATATTTTTAACAAGTATCCATTTTTCTGGGAAGCACTGAAAAATTCAACCACCTGGGCCATTCTTGGAGCAGTGGTACAGATTCCCATTGCTGCTTTGATCGCTCTGGCCCTGTCCAGAAAGGTAAAAGGTATTAAATTTGTACGAAATGTTTATATTATTCCGAATATGATCTCAACTGCCGCTATGGGCATTGTATTTTTACAGTTGTACAACCCTTCTTATGGAATTATCAACCCGATCATTCGTCTTTTCAACAAAGAGTTCAGGGATAATATCCTACTTCTGAAAGGACCGGCTTTTGTGGCCATGACCTGTGCCTATATTTTCTTTACAGGAACTACAACTTTAATGATTTTGGGGAATATTATGGCAGTGCCGGAAGAGGTAAGAGAAGCAGCTATGCTGGATGGGGCAAGCGGTCTGAGGCAGGACTGGTATATTACAATCCCTATGATTAAAGGAACTTTAAAAACAGTATCCGTTCTTGCTGCAACCTCCGGCTTCCTTCTTTATAACGAGGTTTATTTCCTGACAAAAGGAGCTGCAGGAACCTACAGTATCAGTTACATTATCCGCGAGCTTGCCATTACCAGTCCGAGAACCCAGTTTGGACGTGCCAATGCAGTGGCAATGATTCAGATCCTGGCTGGGATGGTAATCATTTTGGTGATTAATTTTGTATACAGCATTTCTTTCAGGAAAGAGAAAGAATAAGAAGGAAAAGAGGATGAATATGAAAAAAACAAATACCCTGAAAGGTGTAAATAGTATGCCGGCGGGAACCAGGATCGTGACTTACATTTGTCTTGCGTGGGCGCTGATCGTGTCGTTGCTTCCCATTGGCTGGCTGGTTTTATCCAGCCTGAAAAAAGATCCTATGGCGAGACCTGGCTTTCAGCTTCCGGAATCCATTTGTCTGGATGGTTATATTTCCACATTTAAAGATGTGATGAGATATTTTGGAAACAGTCTTTTTGTCGCAGGTGTTTCCGTGGTGATCAGTGTGGTGATGATTTCCATGTCTGCATATGTGGTAGCGCGAATGGAATTCAAAGGAAAAGCACTGGTAAATGTACTTTTGTATTCCACCATGTTTATCCCAGCCACAGCCCTTACTTATCCGGTATATAATCTGGTAAACCGCCTGCATTTATATGATACAAGATCTGCGCTGATCCTGATTTATTCCTGCAGTGGAATTGCAGTGAGTTTTTTTGTGATCAAAAACTATTACGACAATATCCCAAGAGAGCTGGAAGAGGCGGCGAGAATTGACGGATGTGGGTATGTACAGACCTGGATGAAAGTAATTTTTCCAATTGCACGTCCGGGAATTATGACAGCAGCTGTGCTTGCGTTTTTGAATAATTGGAATGAGTATTACTGGGCCTCTCTTGTGCTGATCACAAGGGAAAAGCTGACAGTACCGGCGCTTTTGTCTACTTTCACAACAGCCTTTAACACCAATTATAACGGACTTTTTTCCGCTATGGTGATTATCATTCTTCCGCCTGTGCTTCTGTACTGTATTTTCAGCAGATTCTTTATTGAGGCACTGTCTGGCGGAGCCGTGAAAGGTTGACAGGTGAAATGAAAGTTTTTTGATAAAAATGCTGAATATACAAAATTTTCTGATATAATGAAGAAGACAGGAGAATAGAAACATGAATGAGGAAATAAGACAGCGCACCAAATGGTTTATGGAAGACAGATTCGGTATGTTTATTCATTGGGGATTATACTCCATTCCAGCATGCGGTGAATGGATGATGTCACAGAAAGAAATGACAATTGAGGAATACAGTAAGTATTTTGATCAGTTTGATCCTGTGGATTATGATCCGAAGAAATGGGTTCGTCTGGCAAAAAAAGCAGGCATGAAGTACGTGGTACTTACAGCAAAGCACCATGACGGATTTTGTCTGTTTGACTCTAAACTGACAGACTACAAGTCAACAAACACAAAAGCAGGCAGAGACCTGGTAAGAGAATTTGTAGATGCATGCCGAGAGGAAGGATTAAAGGTTGGTCTTTATTTTTCCATTATCGACTGGCATCATCCGGATTTTCCTAAATATGGAGACAGGCAGCATCCTATGCGAAACAATCCGGCATATAAAGATGAAAAAATTGATTTTGACAGATATCTTGCGTATATGCATGGCCAGATAAAGGAACTTGTAACAGGGTATGGCAAGCTGGATCTTCTATGGTTCGATTTTTCCTATGACGATATGACCGGAGAAAAATGGAAAGCCACAGAGCTGATCAAAATGGTTCGAAAGTATCAGCCGGATGTGATCATTGACAACCGTCTGGAAGGTGCGGGGGATAACCATGGCAGCATTACAACAGAGAAACCACTGATTTACAGCGGTGATTTTGCAAGTCCGGAGCAGATCATTCCTCCAAAAGGAGTATGTGATGACAAGGGAGAACCCATTCCATGGGAACTTTGTGCCACTATGAATAATCATTGGGGATATTGCAATTTCGACCATCAGTATAAGACCCCTCAGATGCTTGTAAGAAAGCTGGTGGAATGTGCCAGCAAGGGTGGAAATATGATCCTGAACGTGGGACCAGATGCCCGTGGAAATATTCCGGAGGAGAGTGTTCAGATTCTCACAGAAGTTGGAAAATGGATGAAAAAAAATGGGGAGAGCATTTACGGATGCGGAATTTCCAAATTGGAAAAGCCGGATTGGGGAAGATATACCCAGAAAGGTGACATCATTTATGCTCATGTTTATGAGACACCGCTTGGAGCACTTCCGCTGTATGGAATCGGCCCGGATAAGCTGGAATCTGTTACATATCTTGCAGACGGCAGTGAGGTGAACAGAGGGGAAGCATGGAATACGGTGCTGTATCCGGATGTGGCCTTTGTTTCCTTCGGAGATGATCCGGTATTTACCTATCCATTGCCAGATGAAAAAGATACGGTTTTAAAAATACGTTTGCGACAGGAGTAAAAGAGTATGAAAAAGGTAACGAGTATTGTAATTGGAGCAGGCCTTAGAGGAGGTCATGTTTATTCTCAGTATGCACTGGACCATCCAGATGAATTTCAGGTGGTGGCAGTTGCAGAGCCGGATAAAGAGCGCAGAGAGAGCTTTGCAAAAAGACACAATATTCCGGAAGAGCTTTGCTTCGAAAGCTATGAAGAGCTTCTTGGAAAAGAAAAGCTGGCAGATTGTGCCATGATCTGCACCATGGACAGGATGCATTATGAGCCTACGATCATGGCTCTGAAAAAGGGATATCATGTACTTTGTGAAAAGCCCATGTCTCCCGACAAGAAAGAAATCATTGAAATGGGAGAGATGGCGAAGAAATACGACCGTATTCTGTCCGTGTGCCACGTACTTCGGTATTCTCCGTTCTTTTCCAAATTAAAAGAACTTCTGGAAGAAGGCAAAATAGGAAGACTTATGACTATCCAGCATATGGAAGAGGTAGGTTACTGGCATCAGGCACATAGCTTTGTAAGAGGAAACTGGAGAAATGCAGAGGAATCCAGTCCTATGATCCTGCAGAAATGCTGTCATGATATGGATATCATGCTGTGGCTGGCAGACAGTAAATGCGAAAGCCTTAGTTCCTTTGGTGAACTGTCTTATTTTACAGAGGAAAATGCACCGGAAGGAGCTCCTGCTTATTGTCTGGATGGATGCCCACATAGAGATGAATGTGCTTTCTATGCACCACGCTTTTATCTGGAGAATTTAGATGGCTATCTGGTACGTGCAGTGACCGATCAGACAGATCCGGAGCATGTATTGGAGGCTTTGAAAAAAGGACCTTACGGAAGATGTGTATTCCACTGTGATAATACAGTAGTAGATCACCAGTCCGTTGACATAAAGTTTGAAAATCAGGTAACAGCGTCCTTCCTTATGACAGCCTTTACAGACCAGTGTGCTAGACGGATCCGTCTTATGGGAACAAAAGGTGAGATCAAAGGCGATATGGATGCAGGTACTATTGAGATCAGAGATTTTGTCAGTGGGAATCTGGAGACAATAGAGCTTCACACACCTGCAAACGGACATAACGGAAGTGATATGAGTATGATGCATGATTTTGTCCGTATGGTAGGAGAAGGAAGAAAGGGTAAAACAGACGCTGCTGTTTCCGTGGAGAGTCATCTGATGGCACTGGCAGCAGAGGAAGCAAGAATAACGGGACAGGTTGTAAATCTCAGAGGATTTGCCAATGAAAATAAATGAATTTTTAGCTGAAATCAACATGCTGCCGGAGGCTGTGCATCTGCTTAATGAGCTTCAGGAATCCGGACGCATTGGGGAGGAAGAATATCAGGAAAATAAGCTTTTGTATGGCCCATTCCGATATTTCTCCTTATTTTAACCATATTTTCATCTCGGAGCAGATGGGGACTCAGAAGCCTGAAGCTTTGTTTTATGAAAAAATTCTTTTGGAAAAGGATTATCGGCTTGTGTTTCTGTATTATTTATGCCGCATGGGCGCCGAAACCTATGATGCTTATGAAAAGCGGGGAATCAGCCGGGAAATTTTCAGGGACACTTTTTACGATCTGACCTTTTGGTGTGAAAACTGTTTTCTGGAATATGGAGAGTATGGAATTGATGAATACGACTGGTTTTTCCGCCATATGAAGCTTACCATCTTCAGGCTTGGAAGAATGCAATTTGAAATCATGGATTCCCGCTGGAATTTTACAGCAGGAGAAAGAATGGTAAAAAAAGGAGATCCGATCATCAGTATTCATATTCCACAGGGCGAAAAGCTCACACTGGAGAGTGTGAGGGAATCCATTATTCAGGGAATGGCTTTCTGGGGAAAAGAGATGCCGTATCTGTGTCATTCCTGGCTGCTCTATCCAGGGCTTAAAGACATTTTGCCGGAGAAAAGCAATATCATTATGTTTCAGAATCAATTTCAGATTGTAGAAACAGATTGGGATGAGCGTGAGGCTGAATGGCGTATTTGGGGAAAGGTACAGCGGAACCTGAATGTATATTCCGAGAACACATCTCTTCAGAGAGCTGCAAAGAAATATCTGAAGTCAGGAAAAGTGCTGGGGAGCGGTCTGGGAATATTAAAACCGGAGTATTTCCTGTGAAATAATTGATAGAAATTGACAAGAAGAGATTTGTCTGTTACCATCGAACCAGGGGCAATTGTTTGTCCCTGGTATCGTTATGAATAAGCAACAAAGCGGATCAGGAATATCCGTTTTGACAAATAAAAAATGGGAGGCAGCAATAACATGAAAAAGCCGGTATTGGTAGTAATGGCAGCAGGTATGGGAAGCAGATATGGTGGCCTGAAGCAGATCGATCCTATTGATAAGGACGGGGACATTATCATTGATTTTTCTATCTATGATGCTATTCAGGCAGGGTTTGAAAAAATTGTATTTATTATAAAGAAGGAGAATGAGGCTGATTTCCGTGCTGCTATCGGAGATCGTATGAGTAAGCATATCCAGGTAGAATTTGTATTCCAGGATCTGCATAATCTTCCGGAAGGCTTTACAGTTCCGGAAGGACGTGTGAAGCCATGGGGAACCGGACATGCGATCATGAGCTGTATTGATGTGATTGATGGACCTTTTGCCGTTATTAATGCGGATGATTATTATGGACGTCATGCATTTAAGATGGCATATGATTTCCTTACAGAGAATCAGGATAAAGACGGCATTTATCAGTACATGATGGTAGGCTACAAGCTTGAGAACACATTGACAGATAATGGACATGTGGCTCGTGGTGTTTGTGTGACAGACGAAGAGGGATTTCTGAAGGATATTAATGAGCGCACCCATATTGAGAAGAGAGATGGCGGTGCTGCTTATACCGAGGATGATGGTGCTACATGGACAGAGCTTCCTATGGATGCTACGGTGTCTATGAATATGTGGGGATTTTCTGCAAGCATTCTGAGAGAACTGAAGGACAGATTCCCATTATTCCTGAAAGAAAATGTGGAAAAGAATCCTCTGAAATGCGAATATTTCCTTCCATTTGTTGTAGATGAGCTTCTTGGCGAGAAGAAAGCAACTGTCAAAGTTCTGAAATCTATGGACAAATGGTACGGAGTTACCTATAAAGAAGATAAGCCGGTAGTAGTTGCTGCAATTCAGAAGCTGAAAGATGACGGTCTTTATCCTCAGAAGCTTTGGGAGGAAAAATAAGTGGGAAAAACAAAAGATGTAAGCCATCAGGAACTGATGGAAGTAATCAACAGCTTTGATTTTGGCGGTAAACTTGAAGAGGTTGGCATATTTGGAAATGGCCACATTAATGAGACTTACTGTGCTGTATTTTCCACAGAAGCCGGACAGAAGCGCTATATTCTCCAGAAAATGAACAAGCAGATTTTCAAAGATCCTGTTGGTCTTATGGAGAATATCAGTGGTGTCACCTCCTGGCTGAAGAAGAAAATCCTGGAAAATGGCGGGGATGCAGAGCGCGAAACCCTGAATATCGTAAATGACCGTGCTGGAGCTCCTTATTTTGTAGATAAAGAGGGAGAATACTGGAGAGCGTATCTGTTTATAGAAGATGCAACCTGCTTTGATCAGGTGGAAAATGACGAGGATTTTTACCAGAGTGCTCTTGCATTTGGTAATTTCCAGCGCCTTCTTGCTGATTATCCGGCAGATACTCTTCATGAGACAATCCCGGATTTTCATAATACAGTGAAGCGATTTGCCAATTTTAAAAAGGCTGTGGAAGAGGATGCATGCGGACGGGCGGCTGATGTTCAGAAGGAGATACAGTTTGTCCTGGAAAGAGAGCAGCTGGCCCATACACTTGTGGATTTACAGGATGCAGGTAAGCTGCCTCTTCGTGTAACGCACAATGACACAAAGCTGAATAATATCATGATCGACAATGCTACCCATAAGGGAATCTGTGTGATCGATCTGGACACGGTAATGCCGGGACTTTCTCTGAATGATTTTGGTGATTCCATCCGTTTTGGCGCAAGCACGGCAGCAGAGGATGAGCAGGATATTTCCAAAGTGTCCTGTGACCTTCATCTGTTTGAGGTGTATGTAAAAGGATTTCTGGAAGGCTGCGGCGGTGCCCTCACAGATTTGGAGGTGGAAATGCTTCCGATGGGTGCAATCCTGATGACCTTTGAGTGTGGAATGCGTTTCCTGGCAGACCATCTGGAGGGAGATCATTATTTCCGCATCCATCGAGAGAATCAGAATCTGGATCGTGCAAGAACCCAGTTCAAGCTGGTGTGGGATATGGAACAGAAATTATCTGAGATGAAAGCTATTGTAGAAAAATATAAATAGTGGTATTCTAAACTTGGCAGGCATAAAAAATGCCTTCCAGGTTACTAATAAGGATTGCAAAGAATGGACATAAACCATCACAGTTGCTGTTTGCGGATAACATTCCGTGGAGTGCTGTGAAAAGAGAAAACAGCAGAAGGTTATTTGTTTATTGATTGTGATGAATGGTGGGAACTTTGCAGCAAACGAGGAGGAAAATATCATGGCAATTTTAGTAACAGGCGGTGCAGGATATATTGGAAGCCATACAGTTGTAGAACTTCAGAACTCCGGTTACGATGTAGTAGTTCTGGATAATCTGTCTAATTCCAGCGAGAAGGCCCTTGACAGAGTTTCCAAGATCACAGGCAAGCCGGTTAAATTTTATAAAGCAGATATCCTGGACAGGGAAGCCCTTGACCAGATTTTTGACAAAGAAGACATTGACTCCTGTATTCATTTTGCCGGACTGAAGGCTGTTGGAGAGTCCGTTGTAAAGCCTTGGGAATATTATGAGAATAATATTGCAGGAACCCTGACTCTTGTAGATGTAATGAGAAAACATGGTGTTAAGAATATTATTTTCTCTTCCTCTGCAACTGTATATGGAGATCCGGCACAGATCCCGATCACAGAAGAATGCCCGAAAGGACAGTGTACCAACCCATATGGCTGGACCAAATCCATGCTGGAGCAGGTTCTTACAGACATCCAGAAAGCAGATCCGGAGTGGAACGTAATGCTGCTTCGTTATTTTAATCCGATCGGTGCCCACAAGAGCGGAACCATCGGCGAAAACCCAAATGGTATCCCGAACAACCTTATGCCATACATCACACAGGTTGCTGTTGGCAAGCTGAAAGAGCTTGGCGTATTCGGTAATGACTATGACACTCCGGATGGAACCGGCGTGAGAGATTATATCCATGTAGTAGATCTTGCCAAAGGTCATGTAAAAGCGCTTAAAAAGATCGAGGAGAATCCTGGACTTGCAATCTATAACCTTGGCACAGGAAAAGGCTACAGTGTTCTTGATATTGTGAAGAATTTC
>OLVR01002120.1_pt1 | contig 16049 bp, 10 predicted proteins | sample 1673261 | NCBI WGS metagenome assembly OLVR01 (sample SAMEA3178938, study PRJEB25190) | human gut metagenome | biome: human gut; feature: human-associated habitat; material: faeces | place: Austria | collected 2013 | reverse complement strand
GTGAATTTTGCTTCAAAGAATTTGCCGCCGTCTGTTTATTCTGGAACTTTTTTGTCTCTGGTATTCCTGTAATATTACTTATCAAAGCAAAGAACGATATGCTTTATTGCGGCAATTCTATTTTATGAAGGATTCCTAATCTCCTCAAACTTCTCCCAAAGTCCCTCGACAGTCTCCCCGCCAGAGCAGATCTTATCCGCCAGTGTCACAATCCACGCCTCCCTGCAGCGCGGCGGAATCGGATTGAGCGGAAACATATGCCGGCGGATCGTCTCCTTCTCAATCTCACTCAACGCAAAATCTTCCATCGCATTCTGCAGCGCTTTTCCTGCATGATAAAATCCATGCCACTTATGGGAATCGTCCTTCTCATGCCAGTCGTATAGAAAGTAATCATGGAGCAGTGCTCCCCGGATCAAGGCGTGTTGATCTACACGAATCCTGTACTTTTCCGCAATGTAAAAACTGACATACGCCACCGCCACACTGTGACGGAAAACGCTCGTAGAACCATGCTGCACAAAGCGGTTGGAAGAGAGCAATCTGGAATTTTTGCATACCTCCGTAAGAATCTCCCGAAAGACTTTCTCATTCTCTTTTGACAAATGAATCTGCTTCTTTTTTCTGTTCATCTTTCCTGCACTTCCTCTGTCAGATCTAACCTGATTATATTCCAATCTTCATGCAAGCACAATGAAAGAACACAGTTCCTTTACCAGAAACTGTGTTCTTCCTTATTTGTCCGGTTCGATTGTGATTGTAATTCCATCTCCCGCATCTGCCTCAATCGCCGCCTGTACTGCTCCAAGTACCTCTTCGCTAAGCGCATCCTTATGGGAAGACGTCGCATAAAGTTTTATCTCCGGATTACCGAGACCTCTCACATCATCCCACGTAAATTCAGCCAGATTGATCCCGGTCGGGTTATTCAAAATCTCCAGGTCATCCATATCACAGTAGAGTTCCATTCCATGCAGCGTGCACACTGCTCCAAAATTCTGGGTGTCGCCGTTCTCATCTACATACTTATACTGTGTCGTCGTACGGCGCATCAGACGCTCGATCTCATAGGTAATCTGCCCCCATACCTGTGATGCCATCCAGTCGTCATCCTCGTATGTTCCGTTTGCGACCAGATACGTGCTGATATACCAGGAGTGGGAATTGTTATATCCGTAATCAATGCTGTAATAATCATAGGTGTCGTATACGTATCCATCTAAAGTAGGATGATTATTGCTGGTATAATAGTGTTTTCCGTTTATCTTATCTTCCTTCTCGGTCCTTGTGATCTCATACCCGTCCGGCAAAAACGATTTCAAAATGTCGCCGTATTTCCGCTCCAGATGATAGCTTTTATGATATCCGCAGCCGCCAATAAGACTGACTGCGATCAGACATGCCAGTGCCACTCTGTATTTGCAGTGCAAAAAATGTTTTTTCTCTCTGCTTAACTGCATCATTTTCTCTTCCTGTCCTATACGTTATTGTCTAATATACTTCGGCTTATTTTAACATATCTAATTACAAACGTGCAAGTATAACGCACAAAAAGAATCGCAGTCCATGGAAACATGAACTGCGATCCTTCTATGCATTACACAATCTGCTGATCGGACTGATTATTTGTACAGCTCTACCAGTCTCTGTAAGTGCTCGTAACGAGCCTTTGCAGCTTCCTCGGAAGCCTTGAACAGTCTTTCTGCTCTCTCCGGGAATGCTCTGGTCAGACGGCTGTAACGTGTCTCGTTGTTCAGGAAATCCTGATAAGAACCGTCGCCCGGCTTGGATGTCAGAGTGAACGGATTCTTGCCCTCTGCCTTGAGCTGCGGATTGAAGGAGAAGAGGTTCCAGTAACCTGCTGCTACTGCTTTCTTCATCTCATCCTGGCAGTGGTTCATACCACCCTTTACACCGTGCAGCTCACATGGAGCGTAACCGATGATCAGAGACGGTCCGTTGTAAGCCTCAGCCTCAGCGATAACCTTGACAGCCTGAGCCATGTTTGCACCGAGAGCGATCTGTGCTACATATACATAACCGTAGCTCATAGCGATCTCTGCAAGGCTCTTCTTGCCAACTTCCTTACCGGAAGCTGCAAACTGGCAAACCTCACCGATGTTGGAAGCCTTGGAAGCCTGACCACCTGTATTGGAGTACATCTCGGTATCGAATACCATAACGTTTACGTTCTCACCGGAAGCAAGTACGTGATCCAGACCGCCGAATCCGATATCGTATGCCCAACCGTCACCACCGAAGATCCATACGGACTTCTTAGCGAGGTAATCTTTCTTCTCAACTGCAGCCTTTGCATCCGGGCATCCGGCTGCTGCTGCCTTCTCTAACTCTGCTACAAGAGCTGCTGCTGCAGGAGTATTTGCCTTTGTATCGTTCTTTGTCTCAATGAACTTGTCAAATGCTGCCTTTAACTCAGCGCTTGCCTTGTCAGATGTTGCGCACTTCTCTGCAGAAGCGATTGCCTGCTCACGAAGTACCTTCTGACCGATTTCCATACCAAGACCATGCTCAGCGTTATCCTCGAATAAGGAGTTTGCCCATGCCGGTCCCTTCTTGGAATCTTTGTTTACCGTATATGGTGATGTAGCTGCCGGACCACCCCAGATAGAGGAACATCCGGTTGCGTTACTGATGTACATATGCTCACCGAACAGCTGTGTGATCAGACGAGCGTAAGATGTCTCAGCACATCCTGCACAGGAACCAGAGAACTCAAGCAGCGGCTGGTTGAACTGGGATCCCTTTACAGTATTGTCTGCCGGCATGCCAGGCTTCTTGCCTACGTTTGCTACCAGGTAATCGAATACCGGCTGCTCTTCTGCCTGAGACTCCTGCGGAACCATCTCGATTGCGCCTACCGGGCAGACAGTGATACACTCACCACATCCCATACAGTCTAACGGAGATACACTCATGGTGTACTTGTACTCGCCAGCCTTCGGCTTTGTATCTGCAAGCTTGATGTTGGAAGGAGCTGCCTTCACTTCATCCTCGCTCAGCATGAACGGACGAATGGTTGCATGAGAACATACAAATGCACACTGGTTACACTGGATACACTTCTCAGCATTCCATGTCGGAACGGTTACGGCTGTACCACGCTTCTCATATGCAGCAGCGCCAAGCTCGAACTGTCCGTCCGGGTTCTCCTTGAATGCGGATACCGGAAGGGAATCGCCATCCATTAAGGAGATCGGCTCCATTAAGTCTCTTACCATCTTAACAGTCTTCGGAAGACCCTTAAGCTCTGCAGGAGCTGCGTCTGCTTCCGGATTCTTCCAGGAAGCCGGAACCTCTACCTTATGTACTGCGTCTACACCGGCATCAATTGCCTTGTAGTTCATCTCTACAACTGCGTCACCCTTCTTACCGTAGGACTTCTTAGCTGCAGCTTTCATGAACTCTACTGCCTGATCGATCGGCATAACGTTTGCAAGTTTGAAGAATGCAGACTGTAAGATCGTGTTGGTACGCTTGCCCATACCGATCTCGATTGCCTTGTCGATTGCGTTGATTGTATATAACTGAATGTTGTTCTCTGCGATGTACTTCTTCGCATCTGCATTCAGATGATGAGCCAACTCTTCATCAGACCACTGGCAGTTGATCATGAATACTCCGCCCGGCTTAACGTCCTGAACCATCTTGAATCCCTTGGTTACATAAGACGGGTTATGACATGCAACGAAGTCTGCCTGGTTGATGTAGTACGGGCTTCTGATTGGCTTGTCACCGAATCTTAAGTGGGAAATGGTAACACCACCGGTCTTCTTGGAGTCATACTGGAAGTATGCCTGGATGTACTTGTCTGTGTGGTCACCGATGATCTTGGTGGAGTTCTTGTTCGCACCAACAGTACCATCACCGCCGAGACCCCAGAACTTACACTCTACAGTACCTTCTGCAGATGTGATCGGAGCCGGCTTAACCTCTGGTAAGCTTAAGTTCGTAACATCATCTACGATACCGATTGTGAAACGAGCCTTCGGAGCATCTTTCTCCAGCTCTTTGTATACAGCGAATACACTTGAAGGAGGTGTATCCTTGGAACCTAATCCGTAACGTCCGCCTGTCAGGACAACAGTGTCAAGACCAGCCTCACGGAGTGTGGTTGCAACATCAAGATATAACGGATCACCAAGTGCGCCCGGCTCCTTTGTTCTGTCAAGAACAGCAACCTTCTTAGCGGTCTTAGGAAGAGCCTTTAAGAATGCCTCGGATACCCACGGACGATACAGACGAACCTTTACAAGTCCGACCTTCTCACCCTTAGCGGTTAAGTAGTCGATTACCTCTTCAGCTACGTCGTTGATGGAACCCATAGCTACGATAACGCGCTCTGCGTCCGGTGCTCCGTAGTAGTTGAACAGATCATAGTTTGTGCCAAGCTTCTCGTTGACTTTCTTCATGTACTTCTCAACAATTGCCGGAAGCTCATTGTAAGCTGTGTTGCAAGCCTCACGATGCTGGAAGAAAACATCTCCGTTCTCGTGGGAGCCACGCATAGCCGGATGCTCCGGATTCAGTGCATGTGCACGGAACTCTGCAACTGCATCCATGTTGCACATCTCTTTGAGATCTGCATAATCCCACTTCTCGATCTTCTGGATCTCATGGGAAGTACGGAATCCGTCGAAGAAGTTGATGAACGGAACCTTACCCTCGATTGTAGCAAGATGAGCTACCGGGCTTAAGTCCATAACTTCCTGCGGGTTGGTCTCGCACAGCATAGCGAAACCGGTCTGGCGACAGGCGTAAACATCGCTGTGATCACCAAAAATATTTAAAGACTGGGTAGCTACGGTACGCGCGGATACGTCGAATACACAAGGAAGCTGCTCGCCTGCGATTTTGTACATGTTCGGGATCATAAGTAACAGACCCTGAGATGCTGTAAAGGTTGTGGTCAGCGCACCTGCTGCAAGGGAACCGTGTACGGCACCTGCTGCACCTGCCTCAGACTCCATCTCTACGACTTTGACCTGATTGCCAAAGATATTCTCCTGTCCTGCTGCAGACCACTGATCTACGGTATCTGCCATCGGGCTGGAAGGTGTAATTGGGTAAATAGCTGCAACATCTGTAAACGCATAAGCTACATGAGCTGCCGCTGTATTACCGTCCATTGACTGTTTTGCTCTGGACATTATTATTCCTCCTTAAATTAAAATAGAGTGTCATATTCCGACTTAAGACTAATTCTAGCATTTAATTTGTCGATTGTAAAGGTTTCAGACTGTACGAAAACGTGTGCAATCTACATTCGTCATGTTCTGTTTGTCCCCGGTCAGATATACTTTTTTTCAAACTCCTCCAGGGGCAGCGGGCGGTCAAAATAATAGCCCTGACCGTAGTTAAAACCGCACTCCATCAAAAACGTCCGCTGCTGCTCCTCCTCGATTCCCTCAAAAATCACCTCCTCCTTTGCCGACTGGATGAACTGCCCCATCTGATAGACAAAAGCACTCTGTCCGTTCTGGTGGATTTTGTCGGTAAAGCTTTTATCGATCTTCACTACATTTGCCGGAATTTCCAACAGAACGCTCAGCGACGAGTATCCTGTTCCAAAATCATCGATGGCGATGCGGTAGCCGAGTTTGCCAAGTCTGGTAAGACACGCCTTTAAGTTGTCTAACTTCTCCACGATCACACTCTCCGTCACCTCGATCTCTATGTAGCACGGATCAATCCCGTACCGCTGCAGGGTATTCTGCAGGCGTTCGATAAAATCATCGCCGCCGTTCTCAAAATTTCTCCTGGAAAAATTGGTGGAGATTGTGAACAATTCTCTTCCTGAATCCCGCCAGCGGCGCATCGCCCGAAGCAGCTGTTCCAGAATATAAAAATCCAGATCCACGATATAGCCTATATTTTCCAGGGCAGGGATAAACCGTGCTGGAGACAGGATCTCGCCGGATTCCAGCCGCCAGCGTGCAAGCGCCTCGGCACCGTAGACCCGCTCCTCACGGAGCAGGCACTTCGGCTGCAGATATACCTCAAACTCACCCCGCTGGAGCGCCGCGTAAAATCTTCCGGTAACCCTGATTCCCTCATCACGTTTTTCCCTCATGTCATCCCGGTAAACGACCGCTCCCGCATTCTGCTCCTTGGCAAGCTTTCGTGCCAGATTGGCACCTTCCAGTATCTTCTCAAACGTATCTTTCCCGTCATCGATAAAGCAGATTCCTGCCGAGAGCTGCATGGTTCCCGCCGGATAGCGGATCTTTAACTGTTCGCCAAACATCTGATCCTCTCTCTCCACAAGCCCCAGAATGGTCTTTTTGTCCGATCCTCTGACCAGCTCAATAAAATAATCAGAATACATTCTGCAGGCTTCCACGACATGGGACTCGCTGCGGATCAACGCTGCAAGCCCCTGCAGAATACTGTCGCCGACCTCCTGTCCATAATTTTCATTTACATAGGCAAAGTTGTTCACGTCCAGATTTACCAGCGCATACACCATGTTCTCATCCTGCGCAAGCCCGCCGCTCCTTAATTTTTCCCGGATCAGCCTGCGGAACGTGTCCAGATTGTACAGTTCGGTCAGCATATCCTGATTCTGTAAATGCCGTATCTCCGCCTGGTCATCGCTCTGCCTGCTGCGCAGGGAGACAAATACAGCAACCACCCGCGCAAGTTCGCTGAGCATCCCTGCTTCCTCTTTGGAAAATCCCTCTGCACTGCTGCTTCCCACACACAGGCAGCCACTTCTGTTACCGGAAAATTCAAACTTTACATTTCCACAGTTTTTAATGGCAGCTCCATGAGATTTCTCCGCCCCCAGCTGGGGAACCTCCGTTAAAATATCTTCCGTTGGAGTTGAGACAAAACGCCCGATTTCCGCCTCCCGGAACACTGTAACCGATTGTGGGAAAACCTGTTGTTCCACCCGGCTGCCATCCCGGTTCCAGTAATTCATCAGCACCATTTCCTGCTGTTCTTCCCGGTACTCAAACACCATGGCAAAGCCCAGCCCGTATTTTTTCCCAATCTGTTCGATCAATACGTTTAATGATCCGTTGATATCTTTCGCATGCGAGAGAAGGCTGAACGCAAAATTCAGGAACTCTTTATCCACCTTCTGCCCGCTTTCCGGAGCATATTCAATCCTGTCACGCCTGCGCTCCCGCTCTGCTCCCTCTTGCTGCTTTTTGCCCGCAAACGAATAGTGGTCTTTTCCTTCCCGCTTCGTGGCATACATCGCCCGGTCAGCCATCGCAAACAGAGTCTCATAATCTCTTCCATCCTCACCGTATACTGCCATGCCGATGCTGAGTGTCACCTCAACGATGGCATCATCGCCGATCAGCTTTTTTCTGGCTTCCCGGCCCAGCGCCGCGGCGCACGCTTCTGCCTCCTTTGGAGCCACATCCCGCATCAGCGCCAGAAATTCATCTCCTCCGACTCTTGCGGTGACATCTGTCTCCTGAAACTGGCTTTGCAGCACGCCGGCAATATCAGTAATTACCGTATCTCCGACGGTATGCCCGAATGTATCGTTGATCCGCTTAAAATTATCAATATCGATCAGGAACAGCACATGCTGTTTTTCCGGCTCACTTTTTAAAATCCGTTCTACCTCTCCGGATGCCGCCACCTTATTATAAAGCCTTGTCAGCGGGTCGCGCTTCGCCTCCTCCGACAGTTCCTCCTGTATCTTTCGGTCGGAGCTGACATCGTAGCTGCGTCCGATGATGCGGATAATCTGTCCGTTGTCCCCGACAATACTCCGGTAAATCGTCCGGTACCACACATATACAGGTTCCTCCCCGGGAGCCGCCACATTCATCCGGTAATCAATACTTCCTGTCTGCACATCCCTGCTGGCTGCCTCCAGCACCCGGGCATACGCGGCACGATCCTCCTCGCAGATATCCGCGAGCATCTCCTCATAATCCATATACCTGCGCCCTGCCGTTCCCGGCTGCCCGTTCCCGCGATATTTGCGCGGCACCCTGAAACGCCGCTGTACAACGTCGTACTCTAGCGGGAATTCATCGGTGACCTCTTCTAACATGCTGTACTGCTCCTCCATCAGGCGCAGTTCTTCCTCCAGATTCTTCCGCTTGTCTATGTTCCAGCTTACCAGGATATAGTAAGGTACCGCGTCCCGGTAATAATACAGTCTGCACCGCATCAGTTCCCAGCAGACGCCGCCGCTCTTCGTGCGGATGCGCAGTTCAATCTCCTCCGTGGTTCTTAGTTCCCGGCATACTTCGATGGCATCCTCGAACACACCGGTATCGTCCCGGTACAAATACTCCACAAACGGCGTATTTCCGGTCAGTTCCTCCCTGTCATACCCCTCTGCATGCAAAAATTCCCGGTTCACCATCTCAATATACAGCTCATTCCCGCCGCGGACTACCGCTATTCCAACCGGCATCTCGCCGATCAGATCTTTTCTCTGCCCCCGCTCCATGTCTATTGTATTTATTTGCGTATCCCCATACTCCATAAAATCAATCTCCTGAGATGCAATTTCCTCTGTCATACTTAAGATAACTCCGATTGCCTTCCCGTACATTATATCAAATTTTTAACAAAATCCAAACAATTTGTCACAGCGTGAAAGCCCTTTTTAATAAGAAGTTCCGGTTGCATTTCTCCGTATTTTTTAGTATGATACGAATTGGTGCAATAAAAGCAGATGATTTACAAGAAAAGTTAGGAGAACATAAATATGATCAGTACAAGCAACATCACTTTACGAATCGGAAAAAAAGCTCTCTTTGAAGATGTCAACATCAAATTCACAGAGGGCTGCTGCTACGGTCTGATCGGTGCAAACGGCGCCGGAAAATCTACGTTCCTCAAGATTCTGTCCGGCCAGCTTGAACCGACGAGCGGAGAAGTCATCATCACGCCGGGTCAGCGTCTTTCCTTTTTGCAGCAGGATCATTTTAAATATGACGAGTACACGGTACTCGATACCGTTATCATGGGCAACAAGCGTCTCTACGATATCATGAAAGAAAAAGACGCGATCTACATGAAAGAGGATTTCACGGACGAGGACGGTATCCGCGCCAGTGAACTTGAAGCAGAATTCGCAGATATGGACGGCTGGAATGCCGAGTCCGATGCAGCCACCATGTTAAATGGTCTTGGCATCCCGACGGAGGATCACTACACACTCATGGCGGATATGCCAAGTGCCTTAAAGGTCAAGGTTCTCCTTGCACAGGCGCTCTTCGGCAACCCGGACATTCTTCTTTTGGATGAGCCGACCAACCATCTGGATCTCGATGCGATCAGCTGGTTAGAAGAATTCTTAATCAACTTTGAGAACACGGTCATCGTTGTTTCCCACGACCGCTACTTCTTAAACAAAGTCTGCACAAACATTGCAGATATCGACTACGGAAAGATCCAGCTCTACGCCGGCAACTATGATTTCTGGTATGAGTCCAGCCAGCTTCTCGTAAAGCAGATGAAGGAAGCCAACAAGAAAAAAGAGGAGAAGATCAAGGAGCTGCAGGAATTCATCTCCCGCTTCTCTGCAAATGCTTCCAAATCCAAGCAGGCGACTTCCAGAAAACGTGCTCTGGAAAAGATTCAGCTCGACGAGATCCGACCGTCCAGCCGTAAATACCCGTATATCGACTTCCGTCCGAACCGTGAGATCGGCAATGAAGTCCTGACCGTTGAGGGTCTTACCAAGACCATCGACGGCGTCAAGGTGCTCGACAATGTCTCCTTTATCGTCGGACACGACGACAAGATCGCGTTTGTCGGAAGCAACGAGCTGGCAAAGACAACGCTCTTTAAGATCCTTGCCGGTGAGATGGAGCCGGATTCCGGCACCTACAAGTGGGGCGTGACGACCAGCCAGTCCTATTTTCCGAAGGATAACACCGAGATCTTTGATACCGATCTTCTGATCGTTGACTGGCTGACACAGTTCTCCGAGATCAAGGATGCAACCTATGTCCGCGGTTTCCTCGGACGTATGCTGTTCGCCGGAGATGACGGTACCAAGAAAATGCGTGTCCTCTCCGGTGGAGAAAAAGTACGTGTCCTGCTTTCCCGCATGATGATTATGGGAAGCAACGTGCTGATCTTAGATGAACCGACCGACCATCTGGATATGGAGTCCATCACCGCATTAAACAACGGACTCATCAAGTTCCCGGGCGTTATTCTTTTTGCCTCCCGTGACCATCAGGTTGTCCAGACCACAGCGAACCGTATCATCGAGTTCCTGCCGGACGGCACCTTTGTCGACAAGGTATCCACCTACGACGAATACCTCGAGAATGATGAGATGGCAAGAAAACGTCAGGTATACTCCATGTCATCGGATGACGAGGGCGATAACTAAGACCCGGTCTTTTTTACAAAATCACACGGGAGCGCTGTGTCAGGAAAAATCTCCGGCATAGCGCTCCCGTTTTCTGTTCTTCTAAATTCTGTTTTCACTCCCGCCGATTCCGCGATCCTGTTCTCCGGCGCCCCTACGCTTCCTTAGGCTTCCGGTACTCTGCCTCCCGCATACCGAGCGCAAACGCTCCCATAATACCCGGATTTTCTCCAAGTGCCGGCGGCACGAGGTAGGTATCGATCTCCTTTAAGATTTTCTCATTGGAAATATACCCGCCCAGCAGTTCCTGCACTTTCGTGCGCACCATCGAAAAGAGCTGGCTCTGGTGCATAATTCCGCCCCACAGCACAATCTTCTGCGGAGAATACGTCAGAACATAATTTGCAACCGCCTCCGCGAGATAGAACGCCTCCATCTCCCAGACATCCTCCCGGTCCGCCAGTTCCTTTGCCGGTCTGCCCCAGCGCGCCTCCACCGCCGGACCGCTTGCAAGCCCTTCCAGACAGTTGGCATGGTACGGGCATTTTCCGGCGTAGGTGTCTTTCGGGTGACGCTGCAGAAGAAGATGTCCTGCCTCCGGGTGCACCAGCCCGTGCATGAGCGCCCCGTTACAGTAGACGCCCACGCCAACGCCGGTGCCGACGGTAATATAGATTGCCGTGTCGCAGTCTTTTGCGGCTCCCCAGGTAACTTCGCCAAGCACCGCCGCATTCACGTCCGTATCAAATCCGACCGGGACGCCGAGCGCCCGTGTAAAAGTTCCCACCATATCGACATTCTGCCATTCCAGCTTCGGCGTGCTGGTAATATATCCATAGGTCGGGGACGCACGGTGCAGATCCACCGGTCCGAAACACCCGATTCCAAGTGACGAGATTCCTTTTCCCTCAAAAAACGCAGCCATGCGCGGCAGGGTAATCTTGGGCTTCTCTGTGGGAATCGTCACACGCTCTGTGATTGTGACCTGATTTTCTCCCGGCTGTCCTTTGTCTGTCTGCACTTCCCCGATCGCGCACACCATCTTGGTGCCGCCCGCTTCTATTCCACCAATCCGCATCCTTCTCTTCCTCCCTTTTCTTATATATATACCACTTCGGAGTTCTCTCCGCCAGTCATATTTCAAAGAACCGGAATATTTAAGAGACAGCAGCCCTCCCGGATGAATTAGAAAATTCTCCGCACCGCCAGCACGCTGCGGTAGGTTACCGGAGAAGTCAGCGTAATGCCTGTCTTTTCATTGCTCGCATGAATCAGTGTGTTATTGCCCGCATAGATGCCGACGTGGCCGCTATAGCAGACAATGTCGCCCGGCTGGATTTCCGACAGGCTGACGGCATATCCCACACTCCGCTGTTCCGACGATGTGCGCGGCAGATTGATTCCAAATGCCGCATACACGCCCTTGACAAATCCGGAGCAGTCGGTTCCGTTTGTCAGGCTGTTGCCGCCGTATACATAAGGGTTTCCCAGAAACTGTCTCGCGTAATCGACCACCGCCTGACCGTTGGAGGAAGCCGTCTGCGCACTTTGCCCCGCACTGCTTCCGGAACCGCTTCCCGCGCTGCTGCCGGAGCCGCTTCCCGTGCTGCTACCGCCTGCTGCCGCACTGCTGCCCGCGCCGGATTTTTTCACCTCCTGTTTTTCTGCCGCTTTGCGGGTTGCTTCCTGTTCTGCTGCCGCACGTGCCGCCTCCGCCTCTCTGGCTTTGCGCGCTTCCTCCGCCGCACGGGCTGCCGCCTGCCGTTCTGCTTCCTCTCTGGCAAGCCGCGCCTCTTCCTCCGCTTTTGACTCTGCATGAATGTACTCTGTGGACAGTGTCACATAATCCAGTGCCACATAACCGTCACCGTCCGCGGTGGACACCTTCGCCCAGCCTTCCGTTGACTCGTCGGTTACCACAACGTCATCGCCGTCCGGCAGCATGGTAAGCACCTTCGCCTCGGTTGTCGGCTCCGTCCGCACGAACAGGGTCGTCGTTGTGACGGTCGCCAGGCGTGTTCCCACACTTCTGGCAAGCTCCTCATCCCCCACGACCACATATTCCGCCTTGACATATCCGTTCACATTTCCGGACGTAATCCGGTACCACCCGTCCTCCGTCGTCTCCAGCACAGTGGCTGCGGATTTGTCGTAAAGTTTTCCAAGAATTTCACTCTCCGTATCCGGTTCCTGCCGCACGTTGACATAGTGATTCACCTGCGCCACTGCAATATCCGCAAACTCCGATGCGGTCTGCGGAAGTTCATTTTCCGCAATCTCCGCCGTCTCCCACGCTTCCTCTACCACCATCTCCGGTTCCATCATCCGCGCCACAGCCGCGTTACTTTGCAGTTCCTCCACAGCATCCGCCGTCTGCGCCTGCACTCCTCCCGCTTCCTTAAGCACCTGTGCCAGCGTCTGTGTCACGCCCGCCACCGGCACCTCCCGTTTTTCCTGTCCTGCCTGCACCATTCCATAGCTTCCCAGTGTGACGGCTCCCGCCAGCAGAAGCGCCAGTATTGTCATTCTTTTCTTCATTATGTAGAATCCTCCCGATTTATTCCATATGCTTCCATATTGTTACTTATTTGTTACAAAAATATTTCATTTCTGCAACAACCGTATTGTAACAAAGGAACCACATGGAATCTACAGGGAACTCTTTCCATTTTTCGCTCTCTTTTGTCCGGTCTGCCGCTTTGTCCCGCAACGCAAAAGGAACCCGCAGGTTCTTTCGTCCCTGCGGGTTCCCTTCGTATTTTCCTTCCGGTTTAACCCAAACTTCCTTACTAATAGCAGAAGCTGTGTCCGCCGATCTTTCGGTCCAGTCTCGGCGTCAACGGTTCCGTAGAAAAATATAACGTATCATTTCTTAATATATGTGTATTTCCATTCAATACCTCATGAATCGAAGTGTATTCCTTCTCCGTGGGGTTCGCCCGCTCTCTGTTCTTCCAGGAACAGAACTGCGTCGGGTTTCCCTGACTGAGCACGTCATACAAGGTATCTGGATATTTTTCGGAAGCCATCCGGTTAAAAACTACCTCTACCACGGCTTCCTGCCCTTCTGTCGGCTCGCCCTGCGATTCCAGCCAGACGATTTTTGCCAACAAATCTATCTCCTCCTGTGTCAATGTGATGTTCCAGCGGTTCTCTGCACCGGTCGTCGTCTCTAGTGTCTCTGGCGATGTCTCTGCAGCCGGCGTCTCTGCTTTCTCCGATGCTGCCTGTACTTCTTGTGCCGCATCGGACGGTGCCGCACTTGCTACCATTGTTCTGGGGTTCTTTGTGATTCCTGTCGCTTCATCTGATTCTGTCGTAAATGAATATCCGGATAAAACACTGCACACACCCGCAACCGGAACCTCAGTTCCGTCTGCCGCAGAAATTACATACGCGCTGCTGATCTCTTCTCTGCTCTCCCGTATCGTGTTCTTCTCCTCAATGTTGGCCGCAACCATAAGACAAATGCATAAAGTGCACAGCATTGTCACGTCCAATATTTTTCTGTTCATTTTGCTCCTTTCCTCAAGAATGATACTCTGTGAGCTGCTCTCGCACTCGTTGTTTCATCATACTAGATTCTTCCCAAAAGTCAAATTTCCCATTCACAAAATTCCAGAAAAATTTTCTTTACATTTTCCCAGAAATCCGGAAAAAGCATGTTCTGTCGTATCCAATACTTCCGAGGAATGCTTTGATGCGCTAAAATAGAACTGCCCAAACGCACAAAAAAAACATCCCGAAATGGGATGTTTTCTATATTCCTTCCAATCTTCCTACACGGCTTCTCCTGTCGCAAATCCCGCCATTTTTGTACCTTTTCCGGCACAATCTTCCTCTGCTACCGTGTGAGAAACAGTTCTTCAAACACCGGGATTTTGTGTTCCGGATCCGCCTGAAAGATCGCAACATGCGCGTCATCGGTGCTCCTGTCGGCAAATGCCGGGTATAAAAACCCGCAGACCGGCCGCCCCGGCTCGTACTCTCCCACCAGCGGAGCGACTACACCGATCAGATATTCATATACCTCCTCCGATTCCCCCTGCCGCTCCTTGTCTGATGCCTTCACCGGCACATCATAGCGGTCGTGAAAAATCAGAACCGCATACGGCTCTCTGCTACGGTACCGTGCACCCACAAGCTCGTAGAACGTATACAGCAGCGCATCATTTTTCAGTCCGCACTCGCGCATTCCGTACAACAGCTGGCGCATTTTTCTCTGCTCTGCGCCGTCGCCGAACGCGTAACTGCGCAGGTTTACATTGGTTGCCGCAAACGGAACCGCCTTGGCAATCGCCAGATTTTTCTCCTTTTCCGCCGCGGACAGATTGAGAAAATTCACATTAAAGCTCTCATCGATCTCTCCGTCCGGCTCCATGTAGCCGCCTGCCACACGCGTAAAGGAAGTACGGCTGGGCGTCATTCTGCGTGTCAGTTCCAGCATATCTTCTCTGTTTATCATAATTTCTCCCGTCCCGTGTTTTTATGATAACATTTCATTGCCGGCACATCCATGCTTGTCTTCACCACACTTATGTTCCGCGCAGGAATGCTCATGCTCATGATGAGAACATCTCACATCGGGATTGTAATCTAATTTTCCTGCAAGATAAGCTTCTACCGCTTCATCTGCCGCACCGGACACTCCACCATACAGCTTTATGCCGGCAGTTGCAAGTGCGCTTTGCGCACCGCCTCCGATTCCGCCACAGATCAGCACATCCGCACCCGCCTCTGTCAAAAATCCGGCAAGTGCCCCGTGTCCCTGTCCATTTGTGTCGACAATCTGGGATCTTACCACCTGGCTATTCTCAATATCATATAATTTAAACTGTTCCGTGTGTCCAAAGTGCTGAAATATTTCTCCATTTTCATAGGTAACTGCAATTCTCATCTGATCTGTCTCCTTTCTTTGAATATCATCTTTTCCGACGGACGTTGAGGTGCGCCTGCATATTTTATTGCAGCAAAACAGGGCAGTTCCATCACACAATCGATAATTCCCACCTGAAATCTCCAATGTCTTTCCATTTACGATGCTGTCTGCCATTTTGTATCTGGCTGACTCATAAATTTCGGTCACTGTTGTGCGGGCAATCCCCATCTGCTTCGCACATTGTTCGTGCGTACACTTCTCAAGGTCTACAAGACGAATCGTTTCATACTCATCCATCGTCATAATGACTTTTTCCCTTGCCGGAACACCATTCGGGCAAAAATTATCATATGCCGCTTCCATACAGATTCTTCTTGCTTTTGTCGGTCGTGCCATCTTTTCTCCTCATACCTATTTCCGTCATATGTCAAAAACTATTATACCGCAATTTTCCTTTTTTTACAACTCTCTATGAAAATTGATATACTGACCGTCTGACGCCATCACAATGCGATCCCGTTTACAATCTGTAAGAATATGTAAAACGCCCGTATTATAGTCCCGCCTTTGCATATACTATCCTGTAGGAGGTGAGATCATGATCGCCTGGTTTCTTTATCTGATCTTAACTGTAAAAAAAGATTCACCGGCTCAGAATTGAGCCGGCTGTTTTATCGTAGGGCACAAATACAAAAATATAACGGGAAATAGGATTCTTACAGAAGGAAAAAGAAAGGATATGATATGACACAAAAAAATAAAGCCTTGAAAACTCAAGGCTTTACGCACAGGGGATGAGAGAATCGAACTCCCACCAAAGGTTTTGGAGACCCCTATCATACC
>OLVR01002112.1_pt1 | contig 16096 bp, 8 predicted proteins | sample 1673261 | NCBI WGS metagenome assembly OLVR01 (sample SAMEA3178938, study PRJEB25190) | human gut metagenome | biome: human gut; feature: human-associated habitat; material: faeces | place: Austria | collected 2013 | reverse complement strand
GTAGAGCATTCGGCTGTTAACCGAAGGGTTGTTGGTTCGAGCCCAACTCGGGGAGCTAAGATGAAGAAGCGATACAGAAATGAGAAATCATAGCTGTATCGCTTTTTTGCTGTCTGTAGCCATTAAGAAACGCCATCTAACATTTTGACGGTTTTCCATAACATTTCTTCCTGTTCATGGAAGAAAGATTTCGTTATAATAAAATCAGACAGATCACGGAACATGTGCAGAGTCAGGAGTCGTGTCAAGGCGGAACTTTTTCCGATAGGCACTTGGCGTCATGCCCTGCTTCTGGCGGAAGGCTTTGGTAAAAACTTCGGCATTCCGGTAACCACAGGAAAAAGCGACCGTTTCGATGGAGAGATCCGTATACGATAAAAGCTCGAGCGCACGCGTGATCCGGCAGGAAGAAAGATAGTCCTGCGGTGAGGTATGGAGATATTTCTGAAACAGGGTATAAAGGTAACTCCGGTTGATGCATACATATCTGGCAATATCCGAGACAAGAATTTCATTGGAATAATTATTTCGGATAAACTCAACAGCTTTTTCCACGTAAAGATTGCCGCTCTCCCGTGCAGAAGGATCGGCAAGCGTGATTTCGCGGGAAAGAATTGAGAAAAACTGGTACAGACAGCCTTCCAGAAGATACTGGTCCGAGGTGTCATAGGTATTGTGCTTCTGCATCTGAAACAAAAGGGACTGCAGTTCACCGGAAAAGTTGCACTGGTAGACAGGGTGCTCCTCGGAAAGACCGAGTTCCTGTACATAAGAGGCAGCTTTTTCGCCGTCAAAACCGATCCAGAGATATGTCCAGGGATCATCCGCATCGGCTTCATAGTAGGTGCGGACATTTGGCATCAGGAAAAAGCCCTGTCCGGCGGTTAAACGGTAAGTGCGGTTTCCGATGGTAAAAGTGCCTTTCCCGGAAATAATATAGTGGATCACGTAATTGGGGCGGACAGCCGGGCCGTAGCTGTGCAGTGGCTGGCAGGCTTCGTAACCGCAGAAACAGAGATAAAGATCCGAAAATTTATGCTTTTGGACGGGAAGTGTCCAGGAAGTTTCCATAAGTATACCTCACAAAAAGAATCATCAGAAAAGCCGGAATGTCACAAAGGATGAGATTCCGAAATATCAGTAAAATTATATCGTGTTTTGCAGGATACTGCAAGATGCCGCAGGAGGAGGAAATCATGGCAATCAAAGTAAGTGAAAATGGACGGTTATTTACCCTCCAGACAAAAGACAGCAGTTACCAGATGTTCGCAGATGACAAAAATGTGCTTCTGCATCTCTACTATGGAGAAAAAATCGGTGAGGAAAATCTTTCCGGTCTGATTTTCTGTACGGATATGGGATTTGCAGGAAATCCGGAGGAAGCAGGCCCTAACCGGAAATATTCTCTTGATACACTTCCGCAGGAAATTCCGGGAAGTGGTGTCGGTGATTTCCGTGATGATATGATTGAGATCCGCCACGCGGACGGCAGCTTTGCAGCAGATTTTCGTTTCGATTCGTTCGAAATTCTGGATCATTCCTATGCTATTCCGGGAATGCCGGCGCTGTACGATACAGAGGAAGAAAAAGGTGAGACTCTTGTTATTACAATGACGGAGAAGGCTTCCGATATTGTTCTGAAGCTGTTTTACGGTGTATTTGAAAAGGAAAATGTGATTACGAGAGCGGCAAGACTCGAAAATCACGGAGAAACGGCGATTGAGCTGGAAAAAATGCTGTCATTCAGCATGGATCTGATGTATGAAAATTATGAGATGATCTATTTCTCAGGTCGTCATGCGATGGAGCGTACGGCGGAGCGGATTCCGGTGCAGCATGCAAAAGTCGAGATCGGAAGCACCCGTGGTACATCGAGCCATCATTACAATCCGGCTGTGATCCTCTGCGAGGAGGGTGCGGGTGAGACACACGGTTCCTGTATCGGCGCATGCCTCGTTTACAGCGGAAACTTTGTTGCGGCAGCACAGAAGGATCAGAAAAATCAGACCCGTTTTCAGATGGGTATTCATCCGACCAATTTCTGCTTCCATCTGGAAAAAGGAGAGGCGTTCGATACCCCGCAGGCAATCTTAAGCTATTCCGGAACCGGCCTTACCAAACTGTCACAGCAGTATCATGAGATCATCCGCGAGCATATCTGCCGTGGCGCATATAAGCATGCCAAACGACCGATTCTGATCAACAACTGGGAAGCAACCTATTTTAATTTCAACGAAGAAAAAATCCTGAAAATTGCAGAACAGGCGCAAAAGCTTGGCATTGAGATGCTGGTGCTTGACGATGGCTGGTTTGGAAAACGAGAGGATGATAACAGTGGTCTCGGTGACTGGTTCGTCAACGAGAAAAAGATGAACGGCTCCATGGCGCAGCTTGCAGAAAAAATTCACAAGATGGGCATGAAATTCGGTCTCTGGTTTGAGCCGGAGATGATTTCCGAGGACAGTGATCTTTACCGTGCACATCCGGACTGGGCATTTGCAATTCCTGGCCGTGTGCCGAACCACAGCAGAAATCAGCTTGTACTTGATATGACGCGTGAGGATGTGCGCGAGTATCTGCTGGAGCGTCTGACAACCATCGTTCATGATGCAAAGATTGATTATGTCAAATGGGATATGAACCGCAGCGTCTGCGATGTTTACAGCCATGTGGCAGCACAGAGCCGGAACGGAGAGCTATATCACCGCTATGTGCTCGGTGTTTACGATTTGATGGAAAGATTCCTTGCCGCATGCCCGAATCTGCTGCTCGAGGGCTGCAGCGGAGGAGGCGGACGATATGATGCCGGTATGATGTATTATTCCCCGCAGATCTGGTGCAGCGATAATACCGATGCGATCAACCGTCTTTCCATCCAGTACGGAAGCTCGTTCTTCTATCCGATCAGCACCGTCGGCTCCCACGTTTCGGTATGCCCGAACCATCAGACAGGCCGCGTGACACCGTTCTGGACAAGGGGCGATGTAGCGCTGGCAGGAAGCTTCGGCTATGAGATGGATCTGAATAAGATTTCGGATGAAGAGAAAGAGATGGTAAAAGAGCAGGTTGCTGCGATGCATACATATTATGACCTCACACATGAGGGACTGTATTACCGCTTGACCGGACTGAAAAAACAGGATTTCATGGCATGGGAGTTTGTGGCAAAAGATCAGAGCCGTGCACTGCTTACGATCGTAAAAACCGACGCAGAAGGAAATATGCTTCCGGTTCACACGAAAGTGTGCGGACTGGCAGAGAACAAGCTGTATCGCTGCAGTCTGGACGGTGAAATCCGCTCGGGCCGTACCTGGAACTGTGCGGGTCTGACCCTGCATCAGGTGCTGAAAGAGTATGAGAGTATCCGCGTGGAGTTTACAGAAGTAGAATAATAAAAGATAAGAAAAATCTTCAACCGGGTTTGCGGGGGAACCTCAATCTGGTTGGAGATTTTTTATACTAAAAAATCAAAGTAGAAGGGAAGGAACGCACTCTTTACAGTGGAAAAATGGTTATGATATAATAAACGCAAGAAATTTTTTGACAGGAAAGGAAATCGTACATGAGAAACAGAAAAAACTGTTTAGCCGTTCTTCTGATGACAGCTATCGTGATAACGGGATGTGGAAATCAGCAGGCGGAAAAAGAGAATCCATCGGTTGTCGCTCAAAAGACATCCAGTGTTCAGAATGAGTCAGAAGATGGTGAAAAAAATTTTCTTTCTACCTATCAAAACATTGCAGTCACCCTTCCAGAAGGCTGGAATGTAACAAAAGATGAGAAAATCCAGTGTAGTTTTGTATCGGAAGATGGTGAAAGCCTTGAAATATCGTACCGGGAAGGAATGGCAAAAGTGGTGCTGATGGATTTTCCGGAGAATGAAGAGAGTGCTGAAAAACTGCTCTATCCAAATGAAATAACCGGGGAAAACAGCATCAGTGATTTTGTGGTGAAAACAGTTAACGAAGGAAAAAGTAAAGAGAGTTTCTTTTATCGTTTCTGGGTTAAAAATTCCCTGCAGATTCCGACCGCATTTTTCTGCGGGGTGAAAACGGAGAATGAGGGGTATCAGATCATATGGAAAAAAGGAAACAACAGCAGCGATACGCAGCAAACCGTGCAGGAAATGCTGGAGTCTCTGCAGTTTCCGGACAATGAGCTGCTGACAGAAACACTTCATACAGCCTGTCAGGAGCAGAAAAGTGCGCTGGAAGCAGAAAACAATTCGGATGGCGTGAAAAAGCAGAAAGGAAAGAAAACAGTCACCTGTATCTCCCCGGTCAATGTACGCACGGAACCCAACATCAGCACAAGCCAGGTCCTCGGAGCTCTGACGACAGGGGAAGAAGTGGAAATGCTCGGAAAAGAGAATGGATGGTACAAGATTTCGTATGAGGGAAAAACGGCGTATGTGTATGAAGACTATGTGAAAGAAAAAGAAAATTAAAAAAATGATATTTTCAAAAAAGCTGCCGAAGCAAACAGAACCGGCAGCTTTTTTGAAATAATTTTGAAAAAGAAAAATCCCGGAAACCATCTGTTTCCGGGAAAATAGAGGCGTCGACCGGATTTGAACCGGTGGATACTGGTGTTGCAGACCATTGCCTTACCACTTGGCTACGACGCCATATGACTCCGACGGGAATCGAACCCGTGTTACCGCCGTGAAAGGGCGATGTCTTAACCGCTTGACCACGGAGCCGAAGTTTTTGATTTGTCTGCCGTGATTTTTGCTCAGCGACAAGTAGTATATTATCATAAGAAAACGAGTTTGGCAAGTGTTTTTTGAAAAAAAATCAAAAATTTTTGAGATTTGTGTTGCCGTGCATTCAGAAGGAAAAAATTTGATGTTTCGCTGTGTAAGAAAGTGATTTATCTTTGCGTAGATATAAAAAGGGAACAGAAAAATTTGCCGGGTCAGGGCATGGCTTTTCGATATTCTTCCGGTGACATACCAAAAGTCCGGCGGAAAATGCTGGCAAAATAGCTGGGGCTTTCAAATCCGGTATCCAGAGCAATTTCCAAGATAGAAAGCGAGCTGCCGGTAAGAAGATCTGCGGCTTGGGTTACGCGGTACTGGTTGATATAGGAAATAGGCGTTGTGTGAAAGTGCGTTTTGAAGAAACGACAAAAATATTGTGGATTCATATTGAGTATAGCAGCAAGATCTGAAAGACGAATTTTGGAATCATAGTTATCCTGAATATAACGTAAGAGTTTTTTACACTGATCAGATCTTTCTTTTTTACGAGTGCAGAGGGGTTCCGGATGAAGAAAAAGCTGGTATTGCGCCAGAAGTGCAAGAATCCGATACATGTCACTTTTGATCAGAAGAAACCAGCCGATGGGTTTGGTATCGTATGCATACAGGATTTCCTGGAAAAGCTCAGATAATGTCAGTACAAATGTTTTCTGTGTCTGAGAGGAGGCTTCAGCAGCAGAAAGCTCTTCCAATGGAAAAGCCGGAAGAAGCAGTTGATGAGAGAGCAGCGGACGAATCCAGTCTGCTTCACAGGAATCCAGATAGGCACATGAGAGAATTTCTGGGAGAAATACAAGGGCATGGTGAACCGAAGGGGTAGTTCCAATGCTGCAGAGCTGATGCAGTTCGTGACTGTTGATGAAAAGAAAAGTACCTTCGGAAATTGTCCGGGTTTCAGTTTTCAGTGTCAGAGTGAGAGTACCTTTTTCAACCCAGATCCATTCTAATTCTTTATGCCAGTGAAAAGGAACAGAGAGCCCGCCATGCGCATAATCCTGATGATAGATATGGAGCGGAACAGGTTCGGTTCCATGCACGGTAAAATCCCGGATTCCGCCAGAAAGAACAGGGGAACAAGATTCAGGAGAAAAGAGCTCTTTTGAACGTTCTTTTTTTCATAAAAGTCAAAATCCTTTCATTAAATACGAAAATCAGGTTAGAAAATATAAGATAATATCATTATACTGCTCTTATAGGAAAAAAGAAAGAGAGGACAGAAAATGAAAAGAGAGTGGTGGCATAGCTTAACCGTATATCAGATTTACACCAGAAGCTTCTGTGACAGCAACGGAGACGGCATCGGCGATTTTGGAGGGATTCTGCAGAAGCTGGACTATCTGCAGGAGCTTGGTGTTGGAGCCATCTGGCTTTCGCCTTTTAACGATTCTCCTAATTATGACAATGGATATGATGTCAGTGACTATTATAAAGTAATGGAAGAAGCGGGCACAATGGAAGAGCTGGAAGAACTGATCGCAGCCTGTGAAAAGCGGGAAATTGTGGTCATGATGGATCTTGTTTTAAATCATAGTTCCCATCTGCACCCATGGTTCCTGGAAGCCAGAAAGGATCGAAACAGTAAATACCATGATTTTTACATCTGGAAGGAAGGAACGAAGGAGCAGCCGCCAGAAGGCGGCGGAGCATTCTTTGGAGGAAGCACCTGGGAATGGGTGCCGGAAGTTCAGGAATATTATTATCACAGTTTCAGTGTAATGCAGCCGGATCTGAACTGGAAAAATCCGTCGCTTCGGAAAGAGCTGTACCGGATGATCCAGTTCTGGATGGATAAAGGGATCCGTGGTTTCCGGCTGGATGCAATTGACAATATTGTAAAAGATGGACATGGAGGAAATGATACTCATTCAGAGCAGATTCATACATACTTAATGGAAATGAATCAGAATACGTATGGAAAATCAGAACAGATCCTGACAGTGGGGGAAACCGGAGGTGCTACGGTAGAAATGGCACAGCAGTATTCTGATCCGGAAAGCCAGGAGCTCAGTATGATTTTTCAGTTTGAACTGATGGGAATCGACGGCATCCGAAGTGGAAACTGGGATCCGAAACCGTATACGCTGCCGCAACTGAAGCAGCTCTTTGAAAAATGGCAGACGGGACTGGAAGAAAAAGGATGGAACAGCCTGTTCTGGGGAAACCATGATTTTCCGCGTGTCGTATCGCGCTTTGGAAATGACAGGGAACCGTATCGGGAAAAATCAGCAAAAATGTTGGCTGTCCTTCTCCATGGGATGAAAGGAACTCCTTATATTTACCAGGGGGAAGAAATCGGTATGACAAATGTGTCAGGGCTTCGGATCGAGGACTATCAGGATATCGAGTCTGTAAATTTTGCCGAAGACCGTAAAAAAGAAGGCTGGGAGGAAGAAAAAATTCGTACCTATCTTGCACGGAACAGCCGGGACCATGCGCGGACGCCAATGCAGTGGAATGCGGAAAAACACGCCGGATTTACAGCGGGAACACCGTGGATGGCGGAAAATCAGAATTACGAGGAGATCAATGTGGAAAACAGCAGAAAAAATCCGGATTCCCTCTTCTATTTCTATCAAAAACTAATTGCGCTGCGTAGGAAAAATGACACTCTTGTTTATGGGGATTTCCGTCTGATTGAGGAAGAAAATCCGGATATTTTTGCTTATGAGAGAAATCTGGGAGAGAAAAAGCTGATTGTGCTCTGCAATTTCCGGGATACCGCGGCAGAGATGAAAGCCCGATATGATTTGACAAAAGGAACGGTTCTGATTCATAATGATACAGAAAGTCTCACAAAAGAAGTGTGGAAGTTACAGCCGTATGAGGCGTATATGATTGAACTTCTGCAGTAAAAAGACAGAAATGAAAAGCAGCAGGAGAAGAAAACTGCAGGAGCAACTGGAAACAGGAGGGAGAAAATGTATCGCGTTCTTCTTGTAGAAGATGAAGAAATTGAACTGGAGACATTGCGGGATTATATTGACTGGAAAAAGAACGGGATTTCCAGAGTATTTACCGCGCGCAATGGCAGAAGGGCACTGGAGTGCCTGGAAGAAAATATGGCAGATATTGTGATTACGGATATTCAGATGCCAGGAATGAGTGGAATTGAACTGGCAGAGACGATCGTACGCCGGGGATATCCATGCAAAATTGTTTTTCTGACAGGATATGATGATTTTTCCTATATCCATTCCGCTTTTCAGGTGAATGCCGTGGATTACCTTTTAAAGCCATTTACGATTGAAGAAGTAGAAGCATGTCTGAAAAAAGTGAGAAGTGAACTGGAGAAAAGTGAGATAGCAGACTGGTCGCGGAAAACGGCGGCGAAGCAGTTGCTGGAAATGGCTTTGCGGGAAAAACAGGAAACAGAGCTTTTACGGAAAAATTTCCGTGGTGTATTTGGAGAAGAACTGGAAGAGTGCAGGTTTGGAATCATAGCGGTTTATGGAAAAACGGAAGAAAACATCTGTAGCCAAATTCAGGAAAAATACAAGGGCATCCGTTACATCAGCAAAACGGAACGGATCAGCATTCTGCTGCTGGCGGGGTATCTGTCGGTGAAAGATACGGCATTTCAGATCTGGAATGATTTGAAAGAAGACGCACCGAGAGCCGTTGGATGGTGCAGTGGAGCATGGACAGCTGACTGCCTGTACGAAAAGGCGGAAAAACTTCGGAACTGTTGTGTTCTGGCATTTCATATGGATCCACCGGAACTTTTCTGTGCAGATGAAAAAGAAACGGAAGAGGAAAAAGCATATCATTTCCGGGAACAGAAGGAGCGGAGAGAAGAAATCTGTCGTCTGGTCAGCAACGGGAAAAAGCAGGAAACGCTGCAGACCATGAAAGATTATTTTCAACAGCTAAAGGGGCTTGCGCCGAAAACATTTGCGGGAGAAGTTTACAATCTCTATATGTATCTATGGAACCGTCTTGTTTTGAGCGATGAACTGCTGGAAAACTGGATGGAAGCAGAAAAAATTTTGAGAGAAAATGAAATTTTTGAAGTAAACAACAGTTATCAGATGCGGGAAAAGATGAAGCAGTATCTGGAACGGATGTTGGCATTTTTTGAAGAACAGAATCAAAATCCAAATTACTATGCCGTTTATCAGGTAAAAACATATCTTCAGGAGCACTGCTCGGAAAGCGCAGATATCGAGAAGCTGGCTACGGAGGTCGGTTTGTCTCCGAATTATCTGAGGAGCCTGTTTAAAGAGGCAACAGGAAAAACGATTTTGGAATACAATACGGAAATGCGTCTGCAGAGGGCGGCGGAACTGTTAAAGAATAAGAAAAATAAAGTACGGGAAGTGAGTCTGGCGGTTGGATATGAAAATGTTTCTTACTTTGGCGTTGTTTTTCAGAAAAGATTTGGAGTGACACCAAATGAATATCGTAAAATGGTATAAAAATCGGAGTTTTCAGTTTAAACTGGTGATCGGCTATCTGGTACTGGCACTGATTCCAATGCTGTGTGTTACCTGGTACAGTTATGGAAAAACAAGGAATGTGCTTCTTACTGAAGCATATCAGAGTGCAGAACAGGAAGCAGAACGAATTGAAAAAAATTTTTCTACGATGGTCGAGCCTTACGAAACAATTCTGGATGTGCTGTATGTGGATCAGATGCTGAGCGGATATTTGTTTCAGGATTACAGCAACGATTCTTATGAAGATATGTTTTACTATATTGATAAGAAGCTCAGCGAAATCTGTCTGATGAATGCAGGAATTTACAAAATCTGTTTTTACAGCAACAATGAAACGCTTCCGCAGGATAATTATTATTTTTATTCCATGCAGGATCTAGATCGGAGGGAACGTGTGCTGACATTTGATGCGATAGGGGAAACGGTATTCTGTGGGACATCTGGAGACGGAAAAGCATTTCATATGAATCGTCTGATGAATTTTTATCCACAGGGCGGGATGAAGAGCGTACTGTCGTTACAGATTGAAAATCAGCAGATACAGCCCCTCCTCGAAACAATAAATTCCACCGATGAAATTTATCTGGTGGATCAAAAAGGATATATTCTGGCTGCTTCCGAACCGGAAATGGCAGGCCTTCCGATCCGGACCAGAATGCCGGAAGAGGATCTGGAGCAGAAAGCGCAGATTGAGTTTGAGCGTGACGGTATTTCAAAAATCGGAAATATCCAGAGCGGAGTTTTCGGAACAAAAATTCTTGTGATTTCGGATAAGGAGACGGTTTTAAAAGACGCAAAAGCTGTTTCAAGAAGGATGCTGTTCCTGATCCTCTGCAGCGCGGCTATGGTATTTCTCTGCATTATCTGTTACACAAGATGGCTTTCCACGCGGGTGCAGAAAGTGGTGTATGCAGCAAAACGGATGGGACAGGGAGAATTTGATTACCGTCTGGAAAATATGGGAGAAGATGAGATCGGACAGATCGGGCTGGCGTTTAATCAGCTCAGTGATCAGATTCAGGAGCTAATTCGGGAAAATTACGAAAAGAAAATCCGGATTCAGACGAGCGAACTGAATTTGCTGCAGGAACAGATCAATCCGCACTTTCTTTACAATGCACTTGCGGTTATTTCAGCACTGGCGATGCGGGAAGGTGGAAAACAGACGATGCAGGCGGTCAAAAATTTGTCCAGCTTCTACCGGATTTCCCTGAATAAGGGAAAACAGGTGCTTTCCATCCAGGAAGAAGTGGAACTGCTGCAGAGCTATCTGAAAATCCAGCAGATGCGTTTTCGGGACAGCGTACAGGTGGAGTATGAGATTGCAAGAGAAGTACTGACATATCGAACCATTAAACTTCTTCTGCAGCCGCTGGTTGAAAATGCCATTCACCATGCGAGAAAAGAGGAAGAAGTTCTCCACATTGCGGTCAGAATTCAAAAAGAAGAAAGGGATGTGGTATTCCAGGTGACAGATGATGGATGTGGAATCGAGGCGGAAAAACTGATTAAACTGCGAAGTTCTCTGCGGCGCTCAGAGGAAGGATATGGACTGAGAAATGTTGCAAACAGGGTTCGTCTGGCTTATGGAGAGAATTATGGTGTCCGAATAGAAAGCCAGGAAGGATATGGAACGACAGTTTCTGTCAGAATTCCAGTAAACGAATAAAAAATCAACAAAGCAGAAATAACTTCGTATTGTTTGCATAGAAAAGGAAACAGAAACCGGCTGATAAAGGTGATTTTGCCCGTCAGCCGGTTTCTGTTTCGTTAGATATTGACAGAAATCGTAAGAAAACAACAGAATAAAAAAGAGAATTATAAAACTCCGTTAAATCGAGATAGAAATCATAAAAAAGTGAGATTGTTGCAGGACAGACTATCCATTAGAATGGAAACATAGACAGCAAGAGTGTACAAGATGAACAAAAAGAAGAAAGAAGGAGAAGGCATGAAAAAAGAAAACGTGCATGCAAAGCACAAAAAAAGCCTCGCGGAACGGTTCTGGAAACAGAAATATCTGTTTTTACTGCTGATTCCATCGTTGGTATGGGTCATTCTGATCTGCTATGCACCAATGACAGGACTGTATATGTCCTTCATCAACTACACGCCGCAGGGTAGCGGCTATTTTGCGGATATGGCGAATTCGCAGTTTGTCGGTCTTGACTGGTTCAAGTATTTCTTTTCCACAGATTTCACAAAAATCATGAGAAACACACTGGCAACCAGCTTACTGACACTGTTATTCTCATTCCCGCTGCCAATCATTCTGGCGCTTTGCCTGAATGAAGTTCGAAACCAGAAGGCAAAGAAATTTGTACAGACCGCATCTTATATTCCCTATTTTATTTCCTGGGTTATTGCGGCAAACATTTTCCTTACATTCCTTTCTTCAGACGGCGTCATCAACAATCTGTTAAAATTCTTCGGATTAACCGATGAGTCGATTCTGTTTTTCCAGAAAGGACCATATTTCTGGTGGATCATCGCGATCGCAAATGCGTGGAAGGTACTTGGATACAATGCGATTATCTATATGGCGGCAATCTCCGGCATCAGCCAGGATATGTATGAAGCAGCGGATGTGGATGGTGCGACGAGAATGCAGAAGATTCTGCATATCACACTTCCGGCATTAAAGCCGACCATTATGATTCTTCTGATTCTGGCAATCGGAGGTGTTCTGAATACAGGATATGAGCAGCAGCTGTTGATGTCTAATGATGCTATTTTAAATTATTCTGATGTACTTGATACGTATGCATACCGCTATGGTCTGAAAAACGGAATGTATTCTTACGGTACTGCAGTAGGATTCTTTAAATCCGCAGTCTCCTTCATTCTGGTCATCAGTGCAAATGCACTTTCGAAGAAATTCAGTGATGATAATACGGCACTGTTTTAGGAGGAAGGAAAATGAGAGAAAAAGCAATTAAAATCAAAAGAAAACGTTGTGCCAGTGACTGGTTTCTTGATATTTTCAAAGTGGTTTTTCTGGTGTTAGTTACTGTGATCTGTGTGTATCCGTTCTGGAACATTTTTGTGGTATCCATTAACGATGCAACCGATGCACTGCGCGGCGGGCTCTACTTTCTGCCGAGAAAACTGAGTCTGGCAAGTTATAAAGATATTCTGGGACGTGCCACATTTTTGCATGGCATTCTGATCACTGTACTTCGTACTGCAATTGGTACACCGCTGGCGGTCCTTGTCACGACAGCACTTGCCTATGTGCTTTCCAGAAAAGAGCTGCTGTTCCGGAAACAGCTGAACCTGTTCTTTATCTTCACCATGTATTTTGGCGGCGGAATGGTTCCGTATTATATGGTATTAAAGAGCCTTGGAATGCTGAATAATTTCATTGTATTTATTTTCCCGAACCTGGTAAGTGTTTATAATATGATTCTGGTAAAGAATTATATAGAGGGAATGCCGGCAGAGATTTTTGAATCGGCGAAAATTGACGGAGCAAACGATCTGACAGTTTTCTTTAAAATGGTAATTCCATTATCCAAGCCGATTATTATGACCATTGCACTGTTTGTTGCAATTACACATTGGAATTCTTGGTTCGATGCATATTTGTTTACGAATGCACAGTCTTTAAAAACAATGCAGTCCATTTTGGTTGAAATTCTGAATCAGTATCAGACTTCATCAGCGAACCAGGCGGCAAATCAGGCGTCACAGACCATTACACCGGACAGCATTCGAATGGCTGCTACGATGATTGCGACCATTCCGATTATCATGGTTTATCCGTTTATTCAGAAATATTTTGTTAAAGGAATCATGCTCGGATCTGTAAAGAGCTGATGATAGAAGGAGGAAAAGAAAATGAAGTTCAAAAAAAGTATCGCAATGGCGATGAGTGTCCTGATGGCAGCGGGAATGCTTGCAGGATGCGGATCAAATGGCAGTACATCATCAAGTACTGCATCCGGCAGTGCATCATCTGCATCGGGCGAGGTATCAACAGACGGAGTTACGATTTCTATCTTTGACAAAAACTCCGGAAGCAATACCTTTGATGATCCAGTTGCAAAAGCAATTGAGGAAAAAACAGGTGTCAAAATTCAGGTAGAAAATCCAACCGGAGATCCGCTGGAAAAATTGAACCTGATGCTGACCGGTCAGAATTACCCGGATATCGTCCTGATGGATCGTGGAAATGATATTGTAAACCGTTACATTGAGGCAGGCGCACTGCTTCCGTTGAATGATCTGATCGATGAGTACGGCCCGGATGTAAAAGAGATGTACGGGGAAACCTTAAACAAGAGTCGTTATACCGATGGAAAGAATTACTATCTGAATAACTGGTACGGAGAAGATCCGGATCCGGTAGCCGGTGTTCTGATGCGCTATGATTATCTGTGCGAAATCGTTGGAAAAGACCGCGCAGACAGCGATGAGCCATTTACACAGGAAGAGTATATTGACATTTGTAAGAAATTCAAAGAACTTCATCCGACCATTGACGGAAAAGAGAGTATTGCCATTACCTTTGATGCAGAATCCAAAAACTACGATGGAACATTAAAAGGAATGTATGGTCTGAAAACATATTATCAGGATGGGGACAATCTGGAACATGTTGCCAAAGCACCAAACTTCAAAGAGATGATGTCCTTTGCCAATGAACTGTATACCGAAGGCCTTCTGGACAAAGAGTGGGTTGTCAACAAGAAAAATCAGTGGACGCAGAAACTGTCTGCAGGCAACGTATTCAGTACCTTTGCTTCCTACTGGGATACCGATGCAGCAAATACAGCACTTGCTTCTTCTGTAGGAGAAGATGCAAAATTCTATTCCTATAAAATCCTTGGAAACGGAATCAGTGCAGATGAAACTACTTACTCCGGAAGAAGTACACTTGGCTGGGATGCAATCGCGATCACCAAGAATTGTAAAAATCCGGAAGCAGCCATGAAGATGATCAACTACCTTGCAAGCGAAGAAGGACAGTATCTTCTGATGTGGGGTATTGAGGGAACCAACTGGAATATGGAAGATGGAAAACACGTTCCGAACGATGATCTGATTGAAGGATTCCAGACGGATTTTGACAAAACAAAACTGGATACCGGCGTCCGCAAATGGACCTGGTTTGTAAAGAACGGAAATGGTACAGACGGAACTCCATACGATGTATCACAGTATAAAGTAAAAGAGACCCGGCAGGTGGCTATGAATCACTTTGGTGAGAACGACAGATGGGATACCGCAGAATTTGCAGGCCTTACCCCGGCAGGAAGCACTCCGGATGGCTTGAAATGGCAGAAAATCCAGGATATCTACGATCAGGAATATCCGAAGATTGTGAATGCAGACAGCCACGATGCGGCAATGGAAGAGTACGACAAGATGATTTCCGAAATGAATGACGCAGGACTGGAAGATGTAGAAAAAGTTATCACACAGAATTATCAGGAGCGTATGAAACTCTGGAATGAGTAAGCTAAAGTAAAATAAAAAAATCACACACGGAAAAGAACCGGCAGAAATCGAAATACAGATTTCTATGTCGGTTCTTTTTTATCAGAAGAAGCATTGCGATTTTCAAGGAATCTGGATATAATGAGGAAAACTGGAAAAACAGGGAAATCCAACCGCATGAGACAGGAGGCATCGTACATGGCAGCGAAAGAACAGTTAACCGCAATGGAAATGATCTGGGGATTTATGAGTGGGACGACAGGACATATGGGAAAGACGGACTTTGCGCCGCAGAAGGAAGCGTTCGGGGATTTTGCATCTCCGGAGACATATTTTCCGCGTGTGACGCCGGAGAGTGAGGGAATCTCCTCGGAAAAGCTGACGCAGATGCTTCGTGAGCTCGCCGCCGCCCGCCATACGGACATGCATCACCTGCTGGTCCTGCGGAACGGACAGGTCATCTGCGAATGCAATTTCGCCCCATACCGCAGCGGCATCTGGCACGCGACGTATTCGATGTGCAAGAGCATCACCGGCATGGCGGTCGGTTTTCTGATCAGTGAAGGAAAACTTTCCCTGGACGAGAACGTCTATGATATTTTTGAAAAACGAAATGGTCTGCTGCAGAAGATCCTGCGCCCGAATCTGACCGTGGAGCATCTTCTGACGATGAAGAGCGGCGTACAGTTCAATGAGATGGGCGTTGTTTCCGGCAACGACTGGGTGGACAGCTTCTTAAATGCGCCGGTCAAGGGAACGCCGGGCGAAGCGTTTGAGTACAACAGTATGAACACGTATCTGCTGTCTGCAATCATACAGGAGCGCACCGGCATGAAAATGGTAGATTACCTGCGGCCGCGTCTGTTTGAGCCTCTTGGCATCCGGAAAGTCTTCTGGGAGAGCTGCCCGGCAGGGATTACGAAAGGCGGCTGGGGCCTCTTCCTGTGCCCGGAGGACGCGGCCAAGCTCGGGGTGATGTACGTGAACGGCGGAAAATTCGAAGGAAAACAGATCGTCCCGGCGGAATGGGTCGCAGCGTCCACCTCCGTTCATGCGACACCGCCGGAAAAGATGGGAAAATATGGCTATGGTTACCAGGTCTGGATGGAGGAGCGGCCGGGCAGCTTTGCGTTCAATGGCATGCTGGGGCAGAACGTACTCGGTTACCCGGATACCGGCGTGGTGATTGTGACGAATGCGGGCAGCAACGAGCTGTTCCAGACGTGTGAGATGCTCGACATTGTGCGGAAGTATTTCGGCGCGGAATTTGGTGCAGAGCTGAAATCCGGCGAGGCGGAAAGCCCGATGGCATATCAGAAGCTGGTGCAGACCTGCCGTGATCTGGAGGGCGCGAAAGAGACACCGGGAAGAATCCTGCGCGGCGGCTGGAAGCGGAGAACACCGGGGCCGCGGAACAGCGGAACACCGCGTCTATGCACGCTTTGCATATATTCGT
>OLVR01002110.1_pt1 | contig 16107 bp, 9 predicted proteins | sample 1673261 | NCBI WGS metagenome assembly OLVR01 (sample SAMEA3178938, study PRJEB25190) | human gut metagenome | biome: human gut; feature: human-associated habitat; material: faeces | place: Austria | collected 2013 | reverse complement strand
TTTTGCGGACACACCGGAAGAAAACTGGTAGCACTCCATGATGCGGTGCATTGCCGTTCCGCGAAGTGCTCCAGGGCTGGCATCCTCACTTTGCTGCTCTATTTCTCTTGCAAATGCAGGCACATACGGCACAACCTCCTCGTATTGAAAAACAGGAACTGCCTCCTCCTCTTTTTCAAACGCCTCCCGCATGGCACGATGTTTTAACTCCGACACGGAATACTTATTTTTTCTCTGCACATCATTTTCATATGCATACCGTCTGTGAAAACGCTCCGAGAACTGCTGCACTTTTTTTTCATCTGCCTGCGCAGCTTTTTCCATGCAGGCTGAACGGTTCCAGTCATCTTTGATCTGTGTTTCCATTTCTTCCTGCACCAGTTCTGCCGCCCGCATCAGACGTATCTGATATTTATCCTGACAGGATGCAGCCGCAGGCAGAATCCAGTCCAAATAACCGGCTGCACTCTCGCGTCCCAGATAAGATAACAGTTCCTCTGGAAATGCTTTTATATAGGAAAGTGTCTCCTCTGCCTTTTTCAGACTTCCGGTTAAGATCAGCTTTTCTTTCGCTCTCGTTAATGCCACATAAAGGACACGCAGTTCCTCGCCAAGATTTTCCATATCGATCTGCTTTGCGATAGCACGTTTTGCGATCGTCACGGATTTTACACGCTGTTTTCCGTCCATATAGTCAAGACCGATGCCAAGTTCCGGGTGCAATACCAGACGGCTTCTTGTATCCTGGCGGTTAAAGTTTTTTCCCATCCCGGCGGCAAATACGACCGGAAATTCCAGTCCTTTACTCTTATGGATACTCATAATGCGCACGACATTTTCGTTTTCCCCGATCAGATCTGCCTCGCCGAAATCCACATCGTATTTCTGCAGTTCATCAATATAGCGCACAAAATGAAACAGTCCCTTGTAACTGGTATTTTCATAGGCGATCGCCTTCTCCACCAGCATTAAAAGGTTTGCATGACGCCTGTCTCCGGCTGGCATTGCTGCGGCATAATCGCCGTAACCGGTCTCCTTTAACAGCAGTTCGATCAGCTCATGGATCGGTGTATCCGGCACAAGCTGCCGCAGTTTTTCGTAGGTAACATAAAACCGGTATAACTTTTCTTCGGAATCATCCCTGCCCTGTCCCGGATTTTCCTCCGCTTCCTGTTTCAGACGCTCACATTCCTCCAAAACACACTCGTAAAATCTGACATCCTTGTCTTTTAAACGCAATTTTGCAAGTTCCTCATCCGAAAGTCCTGCGATTGGTGAACGAAGCACCGCTGTCAGCGGGATATCCTGTCTCGGATTATCCAAAATACGAAGCATGGAGAGCACGGTCTGCACCTCCACCGTACTGAAATATCCTGTCGCCGAAACAGTATGTGCCGGAATTCCTGCATCATTTAACACAGCAGCAAAACGGTCTGCATATCCGCTCAGGCTTCGCAGCAGAATGACCATATCCGAATACTGCACCGGGCGCAGTTCCCCGGTTGCCTTGTCGGTCACCTTCTGCGTTCCCATAAGCTCTTTGATCCTTTTTGCAATCATCCGTGCTTCTAACAGTTTCTTATCATCCGCTGCAGCATCATCCAACAGTTCATCATCCCCGTCCACCAGTAAAATTTCCGGTGTGAACATGTCCGTTTCTTCCTGATAAGAAGCTCCCGGATAAAGTGCTGCATCCGCATCATATTCCACATTTCCAAGATTGCGCTTCATGATGCGGTAAAAAATATCGTTGGAAAAATCGAGTACTTCATTTCTGCTTCGGAAATTTTTATGCAGGTCAATGCGCTGCATTTTTGCATCCGTCAGGCTGTAAGTATCGTATTTTTCCATGAATAGTTCCGGTCTTGCCAGACGGAAACGGTAGATACTCTGTTTGACATCCCCGACCATAAAAAGGTTGTATTCACCGCGCTCCTCCCGTGAAATTGCACGTAAGATTGTCTCCTGCACCTCATTGCTGTCCTGGTACTCGTCGATCATGATCTCTTTGAAATTATCCCGGAACTCCTCGGCAGTCTTTTTGACTTTGCCGGTCTCCTCATCGACAAAGATATTTAACGCAAAGTGCTCAAGGTCATGGAAATCCACCAGATTTTTCCGCCGTTTTTCTGCCGTAAACGTCTCGTCAAATTCCAATGTCAGACGCACTAACTCTGCCGCCATCGGCGCCGTCTTTTTCATCTGCTCCGCCATGATCTCCAGTGATGTGAAAAAATACTGGCGGTTTATTTTTTTGACCGCATCCTTTCCCATCTCTCGCAGTTTTTTGACCAGCTCTAATTTTTCTTCGTTTCCGTCAAATCCACGGGAGGAAGCAAGCCTGTCATAGGATAAATTGCGGTAATTCTGATAAAAATCCGCAAAACTTTCACTCGCAGCGATCTCCTTATATTTTTTCAGGTCGCCCTCTAATGCTTTCGCATACATATCCGGCCCGTCATCGTCCTGCGTCAGTTTGTATGCCCGCCCGGAAAGTGCCACAAGATCCTCTGACACCCGTTTTAAGTTCTGAAGAAGCGACTGCATGAAAGCTGCGCTTTCCAAAGATGCCTCATCCTCTATGCCATAGCTTTCTGCCGCCGCAAGCAGCCATTTCTTTGGCCATGGATAACTCCTTGAAAACTCATAGAGCTGTAAGATCATGCCGGAGAGCGCCGCATCATTTCTGCCGGATGCATATCCGTCCACAAATGCTAAAAATTCCGGCGCACTCTCCTCATAATTTTTCAACAGCACCTTTGCGAGCACGTCCTCTTTTAACAGTTTCAACTCGCCCTCATCCCCGATTCTGAAATTCGGTTCGAGATCGATCTCATGAAAATGATTACGGATCACATACAGACAAAAACTGTCGATCGTCGTGATCTGGGCATTGTGTAAAAGAGAAAGCTGACGCTGTAAATGTTCGTCGTCCGGCTGTTCTTTTAAGGCATTCTCCAGTGCATTTCCGATTCGTTCGCGCATCTCTGCCGCAGCCGCATTGGTAAATGTCACGATCAAAAGACGGTCAATGTCCACCGGGTGCTCTTTGTCCGTAATGATCTTTATGATACGTTCCACGAGCACCGCCGTCTTACCGGAACCTGCTGCCGCGGAAACTAATATATTTCTGTCTCTGAGTTCGATGACCTTTCGCTGGTCATCTGTCCATGTCATTCCCATGTTTTGCTCCGTTTCTGACTTTTTATTTTTGCACCTGTCATATCACATTTATTCACCGTCCGGATTTTTTCCCGGCTCTCCAATCTCTTCCCGGATATGTGCAAGGATCTCCTCACTGCTGTCAAATTTTTCAAACTGCTGATAGGAAAATCCCGGCATGCGTACATCAAATCCGCAGATCGTGTGATATGGACAGTAATCGCAGCCGCTCCTGTCTCCTAACAGGTAAGGTTTTACCGCCACATTTCCGGCAAAGATCTCTTTTCCCACATGCTCAATCTTCTTTCGCACATAATCGGACATCAGTCCAAACTCATAGGTGCTCGCCGTCTTAGAGGTCGCCTTTAAGGAGCCGTCCGCTTTTAAGGCTACCGGGATCACTGTCGATGTGCCTGAAAAATCAGTATCCATCGCACCATAGATTTCCGGATCTTCATTGACCAGACCTGCCACTTTAAGCTGTTCTAGAATACTCCGTCTGATCTCCTCCTCGGACTCCTGACCATCCGCATCCACCATCGGATCTGTGATGTGATAATAAAAAATACCTGCAGGTTCCGTATCTTTTCCCTTATATTTTTTCTTTGTGAGTTCCAGTGCCGCATTCATGTAGACGACAAGCTGGAGCTGCAGTCCATAATAAAAATTTAAAAGTGAAAAAGTGGTGTTGCCCGATTTATAATCAATGATTTTTACATAGACCTTATCGTCTGTCTCGTAAGTATCAACGCGGTCGATCCTGCCGCGCAGACGCATTTTTTCATCTTCACCCAGTTGAAACTGCACCGCATCCAGCCGCTCGGCGCGCGAAAATGACACCTCAAAACCGCTCGGCACAAACTTTCCTTTCCGCACCTGTAACATCAGTGCCCAGATCGTCCGTTTTGCCGTTGCCTCCATCCGCTTTAACAGGTAACTGTTTCTTGCGTCCTCGAATACGTCCCCGATCCCGCTGCCTGCGATCGCATCTTCCATGCTCTGGGAAAGCAGGGCTTCCTGCGCTTTCTCCGGGATATCAAACCAGGTATAATCCGACAGCTCTATGCCCTTTGCAAAACGCTCTAACACATCATGATAAATATTTCCCATATCCACACTCGCAAACTGCTGCAGTTCCCGTTCTTTAAGCCGCAGTCCATAACTTAAATAATGAGCAAACGCACAGGCAGCAAACTGTTCGAGCCTTGTCACGCTGTTTTCTAAGGTATTCCCATATAAAGCTTTCGTGACTGCCTTGCTGATCGCATCATCTTTATGGGCGCCAAACGCCGCATCAAAAAGCTGCATTACTTTTTCCCGTTCACCCTCATCCGACAGGTACCATGCCAAAAGTGCAGTCCATGCCTCTTCATCCTCCACCGGTTTTGTCAGCCCTTCCATCAGAAACGGCAGGGCACTTTCCGCAGTCAGTGCACCTTCTAATGTCTCCTCCTCGGACGGTTCTTCCACCGCAAGCTGTGGGAACAGTTTTAAGAGTGTCCCGATCAGATACGAACGCCGCAGTGCTTTTCCATCGGAGTTGACGCGGCAGAATGTCACATACAGCCGCTCGGACGGTTTTGTCATATTTAAATACAGGTAAAACTTCTGGATAAATACTTTTTCCCTTGCGCCCGGCGCCAGTTCCAGGTGATATTCTGCCATCTTTTCACGCTCAAACTGGGAAATAATGCCACCCTGATTTCCTGCTTTCGGCACAACTCCGTCGTTGACACCGACAAAAAATAAGATTTTTACATGGTTCAGACGGGTTCTCTCGATATCCCCGACTGTCACCGTGTCGTTGCCCGGCGGGATAATACCGACTTTTGCCGCCTCAAATCCGGCATCTAAGATATCACTGTATTCCCGGATCGTCATCGTCTCATCGCCAAGCAGAGACGTCACTTTGTCGAGCAGATCCATCACGATTTTATAGATCTGGTCATATTCCTTTGCCCGCGCCTGATTGCCATGCGCCTCGAAAAAGTTTCCACGCTCCTTTAATAACTGCTCCATGTTAAGCCGTCTGATCAGACTGTATAACTCATAGGTCTGTGTGCTGACCGTATTGTCTTTTCCACGGAATGCCTCAAGCAGCGGCTTAAAATTCTCATAAACCGCCTCACGGATCTCATTTAACCGTGCCATATCCTCCAATGTCCCATCCGGCATTACAAACGTCCACGGTCTGCTCCAGCGGGATGCACCGCGGATGCCCCGTGCGAGGACATAATTTTCCAGGCGGTCGATCTCCTGTTCTGTAAGTCCATGGGATCCTGTTTCCGGCTGCTGCGTCAAATCTTCCGTTGCAGCCGGATCTGGCTCCTTGTCGGAATTTTTTGCCTCGGTCACGACTTTCGCTGCAAGCCCGCACCGCAAAAACCGGAACACACTTTCATAAGAAAAATCATATTCGATCATCTCTAAGATCGCCCGGATACACTCGATAAACGGGTGGAACAAAATATTTTTCGTCTGATCAATAAAATACGGGATATGGTACTGCTCAAAGATCTCCGGCACATAATTGCCATACTGCTGCACATCCCCTGTCACGACTGCGATATCCCGGTAACGGTAACCATTCTCCCTCGTCAGGCGCACGATCTCGCGGGCAGCAAATTTTAATTCTTCCCTCGGATTTTTCAGGGACGTGATGCGGATATGCTGCATAGATTGTTCCGATGCTTTGTATCTGTAGCTTCCCGCTCCCGGACGAAAGAGATTCTGCTCCATAAAATAAAGGTCGGCAGCATTGGCATAGCGCCTCTGTTTTCCGGTCGGCAGTACCAACGGCTCCTCCACCGGAACTTTGCACAGTTCTGCCACTTTCAGTAGCGACGCCACCGTTTTTTTACTCATGGCAAAAAGTTCATGTACACCCCTGCACTGGTAAAAATCTTCCCTGACATCCATCGTGACGGACACGCTGACCTTCTTTGCCAGCACGAGCAGTTTTTCCATCAGACGGTTCTGGATCGGTGTAAATCCGGTAAACTCGTCCAACACGATCACACTATTACGAAGCAGTTCGGACTCTTCTGCCACATCATAAAGAAGCTCTAACACTTCCTCTGCCGTGATATATCTGCCCTTTAAATACTCCGTAAATCCCTGATACATCGTGAGGACATCCTTCATTTTTAAGCGCAGTCCCTCCCCAAGCGGTTCTTTCTCCAAAAACTCTGCCAGCGCATCCGGACTGACATTATACTGCATCAGCTCTGAGATCAGGGATTTTACCTCGCCGACATATCCCATCTTATTCATATTCGCACCAAGCACTTTCAGTTCTGCTTTTTTCTGTTCTGCCACCTTGCGCAGTACAAGATTTTTTCCGGTCTCTTCCAGCACAACCACATTTTGTTTTCCAAGATCATCAAAGACGCGGTATGCGAGTCTTGCAAAACTGAGCACATCCACGTTCATGATTGCATGCTGTTTTTGCCTCTCGACCAGTTCCCGCTGTGTCTGCATGGTAAACTGCTCCGGCACAATGATTAAAAACTGCTGCTCTTTATTTTCTTTCGCCTGTTTCAGCACGGAATCATACAGAAAATCCGATTTTCCGCTGCCCGAATTGCCAAATATAAATTGTAGGGACATCTGTTTTCTCCTGAAAATTCAATCTTAAAATATTGTATCACACATTATTTCTTTTGAAAAATGTTATCCTGCGGGTTGGAGTCAAATAGTGCATTTAAACTTCTTGATTGACAAATTTTTCACACCCGAATCCTGTAATAAAAGAAATGCCGTCAAAAACATCAGCAATTACCACAGGCATTCCGATATCTGCGACCAGATAATATACCATAAACGGCACCAGTATGTCATTGAGACCATTCCCGCAATCATTGCCCTCTTTTTCTTCTCTCTTTCCATTTCCTGCCCCTTTCTGCTCTGTCATTCTATTTTGCATGTTAGTCTATTCTAACTTTTTTTGTCAATTCAGGAAATTTCCACTGTCATATCATGTATCAGAGAGAATTTGCACCTGCCAGGTTAATTGCCCTTTGCCGGACGCACAACTGAAAGTTATGAAGCAGTCCAATGATATGCAATTCTTGGTGTTCCATTTTTAACATATATAATACCGCATTTCATAAAACCATTCTTTTCCATCAGCTTTTGCATGATTTGATTATCCGCATGGGTATCTGCCCTGATATTTTGAGAAATATTTTTACAATAATTTAAAACACACTGAAACAAACCATGCACCTGACCATCCCCAGCAAGTCTGTGAATAGTAAGATAAGGCTCTTCATTCAGCCAATTCCCATTCTCAATATGCTTATAAGCAGGTTCTGCACCTTTAAACAATGCAAATACCCCATGTCTCCCATCTTTGTCATATATTACCCTGCATACATTCTGACAAATATCAGATTTTATTAGCTCTGCATCCGGATAAAAATGCCCCCATTGTACAGGATTTCCGGACTTTATCATATAATCCTGTGCATATTTATAAATTTTCATAATCTGTTCAAAATCTGCCATATCAGCATTTTTCACATTCAGCATATATTTTATTCACCTCCGCAACTGCCGATTTACGAGTTTCATGATTCTTTGTCTGTTATATCGCTGAATCATTACAAACAACATATCAAACAATGCTGTCAAAATGCAAACGGAAAATTGACCTCCTCTCCTGCAGAAAAAACAGCCTCTCCTGATGTCTCTGTAACCTTGAAACTTGCGCCATCCCATCCGTTGATTTTGATGGTTCCTTTTACACTTCCGTCATCTGATGTGAAAGCCAGCTCCCCGTTTCCATTGTCAACAAATGTTCCTTTTGTTTCTCCCTCTCTGTAAATGGAGATAAGCGCTTCATCCTCTCCTTCCAGCCCCTGTCTGGTGATCAGGGAACTGTATACGCTGCCAGTCCCCTGATTGTCCACAAACAGACCGTACTTTGCTGATTTTTCCGGCATAACAAAGGATTCCCCCTTTATCTTTGCCAGCTCATTTGCAATAACATAAGCCCTGTTCTTCGTGATCTCCTCCAGATAAGAATTCTGAAGAAGCGGATACATACTGCCGTTTTCTTCGTAAGATCCAATGTCAAGCAAGGTCACTTCTTCCTTCATGTCGATCCAGTTTCTCTGTTCTGTAAGGATCTTCTCCTTTGTCTGCGGATCTGCCAGATCACTGAATCTGCTCCAAAGGTTATTTAATTCCGTATCCCATATGTCGAAAAACCATCTGGATGACAGATTCATTTCTGTCTGTGTCTGGGCTGCCTGCGCCAGCGGCGTATATTTCTTTACGATGTTCTCAATATTCTTCAATTCGTCCTGCAGTGATGCGGAACCTGATACCACATTGTCAACATCCGCTTTGATGTCCTCCGAATAGTCATAAGTAAAATCCGTTTCTTCATTTAATACGACGTCATTGTATTCTGTACTTTCTGTACTTTCTGTATTTTCTGTGCTTTCTGTGTCTTCTGTGCTTTCTGTGTCTTCTGTGCTTTCTGTGTCTTCTGTGTTTTCAAAACTGACCGAATCTTCCACCTGGGAAGATTCGCTTTCTATTCCTGTATTATTATTTTTTACTCCTTCTTTGCCACATCCGGCACAAAGTCCGGTCATTAATATTAATATCATGCTGTAAATTCTTTTTTTCATGTGTTTATACTCTCTACTTTCTGATTCATTGGGTGTTCTTTCCAGTTTTCTCTATCAGCAATTATAAATGAACATGAGAAAAAATACCAGCGGCCCCGTGAAACTTTGCATAAATAAAAAAGCAATACCTGAATTTAAAATAAACTCAAATACTGCTCATGAAACATCTAATATTGTATCTTTTTAGCCGAGGTATAACATTTCTCTCTATATTTAACCAAACTTGAAGTTACACTGCCATTTCCCATAATAATGATGAAACAAAATGTTGAAACAAGAACATAATAACTACGACAGAACTGCATATTACATAAAAGTCACTCATTTTTGAATTTAGCAATACTCTTTTTTTTAACTACCTGTTATCCAGCGTGCAATAAAATATCTGATTATAGTCCCAACCGTATTTGTAATAATATCGTTTATATCTGTGGTTTTAAAGGTAATAATGTGATGTATTAAGAACAGATGAAGATTTGTTTAAATCTTAACGAACGGACAGCGTCAAATAACTTCCTATCTGACTGATCACTTTCAAATATCAGAATAATTTATCTCATTTTCCATATTAAAATTCCAAACTATCCACATTTAACAGAAAATACTTCATACCCATAATTACAAAGTGCTTAACTTTACATTCCCATTTCTTCTATCTCTTTTAACATAAATTCTTCGAGTTTCTTCTTGTCAGGCAAATGCAACATATACGTTGAAACAAATAACTGGTTATCCATTCCAGATAAGGCATATTCTACCATCTGAGAACCTTTATCTGTACAAAGCAGTATTCCTACTGGAGGATTATCTCCCTCTATCATCTCATTTTTCTTATAATATCCTACATAAGCATTAAGCTGCCCTAAGACTATTATAAATTCGCATAGACACAGTATACCACAGCTCATGTATCTATGCGATTTCTTTTTTATTGTTTTGTTACTGTTCACAGGTAGGCATTTTCTGAACTGAAAATGCCGTATGATACAGTGGTGGTAGCAGATTTTGCCGATTTGGAATGCGAAGCATCGGCAAAATCCGTTACTGGAACGAGGTACGAGTGAACAGTAACTAAATTGCAAGAAGAATCTGCCGTTGCACGGATTCACATAGACAAATCAAAACGAATTGTTTATACTTGATTTATGACAACATCACCCAAAAGAGGAGAAATCAATGATTTTATATTTTGTACGTCACGGAGAGACGGACTGGAATGTAAAAAAGAAAATACAGGGCAAGACAGATGTGCCGTTGAATGCGACAGGAAAGCAGCAGGCAAAAGAGCTTGCGGACATGCTTCTGGATCGGAAAAAGGAAGGGACTCTTCAGGTTGTGCGGGCATATACATCCCCACAGCTTCGTGCAGCACAGACGGCACAGGAGGCGGCGATCGCGCTTGATATTCCATGTATTGCGGCGGATGGTCTGAGGGAAATGGATATGGGCGACTGGGAAGGCAGAAGCTGGGAAAGCATTACGCAGGAAAATGCGAAAGAGTATCAGGACTGGGATGCCAACAGGCGTTATGTCCATACACCGCATGGAGAATGTTACAATGAAGTGCTGAGGCGTGCGCTTGATACACTCGGAATGATCTTAGAACGGGAGACGGAAGATGTGTTGATCGTAACGCATAGTGGCGTACTGATGGCATTGCGGTGTTATATTGCCGGACAGACATTTGAGGAAATGGGTATCATACGGTATAAGACGAAAAATGCAGAGGTGGTTGAAATTTTTGCGGATGACGTCAAAGACGCGATCGCACGTTTTAAAAAAGGGGGGTAAAACGGTCTTGATCGTGCAATCACGGAAAGCAGTGTGAAAAATAGACTTTGGATGTGCAAAAACATAGCGCAATAACAGAGATTCGTATGAATCAGATCAAAAATGTAAAAACTGTCGGAAGAATCGTATTCTGTCGTGGAAACAGAGACGATTCTTCCGACAGTTTTTTTGCATATTTCACAATTTTTAAAATGAATTTTTGTGAATGATTTTGACGGATTTTGATTGACTGTGACGGAATGGAATCATATAATAAAGCTATCAAAGATGAACGAATTTGAACGGTTGTGAATGAAATTGGAGGAAAAGATATGCTGACAGAAGAAAGATTTACAAGAATTTTATCCATACTAGAGAGTATGGGCAGCGTGACCGTTCAGCAGCTTATGACAGAACTGGATGCATCAGAGTCAACGATCCGGAGAGATTTAAATACACTGGATGCAAATGGTCAGCTCATTAAAGTCCATGGCGGTGCAATTTTAAAAAACACCTCATACAGTACCGAGGATGACGAAGTCATGCAGCGTAGAGAACGGAACAAAGGTGCAAAAGAAAAGATCGCAAAATATGCGGCAGGGCTGATCGAACCTGGAGATTTTGTTTATATTGATGCAGGTACGACGACGGATCTGATGATCGATTTTATTACGGTCAGACAGGCAGTGTTTGTGACAAATGCGATCACACATGCAAAAAAACTTGCGCAGAAAGGTTGTACGGTATATATTCTTGGCGGCGAGTTCAAGACGGTGACAGAGGCAATCGTTGGAGAGGAAGCTGTTTCTTCGGTTGAAAAATATAATTTTACAAAAGGATTCTGGGGAGCAAACGGAATCAGTATGCAGCGCGGATTTTCCACACCGGAGTTAAAAGAAGCGCTCGTAAAAAAACGCTCCATGGAGAACTGCAGAGAATGTTATATCTTAGCAGATGATAGCAAGTTCAATCAGATATCAAGTGTGACATTTGCTCCGTTTGAGAGTGCAAAGGTCATCACGACAGGTCTTACAAAACCTGCGTACCGTAAATGTAAAAATGTAATTGAAGTATAAAAAATACGAAGACCTGCGGAACAAAAACGCGGGAAAAGCAGAAAGGAGACTGAGAAAATGATTTACACTGTTACATTTAATCCATCACTGGACTACATTGTGACAGTTCCGCATTTCACCTGCGGAATGGTCAACCGGACATCAGAGGAGAAGATTTTTCCGGGTGGAAAAGGAATCAATGTATCCATGGTGTTAAAAAATCTTGGACTGGAGAACACGGCACTTGGTTTTTATGCCGGATTTACCGGAAACGAACTGGAGCGTCTGATCAGGGAAAAAGGGATCCGGGCGGATTTTATTCCGGTAAAAGAAGGAATGACAAGGATCAATGTAAAAATGCGTTCCGACGAGGAGAGTGAGATCAACGGACAGGGACCGGCGATATCAGAAGCTGACATAAAAACACTTTATGAAAAACTGGATCGGCTTTCAGATGGAGATGTTTTGGTTATGGCGGGAAGTATCCCGGATGTGATGCCGCAGACCATCTACATGGATATCATGAAATATCTTGCAGATAAGGATTTAAAGATTGTTGTAGATGCGACAAAAGATCTGCTCGTAAATGTATTACAGTATCATCCATTTTTAATTAAACCGAATAATCATGAGCTTGGTGAGATTTTCGGTGTGAAAATAACAGAAAAAGAAGATGTGATCACTTACGCAAAGAAGATGCAGGAAAAGGGTGCAGGAAATGTCCTCGTTTCCATGGCTGGCGACGGAGCAGTGCTGGTTGCTGAAGACGGCAGCATCTTTCAGGCGGAGGCACCAAAGGGTAAGGTCGTCAATTCGGTTGGCGCCGGGGACTCCATGGTAGCCGGATTTGTAACAGGTTATTTAAAGACGGGAAGCTATAAAGAAGCTTTCCAGATGGGGGTTTGTACTGGAAGTGCATCGGCATTTTCCGAGGAACTGGCAACAGAACCGGAAGTTTTGGCGCTTTTAGATAAAAACAAAGGCATATTTAAGTAGGAGGAGTAAAATCCTCTGCTCCTGCAAGGGCACATGCTATGCAGGCATAGCAGACATTTTGCTTCGCAAAACAAGGAGTAAAATCCTCTGCTCCTGCAAGGGCAGTCGCATTTTGCTTCGCAAAACAAGGAGGATTTAAGCATGAAAATCAGGGATTTACTTGCCGTAGAGAGTATTGACTTAAATGGCAAAGTCACTGGAAAGAACGAAGCCCTTGATGCAATGGTTGCATTGATGGCTAAGAGCGGAAAGATCAACGATGTTGAGAAGTACCGCAAGGGCGTATACGCCAGAGAGGAAGAAGGAACAACCGGAATTGGTGAGGGAATCGCCATTCCACATTGCAAGTCAGATGCAGTCAGCAAACCTGGTCTTGCAGCAATGGTCATCAAAGACGGGGTGGATTTTGATGCATTAGATGGAGAAAAGGTCAGCCTGATCTTCCTGATCGCAGCACCAAATACGGAAGACAACGTACATCTGGATGTACTTAGCAAGTTATCTGTTCTTCTGATGGATGAGAATTTTACAAGCGGACTTCGCAATGCAAAGACGGTTGAGGAATTTTTAAGTGTGATCGACCGCGCGGAAGCTGAGAAAGATGCCGAAGAAGAGAAAAAGAACAGCGCAGATACAAAGAATGCGGCAGAGGAGAAAAACACAGAGAATGGAAAGCTGATCCTCGCTGTAACCGGATGCCCGAACGGAATCGCACATACTTATATGGCGGCAGAAAATATTGAGAAAAAAGCGAAAGAGCTTGGATGCCGTGTGAAAGTTGAGACAAGAGGTTCCGGCGGTGCCAAAAATGTATTGACAAAAGCTGAAATTGCAGAGGCTGCATGTATTATTGTTGCAGCGGATACACAGGTTCCGATGGATCGTTTTGCAGGCAGACCTGTGATCCAGTGTAAGGTTTCTGATGGAATCAGTAAGGCGGAAGAATTGTTAGACAGAGCGTTAAACGGCAATGTTCCACTGTATCAGGCGAAGGGAAGCGGTCAGGCAGCAGACAGTGAGGAAGAATCTGACAGCGTTGGACACCAGATTTACAAACACCTGATGAATGGAGTTTCCCATATGTTACCGTTCGTTATCGGCGGTGGTATCCTGATTGCGATCGCATTTCTGATCGATGGTTTTGCAGTTGACTTAAACAGCCTTCCATTTGATGAGCGTTCAAACTTTGGTACGATCACACCGATGGCGGCAATGTTTAAATCGATCGGTGGTGTTGCATTCGGATTTATGCTTCCGATCTTAGCCGGATTTATCGCAATGAGTATTGCAGATCGTCCTGGTCTTGCGGTCGGTTTTGTCGGCGGAGCAATCGCAGCAAACGGAACATCCGGATTCCTTGGAGCTCTCGTTGCAGGTTTTGTTGCAGGCTATCTGGTACGTCTGTTAAAGAAACTGTTTGAGAAACTGCCGGAAGGCTTAGAGGGTATCAAGCCAATGCTTCTCTATCCGGTAATCGGTATCTTTTTGATCGGAGTGATCATGACTTATGTGGTAGAGCCTCCGATCGGAGCATTAAACGTTATGATCAACAACGGATTAAACAGCATGAATGGTGCAAAGGCAATCCTGCTTGGCGCACTGCTCGGCGGAATGATGTCCGTAGATATGGGTGGCCCGGTAAACAAAGCAGCATATGTATTTGGTACCGCATCTATCGCAGCAGGCAATTACAATATCATGGCAGCTGTTATGGTCGGTGGTATGGTTCCACCGCTTGCAATCGCACTTGCAACCATGTTCTTTAAAAACAAATTTACCGAAGAAGAGAGAAAAGCAGGACCGACAAACATTGTTATGGGACTTTCCTTTATCTCAGAGGGAGCAATCCCGTTTGCAGCATCGGATCCATTGCGTGTGCTGCCGTCCTGTATCATTGGTTCCGCAGTTGCAGGAGCATTATCCATGGCATTTAACTGCACATTAATGGCACCACATGGTGGAATCTTCGTATTCTTAACCGTAGGCCATCCGCTGTTATATCTCATATCACTGGCAGTTGGTTCTGTTGTAGGATGCGTGATCCTTGGACTTTTAAAGAAGGATGTATCAAAAAGATAGGAAACGGAAAAGGTAATTAAAATCGCAGGCTTTATGTTGCAACAATATAGAGCCTGTGAATATGTAATCATAAAACAATGTGTTATGTACAAAGAAAGGAGAAAATCATGAAAGAATTTAAATACGTGATCACAGACAAAGGGGGAATCCATGCAAGACCGGCAGGCGCACTTGTAAAGGAAGCAGCCGCATTTCCATGCAGCATTACCATTGCAAAAGATGGAAAAGCAGCAGATGCAAAACGTATTTTTGGAGTTATGGGACTTGGTGTAAAATGCGGCGAGGAGATCACAGTCTGCACCGATGGAGAGAATGAAGAGGCAGCAAGTGCTGCAATCGAGGCATTTTTGAAAGCAAATCTGTAAAAATTGATAAAAACAGAAATAAAAATCTAAAATGGAGGTAACGGGCATGGAACTGCACGGCAAAAGTGTATTCGGCGGAATTGCCATGGGCAGACTGTCTGTCTATCATAAGACGGATAACGCAGTAAAACGAACAAAGATAACGGATATAGAAGCAGAAAAAAAACGTTTTGAGGATGCAAAAGAAGAAGCCAAAAGGCAGCTTGGTGTTTTTTATGAAAAAGCAGTCAGGGAAGTCGGTGAAGTCAATGCGGCAATTTTTGAGATGCACCAGATGATGCTGGATGATCTCGACTATGTAGAGTCGATCATAAACATGATCGAAACCCAGCAGGTCAATGCAGAATTTGCAGTTGCTTCCACCGGAGATAATTTTGCGCAGATGTTTGCTGCGATGGATGATGATTATATGAGAGAACGTGCGGCGGATGTCAAAGATATCTCCAATCGCGTGATCTCTATTTTACAGGGAAACGGCGATGCAGGCTTAAGCGGTGATGAACCGTTTATCCTTTTAGCGGATGATCTTGCACCGAGTGAGACTGTGCAGCTTGATAAATCAAAAGTACTTGCTTTTGTAACACGTCACGGTTCCACCAATTCCCACACGGCGATCTTAGCGAGAACCATGAATATTCCGGCATTGATCGGAGTTGATTTTCCGGAAGAGGGCGTGGACGGACAGTTCGGTATCGTGGATGGATTTGATGCAAAGTTTTTCGTAGAACCGGATGAGGATACGAAAGCGGAATACCGGAAGTTAAAAGAAGAAAATGAGCAGAAGAAACGTCTGCTTCAGGAATTAAAGGGTAAGGAAAATATCACAAAGGATGGAACGAAGATCAATCTTTATGCCAATATCGGGGGTGTTTCCGATGTGGCAAATGTACTTGCCAATGATGCGGGTGGAATCGGACTGTTCCGGAGTGAGTTCCTTTATTTAGAGTCGGAGGATTACCCGACAGAAGAAGCGCAGTTTGCAGCATATAAGACAGTTGCGGAAAATATGGCGGGTAAAAAAGTTATTATCCGTACACT
>OLVR01002106.1_pt1 | contig 16118 bp, 18 predicted proteins | sample 1673261 | NCBI WGS metagenome assembly OLVR01 (sample SAMEA3178938, study PRJEB25190) | human gut metagenome | biome: human gut; feature: human-associated habitat; material: faeces | place: Austria | collected 2013 | reverse complement strand
AGTCCGCCCATTGTCTCCGGTGTGTCGGACATGCACCCGTCGGATTGTCCAAACGCGGAAGAGACGCGGAATTCGATGCAAACATTCAGCTGGAAGAAATGCTCACATTTTTCTCCAACGAATATTCCATCTGCATTTCCACATGAAATCCCCAAATGTTTTTCTTGTAATATTACTTATCGCCCAAAGAGCTCTATGCTTATTGCGGCAATTCCTGATTCGCACTTTATTTTGTTATTCCGCCTCAAGCTTCAACATATAGATACAGTTCGGCTTGTCTACCTTCACCGGGGAACCGGTCTCAAGCGAATAACCATCCTTGTAATCGATCGTGTAGCTGAAAATGTCGTTGGAATTGTTGTTCAATGTCAGATAATGCTTCTCGTCCGGATAGATGGCAAGCATCTTCGGATAATCACTGTTCACCTTCGTCGTAAATACCGGGGTAAGCATTCCCGTCTTCTCCTCGATCTCATAGCACACGACAGAGTTCACGCCTGCGTTGCTGCAGAACAGATACTTACCGCTCTTCGAGATCTCCATACCCGATGCTGCACAGATATCTTCCTCCTTCTTCGGGGAAGTGCTGATGGTCTGGATCTTCTCAAATACCGGCTCATTATCCTGCACAGAATAATGATATACCTCCACAATATTGAGCAGTTCATAGAGAATATATGCATATTCGCCGTCTCTTGAGAAACGGATCATACGCGGGGCAGACTCGAGCGGTCCACGGATAATGTCAATCAGTTCCAGCTTGCCATTCTCATAATCCACGCGGTAGACTTTTACCTGATCCAGTCCGTTGTCGACCGCACACAGAAACTTCTGATCCGGTGTCAGTTTCACACAGTCCACGTGCGGTACGAAGTTGCGCTGTGCAATACTTCTTCCGATTCCTTTGTGGAAAATGCCGTCCGCGATTCCACCGATGCTTCCGTCCGCTTCCAGATGCATCATGCTCACGCGGCCGTCATGATGTCCGCCCACGAAAAGATAGCGGTTGCCATCATCCACTTCCACATAGCAGCCTCTCATTCCGCCGATCCACTGCTTGTTGATCGAAGTAAGATCACCGTCCTTCTCGATACGGAAGGATTCTACGCCCTCATCCGCAATGGAATACAGAAATCTGCGATCCTTGGAAACAACCAGATCCGACGGATTGTTGATCGGAACCACCTTGCGCTCCGTCAGTTTTCCCGCCTCAACGTCTACATCATAGATATGGATTCCTACGCTGTTCTCGTGTGTATAAGTTCCTACATATGCAACATACTTCTCCTGCTTCATCGTCTTCCACCATCCTATTCTTTTCTTCGCAAAATGTCATACATGGCAAGCGGCTGTCCAAGGTCGATATAAAGCACCTGCTTCGGATGCGGCGCGGACTCCATATCATTCCCCTCTTCATCCACGATTCGCTGCACAGTCACCGTGATATTGGCACCGTCCGGCTTCATGACCTCAATGCTCTCCCCGACAGAAAACTTATTGCGCTGTTCAATCCGGTAGAGTCCCTCTTCGTTCCGCTCTCCGACAATGCCCAGATACGTGTACTCCTTCACATAGGTGTTATTGTCGTAAATCTGCGCTTCGTCCGAAGGTTTGCCAAAGAAAAATCCAGTCGTAAACTGCCGGTAGGTGCAGTTTGAAATCTGCTCCTGATACCACGCCATATGCTCCCTGTAAAGCTCCGGCGACTGCTTGTAGTCATCAATGGCTCTTCGATATGTTCTCGCCACCGTGGCAACATACAGTGCTGTCTTCATTCTACCCTCAATTTTAAAACTGTCAATACCCGACTCCATCAATTCCGGAATATGTTCGATCATGCAAAGATCCTTGGAATTGAAAATATAAGTACCGCGCTCATTCTCATAGACCGGCAGGTATTCTCCCGGGCGTTTTTCCTCCACAACCGCGTATTTCCAGCGGCACGGATGTGTGCACGCTCCCTGGTTGGCATCTCGTCCGGTAAAGTAATTGGACAGTAAGCACCTTCCCGAGTAGGAGATGCACATTGCTCCGTGAATGAACGTCTCGATCTCAAGATCGTCCGGAATATTGGCACGGATTTCCTTGATCTCAGCCAGCGAAAGCTCTCTCGCCGACACCACGCGCTTTGCCCCCTGCTCATACCAGAACCGGTAGGTGCCGTAATTGGTGTTGTTTGCCTGCGTACTGATATGGCGCTCGATCTCGGGACAGACTTCCTTAGCAATCATATAGACCCCCGGATCGGAAATGATCAGCGCATCCGGCTTTATCTCCCGAAGCTCGGCAAAATACTCTCTCACACCGTCGAGATCTCCGTTGTGCGCCAGGATATTGGCGGTAATGTATACTTTCACATCATGGGCATGCGCAAAAGCAATCCCCTCCCTGATCTCTTCCATGGAAAAGTTCTTCGCTTTCGCGCGGAGTCCGAACGCTTCGCCTCCGATATATACTGCGTCTGCTCCGTAGATCACAGCAATTTTTAATACTTCCAGACTGCTCGCCGGTATCAGTAACTCCGGTCTTCTCATATTCTCGTTCCTCTCTATTCTCACACGCATGCATCGCATCTTCATGCTTCATGTAATCCCGCACGGATTCCGCCATCTTCCCATCCTGCGTAATCCATGCCGTCCTTAACGCCTTGTGCTCAAGGTGATGCCATCTCCCACCGGGAGCACCGCGGTCACCAGTTCTTCACTGTGCGTCAGCGTGTACAGATATTCCCGCATGCGCTTATGAATCGTGCGGTTCCGCCTTGTAACCGCGAACCGTGATTCGATCACATCGCCGTCCTGCAGCACATTGTCCGACACCAGCACGCCGTCCTTCGCCAGAAGGCGCAGAATCTCCGGCAGGAAATGAATGTACTGCCCTTTTGCCGCGTCCATAAAAATAAAATCATACGGACCTTCCAGCGTCTTTAACACTTCCGCGGCATCGCCCTCCAGCAGCGCAATCTGCGCTTCCTTCCCAGCTCTCTTAAAGTTCTCCCTGGCAATCGGAATCCGCTTTTCATAATTCTCGATCGTTGTAATCTGACACGGCACAGGATCGTACTCCGCCATAAGGATGGCGGAAAATCCCACCGCAGTCCCAACTTCTAAAATACGTGCCGGCTTCTTCATGGCAAGCAGAAACTTCAAAAAGCTCTGCATCTCCTTCCGAATAATCGGCACGTAATCGGCTGTCGCTTCCCGCTCAATCTGATCGAGCATCGCAGTATTTCCCGTATCCAGAGAATTGATATAGGTCACAAGTCTCTCATCTACTATCACGGTGTCTCCTCTGCATCCCCTGCATCTTCTGCGGTCTGTGTATCGTCCGTCTCATCTGTCAGATCCTCTGCCCCGGTGTTCGCGGTATCCTCAGTGTCCTCGGTACTTTCCGTATCACCGGCATCCGCTGCCATGATCACGAACATCTCCCGCGCGGTCATCGAGGTATTTAACGTGTAAACACCCGGTTTGAGTTTTCCGGAGTAAGCAGATAACTTCAGCTGGGCATAGAACAGATTCGCATCCTCCACCAGTCCCTCTTCTTTTAACATCTTTCCGATATCATGCTCTGACATATCCGCCGTCACGGATACGGTCACATCCCTGCCCGGCGCTTCGTCCACCGGGCTCTCGGTAAACACCCGGTATCCGAAGTCATAGCAGTAGGAGCCAAGTTCAATCAATCCCACCACAACAAGCAGTGCGACCAGGATGGAAAAGCTGATACTGACAAATTTGAAAACGACTTTGTTCCATTTCATAATCTTCTACACTTCCATAATTATCGGCATAATCATCGGGCGTCTCTTCGTCTCTTTCCATACAAAATCTCCCAGAGAATCCTTGATCTCCGTCTTAATCTTGCCCCAGTCTGTAATGCCTTTATCCATACAGTGCTGCATTGTATCGTCAAGCAGGTGCTTGGCGTCGTCCATCAGTCCCTCTGCACCGCGGACATAGACGAATCCGCGCGATACGATATCCGGTCCGGCAAGCACCTGTCCGGAACCGCCCTCCAGTGTCAGCACGACGATAATGATACCGTCCTCTGCCAGATGCTGGCGGTCACGCAGCACGATATTGCCGACGTCGCCGACGCCGAGACCGTCTACCATGATAGCTCCGGTGTGTACGCGTCCTGTCACTGCCGCAGCCTCGTCGTTTAGCTCAAGCACATCTCCGGAGGAGAGCAGGAAAATGTTCTCTTTCGGAATTCCCAGTTCCTCTGCGACCTTCGCCTGCGCGATCAGATGGCGGTACTCGCCGTGCACCGGAATCGCATACTTCGGCTTCACCAAGGAATAGATCAGCTTGATCTCCTCCTGGCAGGCATGTCCGGAAACATGGACATCCTGGAAGATTACATTGGCGCCCTTCATCGACAGTTCGTTGATAATGCGCGATACTGCTTTTTCATTTCCCGGAATCGGGTTGGAACTAAGAACAATCGTATCGTTCGGCTTGATCGTCACTTTCTTGTGCACGCCGCTTGCCATGCGGGAAAGCGCTGCCATCGCCTCACCCTGGCTTCCCGTCGTGATGATGACGGTCTGCTCATCCGGGTAGCGCTTCAGCTCCTCAATGTCGATTAACGTATTGTCCGGAATACTGATATATCCAAGTTCGGAAGCAATTCCGATAATGTTGACCATGCTTCGTCCCTCAACCACCACTTTACGACCGTTCTTGTACGCTGTATTGATGATCTGCTGCACACGGTCGACATTGGACGCAAAGGTTGCAATGATGATCCGGTGATTCTTATTGTCTGCGAAAATCTCATCAAAGGTCTTACCGACCGTCTTCTCCGACATGGTAAATCCCGGGCGCTCAGCGTTCGTACTGTCGCACATCAGCGCCAGCACACCTTTTCTTCCGATCTCACCGAAACGCTGCAGATCGATGGCATCTCCGAATACCGGTGTGTAATCCACCTTGAAGTCTCCGGTGTGCACAATAATACCTGCCGGGGAGTAGATTGCGAGCGCCGCCGCATCCTGAATACTGTGGTTCGTCTTGATGAATTCCACGCGGAAGCAGCCGAGATTGATATGCTGTCCGTATTTTACAACCTTGCGCTTTACCTTGGTGAGCATATTGTGCTCTCTTAACTTGTGCTCAATGATACCGTTCGTCAGCTTGGTGGAATAGATCGGCACATTGATCTCTCTTAACACATAAGGGATTGCTCCGATGTGGTCCTCATGACCGTGTGTGATAAAAAATCCCTTGACTTTGTCAATGTTGTCCTTCAGATAGGTGATATCCGGGATGACCAGATCGATTCCGTACATGTCATCCTCCGGAAAAGACAGACCGCAGTCCACAACAATAATACTGTCCTCATATTCAAAGGCAGTAATGTTCATACCAATCTGCTCCAATCCTCCTAACGGAATGATTTTGAGCTTTCCACTATTCTCTTTTTTTTCTTTTTTCAAAATATTACCTCCATTATTATTTGTCTCTTAAAATGCAATGTCCGCGTCGTCGAGCAGCTCTGCAAACACTTTTCCGATGGCAGAAAGCTCCGTGTCGTCTTCCACAAGCACGTAGACAGATTCCTCGTCTTTCGTTTCCACCTCTTTAAATATACGCATCACAGTCGCCGTCTTCCTCTTCCGTCGCCAGAAGGTAGTGCGTGCCGCCAACCTTTGTCTCCTCAACCACGAAAAACGCGAGCGATTCTCCGGTGTCCGGATCCACAAACTTTACTTTTTCCATATTTACTCCATTCAATGTTTCTGAAACGCGAGTGAATCCAGATATCCCTGCAGAATAAACACTGCCGCGATCTCATCCACATACTGTTTGCGATTCTCTCTGCGTATTCCACTCTCCATCATGTGCCGGTCTGCTGCAACCGTCGTAAGTCTCTCATCCCACAGGACGACAGAAAGCCCGGTGCGGCGCTCCAGCATCTGTGCAAACTCTTTCGTCTTCTCGCAACGCTCTCCCTCGGTATTGTTCATATTCTTGGGATAGCCGAGCACAATGCGCTCCACCTGATATTCTGTTACAATCTGTTCTATTCTTGCCAGCGTCTGACGCAGCTTGTTCGGAGACTGTCTTCTCACGATCTCCAGTCCCTGCGCCGTCAACATAAGTTCATCACTGACTGCCACACCGACAGTCTTCGAGCCAAAATCCAAACCTAATATCCGCATCTTCTATTCCCAGTTGTTATTCCTGATGTAAGCCTTCAGCATCTCCTCTACCAGCTCATCACGTTCTACTTTCATGATCAGGCTTCTTGCATTATTATGACTGGTGATATAAGTAGGATCTCCCGACATAATATATCCAACAATCTGATTCACCGGATTGTATCCCTTCTCCATAAGCGCACGATAAACAATCGCGAGCACGTCGCTCACGCGAAGTTCCGGTCCTTTTTCCACTTTAAAATATTGTGTGTTATTGATCTCCTGCATATTTGTCACGCCCTTATATCTGCCCGGACTTTAAAGCGGTGCTGCCAGCCACCGCTCTCTTGTCGAAAAAGCATTGCTGTTTTTATTCTAATATAGTTTGTCTTAAAATTCAACTAAAAGATAGATGTCTTCTGTTAATTGTGTCTTTAAGGTGCCCGTCACAAACGTGTTGGAAAGATCTTTTTCTGTCTCCACCGCCACTTTCACATACTCTTTTGTGTACCCGGTGTAGTAACGCTTTCCATCATATAAAAACTCTTCCTCCAGAAGTGCCGTCACCTGTCTGCCGAGATAATACCGGCGGAACTCCTCCGACATCCTGTGACCGAGTGCCAGCAGTTTTTCGCTGCGCTCCTTTTTTACCGCCTCCGGCACCTGATCCGGCATTGCCGCCGCCTTCGTTCCCTCTCTTCTCGAATACTGGAAAATATGCATCTCATAGAAATGAATCCGCTCCAGATAACGCTCCGTCGTCTCAAATTCCTCGTCCGTCTCCCCCGGGAATCCTACAATGACATCCGTTGTGATTGCCGGATGTTCAAAATACCTGCGCAGCAGCGCACAGCCCACCTCATATTCCGCCGTATCGTACCGCCGGTTCATGCGGCTTAACACCGTATCACAGCCGCTCTGCAATGACAGGTGAAAATGCGGGCAGATCTTCGGCAGCTCCGAGAGTCTTTTTGCAAACGCGTCCGTCACGATACGCGGTTCCAGGCTTCCCAAGCGGATCCGCTCGATCCCCTCCAGCTCATGTACCGCCTCGATCAGATGCAGCAGCGACTCCCCGTTGTCCACACCGTAGGAACTCAGATGGATTCCGGTGAGCACCACCTCGCGGTAGCCGCTTTTTGCCAGCGTCCGTATCTCCTGTAAGACGTCCGGAAGCTCCCTGCTTCTGACACGCCCTCTCGCAAACGGAATAATACAGTATGTGCAGAACTGATTGCAGCCATCCTGCACCTTGATAAACGCCCGGGTGTGCTCTGCCGTGCGCGAAAGCGACAATTCCTCGTATGCCTGCTTCTCGTGATTGATGTCCGTCACACACGCCATCTTGCGGTGGGATGCTTCGTATTCCCGAAGCAGCGGCACCAGCTCATGCTTTTTATTATTCCCGATCACGATGTCAATCGACTCATCCACGAGAGCCTGTGCCTCCTTGGTCTGCACATAGCATCCGGCTCCCACGACAATCGCATCCGGATTCTGCTTTTTCGCCCGGTGCAGCATCTGTCTGGACTTGCGGTCCGCCATATTGGTCACGGAGCATGTATTGATCACATAGACATCCGCATACTCCGAAAACGGCACGATCTCATATCCCGCCTCCTCCAAAATCTGCTGCATGGCTTCCGTCTCATATGCATTCACTTTACAACCCAAATTATGCAATGCTGCTTTCATTCTTGTTTCCTCATTTCTGTATTGCTTTTTGTTCACGCTTTCTTATGGTTTCATCCGCTTTTTGTGTTGACTTTTCCACGAAAAACTATTACTATAAAACTATCTTGAAACAGATAATCCTAAGGAGGTTTTTTATCATGAAAACAGTACAGATTTCCCTTAACTCGATCGACAAGGTAAAGTCCTTCGTCAATGCAATTACGCAGTATGAATATGATTTTGATCTGATCTCTGGCAGATACGTCATCGATGCAAAGTCCATCATGGGTATCTTCAGTTTAGATTTATCCAAGCCTATCGACCTTGCAATCCATGCAGAGAACAACATGGACGAGATTATGGAGACTTTAAAGCCATACTTAATCTAATTCATACATAACAGGGGTACACGCCGCGGGATTTCCCGCGGCTGTTTTTTTATGTAACAGGAGACTTCGTTCCTATTACATAAACCCGCACCGCGAGGATGCACATCTACGCCTCGATGTGAATTACCTCCACCGTATCGATGGCTTCCTGCATCAGCGCATCGATCTTCTCGGAAAGCTTTCTCTCATCATTGTGAATCACGTTTAAGCTCGGCTTTGTCACCGGGTGCTTTGCCACGAAAATCGTACAGCAGTCCTCGTAAGGAAGGATGGAGGTCTCATAAGCGTCGATCTTCTCCGAGATCTCCACGATCTCCTGCTTGTCAAATCCGATCAGCGGACGGTAAACCGGCATCGTACATACCTCATTGGTTGCCGCGAGCGACTGCATGGTCTGGCTCGCCACCTGTCCGATACTCTCCCCCGTAATCAGTCCGAGACACTTGTTCTCTTTTGCAAAATGCTCCGCCAGCTTCATCATGTAGCGCCGCATGATAATCGTCAGTTCCTCATGCGGACACTGTTCGTAAATATATAACTGGATATCCGTAAAATTGACCACATGCAGATTGATCGGTCCGGTATATTTGGAAATGATCTTTGCCAGATCCACGACCTTCTGCTTGGCGCGCTCCGACGTATAAGGCGGCGCATGAAAATAGGTCGCATCGATGGTAACACCGCGCTTTGCAATCATGTAGCCTGCCACCGGGCTGTCGATTCCGCCGGATAAGAGCAACATGGCTTTTCCGTTTGTTCCGACCGGCATACCGCCCGGTCCCGGAATGACCGTCGAGTACACATTGATCTGGTTGCGGATCTCGATATTAAACATCACCTGCGGCTTGTGGACATCCACGCTCGTCTCGGGGAACGCCTCTAAGATCCGCTCGCCCATCTGGGCATTGATCTCCATCGACTCCAACGGGTAATTCTTTCTCGCGCGGCGCGCATTGACCTTGAACGTAAAATGCTTGTCCGGGTATACCTCGTCGATATAGCGGATGACTTCCCCCGCCAGCGCATCAAAGCCCTCGTCCTCCAGCAGTACGACCGGACAGATTCCCACGATGCCAAACACATGCTGCAGTGCCTCCACAGCTCCATCGTAATCGTATTCGCCCTCCATCTCTACATAGATTCTGCCCTGCTCCTTGCGGATATGGAACGTGCCGTCCACCTTCTTTAAGGCATGATTCATCTGGCTCACCAGAGCATCCTCAAACAGGTAGCGGTTCTTTCCCTTGATGGCAATCTCTGCATATTTAATCAAAAATGCTTTATATGTCATGGTTTTCTCCTTTACTTTCTGGTGAACTTTCTGCGGAACGGAATGATCTCTTTCATTTTTTCGACCGCGTAATCCACTTCTTCTTCCGTTGTGTTGACGCAGAAGCTGATCCGGATCGTGGACTCTAACTTCTGCTTCGGCAGACCGATGCCCTGCAAGGTGCGGCTCGGTGCCGGCTTATTGGACGAGCATGCGCTTCCCGCCGACACATAGATGCCGTATTCTTCCAGAGAATGGAGCATCACTTCACTGCGCACATCCTCGATCGTGACACTCACAATCTGCGGCGCAGAGTCCCGTCCCGTTTTACCGTTTACCGTCACTCCCGGGATCTGTGTCACCTCATCGATGAACCTCTGCTTGATCTCATACATATGACCGATCTTCGCGTCAAAGTTCTCATAGATCTCCGCCGCTGCCTCGCCGAGTGCAGCCACGCCCGGAACATTCTCCGTGCCGGAGCGCATTCCCTTCTGCTGACCGCCGCCGTAGATGATCGGTTTTACTTTTACCTTGTCGCGGATATATAAAAATCCGGTTCCTTTCGGCGCGTGGATCTTGTGTCCACTCACCGAGAGTAGATCAATCCCCATCTTTTTCGGGCAGATGCGGAATTTGCCGTACGCCTGAATCGCATCCACATGAAACAGCGTGTCCGGATTCTTCGCCTTGATGACCTTCGCCGCTTCCTCGACCGGTTCAACCGCACCAATCTCGTTGTTCACCATCATGATGGACACCAGCACCGTATCTTCCCGCACTGCATCCCGCAGTTCCTCCAGCGAAATAATACCGTCATGATCCACAGACAATTCCGTGATCTCATAGCCGAGTTCTTTTAAGTAGGCAAGCGGCGCCTGTACCGACGCATGCTCAATCGCTGTCGTGATGATATGCTTTCCCTGGCGCTTGTTTGCCAGTGCTCCGCCGATCAGCGCCATATTGTTCGACTCCGTGCCACCCGACGTAAAGATGATCTCCTTCTCGTCACAGCGGAGCGTCTTCGCGATCTGCTCTTTTGCTTCTTTAATATAGTCCTCCGCCGTCTTTCCCATGTTGTGCAGGGAGGACGGATTGCCATAATCTTCCGTTAAGATCTGCACCATCTTGTTTTTGGCGCGCTCACTGCACCGGGTGGTGGCAGAATTATCCAAATATGCTTCCATCTGTTTTAAAACCATGCCTTTCTAACAAACGCCGACGCAGAATCACGGCTGATCCCGCTCTTCTTCCGCTTCCGACACACTCTCGATATGATACATCAGAATAGAAAGGGTTGCAAGTCCCGCTGTCTCCGTGCGCAAAATTCTTTTTCCGAGGGACACCAGATGCATCCCCTCCTCTTTTGCCAGCGCAATCTCCGACGGATCGAATCCGCCCTCCGGTCCGATAAAAATGCCGACGCTCTGCCCCGGTGCAATCCGCTCCATCACTTCCCTTGTGGCCGCCATGCCGCGCTCATTCTCATACGGCAGCAGCACCACGTCGAGTTCTCCCGCCAATGCGACTGCCTCCCGGTAATTCACCGGTTCTCTCACCACCGGAATTCTGCTGCGCTTTGACTGTTTTGCCGCACTCTTTGCAATCTCCTGCCAGCGCGCCGTCTTTGCCGCCGCTTTTTTTGCATCCAGTTTTACGACGCAGTTCTTCATCGCCACCGGGATCACCTCCGCAGCGCCAAGCTCCACTGCCTTCTGGACGATGAGCTCCATCTTGTCGCTCTTTGGAAGTCCCTGAAACAGGCAGATCCGGCAGGGCAGTTCCGTATCTAAAGCCGTCTCCTCCGTGATGCACACCTCCACCACGTTCTCTGCGATCCGGTCAATCGTTCCGAAGAAATTCCTGCCGGATGTGCTGCTGATGCGCACTTTTTCCCCGCATTTCATGCGCAGGACATTGCGGATGTGATTTACATCGCTTCCCTCAATTATCACCAGATCATTTGCAATCTGCTCGTCTTCCACAAAAAACTGATACATAAACTCCTCATTTCCGGGCTGCCTGCCATTCCTTCGGATCATCTTCCTTTTTTCGGATCGTCTTCCTTATTCCGGCTTTCTCGCCGTAATGTTCACCCACTCGCCCTGATGATTGATCTCCACCACCGTAAGTCCGGCCGCTTCGATCGCTTCTTTTACCGCGTTCTCCTTGAAATCGATGATGCCCGAGGTAATAAAATAACCGCCGCGTTTCAAGCGTGCCGGAATCACCGGTGCCATCGGAATAATGACGTCTGCCAGAATGTTGGCAACCACAATGTCGTATTCCTCCGTGCCGACTTTCTCCTGCAGTGCTGCATCATCGATCAGATTGCCGACATAAAATGTGCCAAGCGAAGGATCGAGATGGTTCACTTCCATATTCTCATGTGTGGAGGTCATGCAGTCCGGATCGAGATCCGTTCCGACTACCGCGGACGCGCCAAGCTTCAACGCTACAATCGATAAAATGCCGCTTCCGCAGCCGACGTCGAGTACCTTCGGCGTGCGGTTTTCCGGTGTGTACGCATCGTTCCCGCGGATATACTTTAACAGCTGGCGGATGCACAGCTGCGTCGTTTCATGCTTGCCGGTTCCAAACGACACACCCGGATCAATCTCGATTAAAAATTTGTCGGCATCCTCCGGCTTTAATTCCTCCCAGGTCGGTTTGATCAGGATGTCATCGATATAGAAGGAACTGAAGAATTTCTTCCAGTTGTTGATCCAGTCCAGATCCTCCGTCTGGTCGGAGGTGACCACGCCACTTCCGACATCCACGACTTTTCTTAAGTCCTCCAACGCCTCTTTTACCTGCTTTAACAGTTCGGTGCGGTCCTCGCCGTCATCCTCGAGATAAAAGCTGACGTGGCTCACACCGTCATCCGGCGGAAGCTCCGGCAGAAAATCGATGAACATATCCGCCTGATCTTCCTTGGACAGCGGAATGTTATCCTCAATCTCCACTCCCTCAATGCCGAGGTCGGCTAACATCGCACTCATGTAGTCCTCCGCCGCCGTCGTTGTCTCTATCGTGTATTTATTCCATTTCATATGCGTTCTTCCTTCCCTTACGATTCCGTTCCTAAAAATCGTTATTTATCTTATCATACAATCGCACATCTTGCAAACGATGTTCCGCCCCGCTCTCCGCCTGCGGGAGGTATTCCTGATGCAGTATACAAAACACATTCTTTGCCTGTTGCACAAAAAACGGGCCGCGGCACCTCTTTTGCGCCGGACAGCCCGTCCTTATTTCTTCTTACAATACCTTTGATAAAAACTCCTGCAGTCTCTGGCTCTTTGGATTGCCAAAAATCTCCTGCGGGGTTCCCTCCTCCTGGATCACGCCATCGTTGATAAACATCACACGGTTCGCAACTTCTCTGGCAAATCCCATCTCATGTGTCACGACCACCATCGTCATGCCATCCTCCGCCAGTTCCTGCATCACGGCGAGCACCTCGCCGACCATCTCCGGATCAAGCGCCGAGGTCGGCTCGTCAAATAGGATGATGTCCGGGTCCATCGCCAGCGACCGCACGATGGCAATGCGCTGCTTCTGTCCGCCGGAAAGCTGCGCGGGATACGCGCCCGCCTTATCCGCCAGACCGATGCGCTTTAACAGCTCCATCGCGCGCGTATTCGCTTCCTCTTTTGCCATCTTGCCGAGTTTTACCGGGGCAAGCATGATATTTTCCAGAATCGTCATGTTCGGAAACAGATTGAACTGCTGAAACACCATGCCGATCTTCTCCCGGACATGATTGATGTCCACCGACGGATCCGTCAGATCGGTTCCCTCAAACAGCACATGTCCCGCCGTCGGAATCTCCAGCAGATTTAAGGAGCGCAAAAACGTGGATTTACCGCAGCCGGACGGTCCGATCAGCGCCAGCACATCGCCCTTTTTGATCGTCGTAGAGATTCCTTTTAACACTTCATGACCGTCAAAAGACTTGTGAAGCTCTTTTACTTCCAGAATTACCGTATTATCGCTCATTGCTTCTCAATCTCCTTTCCAACAGTCCGACTGCCTTGCTCAGTCCCATGACAATCAGGAAATAAATGGCCGCGACCGCAATTAACGGCATGAACGCCTCGTACGTCACGCTTCGGATGATGTCTCCGCCCTTGGTCAGATCCATCAGCCCGATGTAACCGCTGATCGAAGTCTCCTTCAACAGACTGATAAACTCATTGCAGAGTGCCGGCAGAATATTTTTGACTGCCTGCGGCAGGATGATGCTTAACATCGTCTGCTTATAATTTAATCCAAGGCTTCTTCCCGCCTCAAACTGTCCGATGTCCACCGCCATAATACCGGACCGGACGATTTCCGCCACGTAGGCCGCCGAGTTCAGTCCGAACGCAATGACTGCCACGAACAGTTTTCCCGTATTGATGCTCTGGAAAATGACATAATAAATAATCAGAAGCTGAATCATGACCGGCGTACCGCGCACAACGGCAAGGTATGCCTTGCAGAGTGCATTTAAGATCGTAAGCCCGCCGTTTCTGTCGTGGTTAGTTCTTACAATCGCGATCAAAAATCCAAACACAATACCGATCATTACCGCAAACACGGTGATGATGAGTGTATTTAAAAGTCCCTTTAACAAATAGGTATATCGGCTGTCCTTGATAAAGTTATCATAAAACTTCTCTGCTATCCCGGTCTTCTCTGCTGTGACAGATGTATCTCTCACGATGATGACCTGCTTGGATTTTGCATAGGTATCCGTGAAGTTCACATTCTTTTTGCGTTCCTCCGTCACCGTAAAACCCGATGCACCGATGTCGACTTTTCCGGTGGACACCGCAGGAATCACGGAATCAAACGCCATGTCCTCGATCTTTAACTCCATGCCGAGTTTGTCGCAGACCGCCTGCATAATATCCATGTCGATTCCGGTGATCTTTCCCTCTTCATAGTATTCATACGGCGGAAACTCCGCATTCGTACCAACGGTAAGCGTGCCGTTCGTGCGTTCCACATCCAGAATTTCATACGGATACTTTCCAATCTCCTCGTCCGTTCCGGTATAATTCTTCGCAATGTTATCGAGAACACCCTCGTCCTTCAGTTCGCGCAGCGTCTCATTGACCTGATCCACAAGTGCCTCGTTACCCTTTGCGATTACGAACGCATAGTCCTCCTCAACAAAGTTCTCCTCGAGAATCTTAAGCCCTTCGTTCTGCTCCACAAATGCCAGCGCCGGCAATTCGTCAATAATCACGCAGTCTAACTTTCCCTGCTTTAATGCCTGCACGGCATCCGCGCCCTTATTGTAACGCTCTACTACCGTGCCCGAGCCGTCCGTCTCATAGTCGCTGACCATGATATCTCCGGTCGTGCCGAGCTGTACACCGATATGCTTTCCCGGAAGATCCGCAACCGACGCGACAGAACCGTCGCCGGATGCCTGTCCCGCCTCCGTGTCGCTGCCTATCGCCGTCGCCGCGGCAACCTGTGTGCCGTAACCTAACAGCGTCGAAAAAAAGACCGCTCCGGCAAGCAGTATGCCGGATAATTTGATTGCTGTGTTTTTCATCGTACTATCTACCTCATGCTTCCTTATCTCTCACATAGATACTGCATAAATATACATCCGGCAGTCAGTATAACACAGAACGCCCCGCTTGGGAAGAGATTCATTCAATCTCGCAGATCCGGTAGAGATAACTTCTTCCCTGCTTTCCAATCCGCTCCACAATCAATAGATCCGTCAGGAGCAGGAGCACCGTCTGTGCCAGCCGCACCGGAATCTTCGCGCATGCCGCAAAATCCTTTGCAGTAAACTCCTCCGGAATCTCATAGGGGATGAACTGCATGTAGTCCTCCCTCCGGTCCACACGCACTTCCTCCACGAAGGTAAGCGGTATCCGGTCGAAGCGGTCGCTTCCCTTCTTTTTGTCCCGGCTCCAGCCGTTTAACAGACGGTATTCCTCCATGTCAATGAGATCCAGCCGTAGTCTCAGATTCGGATCTTTCAGAAACGGCCGGATCTTATACAATTCGATGAATGCCTGGTATGCATTTCCCTTCTTGGGCGATTTGCGCCCGGGAGAGATCTCCCCCGTCTCCTCATCCATCCAGTGAAGCCACTTCACATGCGGAATCGGATAGACGATGGTCACCGGGTACAACGGCAGAAATGCGGCAAGTTTCCGCCGCATATTCTGGAACGACCGCGTCTGAATCTCGATCACTGCCTCCCCGTCAAAAATATCCGCAACAAAATTCTCAATCGGGATCTCATGCATATCCTCATCCGGTGCATAATAATTCTTGAGCACTGCATGTACCGTCTTCTCCGAGAGTGTGCCGATTCCAAGCCTCTGCCGCTCGATTCCAATGACTCTGCCCCTGGCACGCTCAAAACGTTCTGTATCAATGCACATATCTCATCCTCGCTGCTGTGCTTTTTCCGGAATGATCTGCCGCTTATTTCGGGTGCTTCATATCCTTTAAGATATCAAAGCAGTCAAACGTGCGGAAATAGTCCTCCGGCGTCTCGGCACGGCGGATCAGCTGTGTCGATCCGTCTTCCTTCAGCAGCACCTCCGCTGATTTTAATTTTCCGTTATAGTTGTATCCCATGGAAAAGCCATGCGCACCGGTATCATGAATGACC
>OLVR01002104.1_pt1 | contig 16132 bp, 5 predicted proteins | sample 1673261 | NCBI WGS metagenome assembly OLVR01 (sample SAMEA3178938, study PRJEB25190) | human gut metagenome | biome: human gut; feature: human-associated habitat; material: faeces | place: Austria | collected 2013 | reverse complement strand
CACAGTTCGGTGGACAGCGTTTCGGAGAGATGGAGGTATGGGCACTCGAGGCTTACGGTGCATCTTATACCTTACAGGAGATCCTGACAGTGAAGTCCGATGACGTGGTCGGACGTGTGAAGACTTACGAGGCGATCATCAAGGGTGATAACATCCCTGAGCCGGGTATTCCGGAGTCCTTCAAGGTTCTCTTAAAAGAGCTGCAGTCCCTCGGACTGGATGTCAAAGTGCTCGATGAGAACCGCAACGAAGTAGAACTCATGGAGACCAGTGAGTACGGTAATACCGATTTAAATTCTATCATTTCCGGCGATAAGGATTTTGCATTTGAAGACAGCGAGTCCTTTGCAAAGATGGGATTCTCCCAGAAGCAGTTTGATACAGAGAACGAGGAACTGGTAGACGTAGAAGATGAGGAAGAGGATGAAGACGATTCTGAGTTTTTTGATGAGTCATCAGACGACGTTCTTGACGAAGAATAGATAGAAGGGAGTGTCATAAATGCCAGAGACAATGAATAAAGAGGCAACAGGCCAGTCTATCTCTTTCGATGCCATTAAGATCGGTTTGGCATCACCGGAGAAGATTCATGAGTGGTCCAGAGGCGAGGTTAAGAAGCCTGAGACGATCAACTACAGAACATTAAAGCCTGAGAAGGATGGTCTGTTCTGTGAAAAGATTTTCGGACCGAGCAAGGACTGGGAATGCCACTGTGGTAAATACAAGAAGATCCGCTACAAAGGTGTGGTATGTGACCGATGCGGCGTTGAGATTACAAAAGCAAGCGTTCGTAGAGAGCGTATGGGACATATCGAGCTTGCAGCTCCGGTTTCCCATATCTGGTACTTTAAGGGAATTCCGTCCCGCATGGGACTGATTCTTGACCTCTCACCGAGAACTCTTGAGAAGGTATTATATTTTGCATCATACATTGTACTGGATGCCGGTAACACGGCATTACAGTATAAGCAGGTGCTTTCCGAGAGCGAATATCAGGAAGCCAGAGAGCAGTACGACAATGCGTTCCGTGTCGGAATGGGTGCCGAGGCAATCCAGGAACTGTTACACGCGATCGATCTTGAGAAGGATTCCGCAGAGCTTCAGGCAGAGCTTGCAGACGCAACCGGTCAGAAGCGCGCGCGCATCATCAAGAGACTGGAAGTTGTAGAAGCATTCCGCGAGTCCGGCAACAAGCCGGAGTGGATGATCCTCACGGTCATCCCGGTTATTCCGCCAGATCTGCGCCCGATGGTACAGCTGGATGGCGGACGTTTTGCAACATCCGACTTAAATGATCTGTACAGAAGAATCATCAACCGTAACAACCGTCTGAGAAGACTCTTAGAGCTTGGCGCACCGGATATCATCGTCCGCAACGAGAAGCGTATGCTTCAGGAGGCTGTAGATGCCCTGATCGATAACGGCCGCCGCGGACGTCCTGTTACAGGACCGGGTAACAGAGCACTCAAGTCTCTGTCTGACATGTTAAAAGGTAAGTCCGGACGTTTCCGTCAGAACCTGCTTGGTAAGCGTGTTGACTATTCCGGACGTTCCGTTATCTGCGTAGAGCCGAAGTTAAAGATTTACCAGTGCGGTCTTCCGAAGGAAATGGCAATCGAGCTGTTCAAGCCGTTCGTTATGAAGGAGCTCGTTGCAAACGGAACCGCTCATAATATCAAGAGTGCGAAGAAGATGGTCGAGAGACTTCAGACTGAGGTCTGGGATGTGCTCGAGGACGTCATCAAAGAGCATCCGGTTATGCTGAACCGTGCTCCTACACTGCACCGTCTCGGTATTCAGGCATTCGAGCCGATCCTCGTAGAGGGTAAGGCAATCAAGCTTCATCCGCTTGTGTGTACCGCGTTCAACGCCGATTTCGATGGTGACCAGATGGCTGTTCACCTTCCGCTTTCTGTGGAAGCACAGGCAGAGTGCCGTTTCATGCTGCTCTCTCCGAACAACCTGTTAAAGCCGTCTGACGGTGGACTGGTAGCCGTTCCTTCACAGGATATGGTGCTTGGTATTTACTATCTGACACAGGAGAGACCGGGCGCAAAGGGAGAAGGCAAATTCTTCAAGAGTGTCAACGAAGCAATCCTCGCCTATGAGAATGGCGCGGTAACACTTCACTCCAGAATCAAAGTTCGCATGAGCAAGACCATGCCGGATGGAAAAAAGATTACCGGAATCGTAGAGTCCACGCTGGGACGTTTCATCTTCAACGAGATTATCCCGCAGGATCTGGGCTTTGTAGACAGAAGCATTCCGGGCAATGAATTAAAGCTCGAGGTCGATTTCCTCGTAGCAAAGAAGCAGAATAAGCAGATCCTTGAGAAAGTCATCAATATTCACGGCGCAACCAGAACTGCCGAGGTGCTGGATGCTGTTAAGGCGATGGGTTACAAGTACTCCACCAGGGCGGCAATGACCGTATCCATTTCCGATATGACCGAGCCGCCGGAAAAGCCACAGATGATCAAGGACGCCCAGGATACCGTAGACCGCATTACAAAGCAGTATAAGCGTGGTCTTATCACAGAGGAAGAGCGTTACAAGGAAGTCGTAGAGACATGGAAAGAGACGGATGAGCAGCTGACACATGCACTTCTCTCCGGACTGGATAAGTACAACAACATCTTCATGATGGCGGATTCCGGAGCCCGTGGTTCCGATAAGCAGATCAAACAGCTTGCCGGTATGCGAGGACTTATGGCAGATACAACCGGTAGAACAATCGAGCTGCCAATCAAGTCCAACTTCCGTGAAGGTCTTGACGTACTGGAATACTTCATGTCTGCGCATGGAGCGCGAAAAGGTATGTCCGATACCGCTCTTCGTACCGCCGATTCCGGATACCTGACCAGACGTCTGGTAGATGTATCACAGCATATGATCGTTCGTGAGTCTGACTGCTGTGAGGGAACAGGCAGAGAGATCCCTGGTATGTGGGTAACTGCATTCATGGATGGCAAGGAAGAGATCGAGAGCCTTCAGGAGCGTATCACAGGACGTTTCTCCTGCAATACCATCTGCGATGCCGAGGGCAATGTCCTCGTGAAGGCAAATCATATGATTACACCGAAGCGCGCAGCGCTTGTTATGAGCAAGGGTGTGGATGAGAACGGAGAACCGCTTACAAAGGTGAAGATCCGTACTGTATTATCCTGCCGTTCTCACATGGGTGTGTGTGCGAAGTGCTACGGCGCCAACATGGCAACCGGCCAGGCAGTACAGGTTGGTGAGGCAATCGGTATCATCGCGGCACAGTCCATCGGTGAGCCTGGTACACAGCTTACCATGCGTACATTCCATACGGGTGGTGTTGCCGGTACCGATATTACACAGGGTCTTCCGCGTGTCGAGGAAATTTTTGAGGCAAGAAAGCCGAAGGGACTTGCGATCATTACCGAGTTCAGCGGTGTTGCCAATATCAAAGATACCAAGAAGAAGCGTGAGATCGTTGTGACGAACAATGAGACTGGAGAGAGCAAGGCATATCTGATTCCTTACGGTTCCAGAATCAAGGTTATGGACGGTGCAGTCTTAGAGGCCGGCGACGAGCTGACCGAAGGTTCTGTCAACCCGCATGATATCTTAAAGATCAAGGGTGTACGTGCCGTTCAGGATTACATGCTTCGCGAAGTACAGCGTGTATACCGTCTGCAGGGTGTTGAGATCAACGATAAGCATATCGAGGTGATCGTGCGCCAGATGCTGCAGAAAGTCCGCGTGGAGACAAACGGAGATTCCGACATGCTTCCGGGAACATTAGTAGATACGCTTGACTTCGAGGATACAAATGAGCTTCTGGAGAAAGAGGGCAAGGAGCTTGCAGAAGGCAAGCAGGTACTGCTTGGTATCACAAAGGCTTCTCTTGCAACCAACTCCTTCCTGTCAGCAGCATCCTTCCAGGAGACCACAAAGGTTCTGACGGAAGCTGCCATCAAGGGTAAGGTTGATCCGCTCATTGGTATGAAGGAGAACGTTATCATTGGTAAGCTGATTCCGGCTGGTACCGGTATGAAGAGATACCGCAATATCAAGCTGAGCTCGGATATTGATGAGAACGAGGAGATTGCATTCGATGATTTCGACGATTTTGATGACACTGATGTGGCAGATGAGAATTACGCATTAGAGGAGAATGTGCCGGAAGAGTCCGAGGATACAGAAGAATAAAGCGCAGATTATATCTGCATTACAGAATGGGGCGGCCAGATAATGTATGGCTGCCTCGTTTTTTTTGAAAAGATGTTAAAGAACCGTGAAAAGATGTCGATAAAATAGATAAGGTATAATTTAGAGTTTCATAAAATGGGACGAACGCTAAAGGGATAGATCAAAGGAGATGGCGCGTATGTACAAGGATGTATGCAAGAGAATTTCGGCGTTTATGCTGACAGTATGCCTGATTGTGACGATGGTGGAATGGCCGACGACTGTCTGGGCAGGACAGGGAACGGTAAACACCTATCGGAACGGAGACGGGGTACTGGCGGGAGCGCCGTGCGAGGCCCAGGCTGTAGCTGCGGTATTTACAGCGAACCGCAATGCGGACGGAGCAGAACTGTTAGACAGTATTGACTTCTACGCACATGTGGATGACGGCAGCAAGGCAACGGCTACCGTGGAATATTACAAGGATGTAGAAGGCATGGCGCCGGATGCGGGAACGAGCATTTTCCAAAAAGAAGTCAGCGTGAAGGAAGGAAAGAATACTTATTCCGCAGGGCTGGCGAATCAGGTAATGGATAATGGTTCCAGGTTTTCTGTGATCGTCCGGTTGAGCGGGGCGTCCTTTTATGTATATGGCGGTACGGCAGAGGGAGAGCTATATTCTCGGCAATGCCGGCTGGCAGGATATGTATACAGCGAACGGAAGCTGTGCGGCGGTAATAGCATATACCTATGATGTGACTGCAACATCCGGGAGAAGTTCTTCCAATGCGGCTGATCAGGCGGCGCTGCAGAGCAGCAATGTGAAGCAGAGTGCCGCTGTAGCGCTGAATAAGAACAGTATGACCATCGGCGAGGGCTGGACGGATCAAGATCTCACACTGCAGAATGCCACGGGAACCGTAACGTGGGTTTCCGGCAATGAAGCGGTGGCAAAAGTAAGCAGTACAGGTAACCCGGCAACCATTGAGGGTATTGCAGCAGGAAGTACGACGATCACGGCAGCCTATGCAGGAGAAAGCTACACCTGTAATCTGACGGTCACACCGAATCTCTCAGAGGATGCAGTGACAGTCAGCCCGGAGAATCCGGTATACAACGGCGGACAGCAGATTCCATCCGTTGCGGTGCAGGTGGGAGATACCATATTAAAAGAGAACGATCAGTACCAGCTTTCCTATTCACAGATGGTTGGTGGCGCGGCAGCAACGTTTGATCCTGCCACGGACACAACCGCGCTTGTGAATGCGGGAACCTATTACCTGTACATTACCGGACAGAACGGTTACAGCGGAAAGATTCAGAAGGAATACGTGATCGCACAGAAGGATATATCAGACGCGGCAGTGGAAGTGACACTGCAGGACAATATTGACTGGGATAAGGTGCTGGCTGATGCGGCAGCAGATCCGGACAACGCTTCTGCCACACTTACCTCCTGCATCCAAGAGGTAAAGGATACGGCGCGTACAGATGCGGATGCCGTAGACGGCGTGAAGAATCTGGTTGAAGGAACAGATTATACGATTTCCCTCAGCAAGACAGGCAAAGGAATTACACTGACCGGTACCGGCAACTATACCGGAGAGAGATATTGCGGTGCACCGCGCAATGCGGCGGACGCGAATGTTGTTTTTGACAAGACTTCCTATGTATATACCGGAAGTGAGTGGACACCGGCATTCCAGCTTCTGGTTGACGGGGAGACCATTTCCCAGGCAGATTACGATGCGGTATATTCCGACAATGTCAATGTCGGACAAGCCACATTGACGATTACCGGAAAGAATTCCCTTTACGGAACAAAGACGGTAAATTTTGAGATCAAGGCAAAAGATATCGGCAACAAGGATCAGGAAGAAGTCGGCATGGCTGTGACGGTGACGGCTGCTGCGGCAGGAGGAGCGGACAAGGAGCCGGTCATCACTGCAACCTACAACGGCATGACGCTGGAAAAGGGAACGGATTACACCGTCGGAACAGATATTATCAATGCCGGAAACGGAACCTACCGCCGGATCATCACCGGTATCGGAAACTATCAGGGAACCTACACGGTGGAATATCAGGCGGCAGGCGCTGATCTCTCGGATCTGATTCAGAGAGTGACGGCAGCAACCGTAACTTATAACGGCAATGCACAGACACCGGAACCGGACATTACCTGGAAGAGCGGCAACAACGATCTGGGGCTGGTTGAGGGAACGGATTACTCCGTTACTTATGCAAGCAACACGAATGCAGGAACAGCAACCATTACGCTGCAGGGTATGGGAACATACGGCGGCGCTGTGACTGGTAAATTCACAATCGAGCAGGCGGACATGTCAAAGGCGGTATGCTACTATGTGGATACGGACGGCTCCGAGGTAAGCACTGCAAACTATAAGATGGAATATTCTCCGGACGGAGCAGACGTGAAGCCGAAGGTGGTTGTAAAGTTTGCGCAGGGCGCGGACATGGTAACACTTCCGGAGTCGGACTACAAGCTGACCTATTCTGCGGATACCAAGATATTTGCAGGTACGGCGAGCGTTGAGATTGCGCCGAGCGATTCCAACAGCAATTTTAAGACCGGTACAACGAAACGTCTGACGTATACGATTGCCCAGTGCAATCTTACAAGCACGAAGATTACTGCCAGCATTGACAGAGAGCTGTTTGACTATACGGGAGCAGAGATTGCGCTTCCGACAGAGAGTGTTGTATATCATTCCGCATCAAAGACAGATCATACACTGAAAAAGGGAACCGATTATACGGTGGCATGTTCACCGACAACGGTAAAAGACATCGGAACCTACACGATGACGATTACCGGAAGCGGCAACTATACAGGCGTTGTTACCAAGACGTTTGAGGTTACAGCGGTAGATATCCAGACACTGATCAACGACAAGAACCTTAAGGTAACCAACAGCGCGGACAGGATGGTGACAGGATATGACGGACCATACTGGGCAATGCTGTGGTATTCCAACAATAAAAACGATAACCAGCTTGAGATTTCACTCACGGATAACCAGGGCAATACGCTGGTAAAAGGAACTGATTACGAATTAAAGTATGACGGCATCAAGGATATTTCAAAAGAAGGAAGCACTGCTTCGGTAACGATTACCGGAAAGGGCAAATTCTATGGCAAGCAGGAGATCAAGTATCTGCTCGCATCCAAGCTTGATGAGGATTATGATGTATCGGTGAATCCGGCAGAAAACCCGGTATACACAGGAGATCCGATTACGCTTGCTACGGATGAGATTTCGGTATCGGACGGCGGATTCGGACTCTGGAAGAGCGTCCTTGAGCAGGGAACAGATTATACGGTCAACTACAGTGACGGAACCAACGCGGATCAGGCGATCAATGCCGGGGAGGCGACGGTTACAGTAGAGCAGATCCCGCTGGAGGATCAGCCGACGGCAAACGGATGCTATGTGTACAGCGACGGCGCCACAAAACTGAGTGCAACCTTTACGATTCGTCCGAAGGACATTGCAACCGGTGTTTCCTACGAGGCGATCAAGAAAGCGTACGACGGAAATGCAGTGACCCTTACAGAAAGTGAGATAAAGCTTACTTATAATAAGAAGACATTGACCGCGCCGACCGACTATTCGATCGTGGCTGGCAGCTACGCGAACAACGAGAAACCGGGACCGATGGCAAATGTGACCATACAGGGTAACGGCAACTACACAGGAACGAAGATTATTGTATTCACCATCAGCGGAAAATCCCTGGACGAGATCATCAGCTGGAAGGTGGATGAGAACGAGACGACCTACACCGGCGAGCGTCTGTATCCGAAGATCACCGAGCTGACGCTGAGCGATGGAACAAAGCTTACGACAGCCGATGAGATCGAGAAAGTGATCGCGTATGACGAGTCTTCCTACGCGGACAACCTGAATGCCGGCGAGGCATCCATTACCGTTTCCGGTAAGGGGGATTACTACGGAACAGATGACAGAACACTGACATTTGCGATTCTGCCGAGAAGCCTGGACAACAACTGCACGCTTGGCGGATTAAAGTCCGGCTACACTTACACTTCGGAAGAGATTACACCGGTACCTACGGTACAGTGCACAGATCTGAAGAAAAAGCTCGGCGAGGATGATTACAAGATTTCCTACGAAAATAATGTGGATGCCGGGACCGCAACGATGACGATTACCGGAAAAGGAAACTATCAGGGAACCTTTACGAAAGATTATACGATTGCGCCGAAGAATCTGGCAGAGCCGGAGGTAAAGATCGCACCGATCGACGCGCAGGAGTACAACGGAATGGCTGTCACACCGGCACCGTCGGTAAGCTATGAATTTGGAGACGGAACCTATGCGTTAAGCCCGGTCAACGATTACACGGTGGCTTACGCGAACAACAAAGGAACCGGAACCGCAACGGTGACAGTGACCGGAACCGGCAACTTTACCGGAAGCAAGACGGCAGAATTCAGAATTGGCCAGCTCATCACAAACGAGACCAAATTTACGATCAGCTGCCCGGCACTCACCGACGGCACACAGTATGTTTATGACGGAAGTGCATTTGAGCCGGAGGTGACGGTAACACGGATCGAGGGCAACAAAAAGCTGGTAAAAGATTCTAACTATTCCGTGACCTATACGGATAATATCCACGCGGGAACCGCAACGGTAAGCGTGGAAGGTCTGGGAGGATACGTCGGTGTATGGCAGAAGACTTTTGCGATTGCACCGAGAGATCTTACGGACAGCAGCGTAGAGCTCTCTGTCGGCGGAGTGACCGATGGAAGTTATCAGACACAGTATACCGGAAGCCCGGTAGAGCCTGAAGTGGAGCTTACTTATGACGGACAGAAGATCAGCACGACGGATTACACGGTATCCTACGGGGCGGATCATACCAGCCGCGGAACCGTGACGCTGACGGCAACGGCAAAGGACGGTACGGACTTTACAGGATCGAGAAGCACAACCTATACGATCACACTTGCAAGTATTGGCAATGGCGGATATACACCGGCAAACGGCTTTAAGATCGGAGCGATCGAACCGCAGCCGCTGGTGGACGGAACGGCAACACCGCAGCCGAAGCTGTACTATAACGGAACAGAACTTGTCATGGGTACGGATTATATCTGTACTTATGAGAAGAACGACAGCATTGGTTCCGACGCGGTTGTCATTCTTAAGGGAATCGGCAATTACACAGGAAGCGTGAAGAAGACCTTTAAGATCTGCGCAAACATTGCGGACGCCGAGATTACCGTTCCGGATGAACTGTGGTTCAAAGATTATGTGAATGCCGGAGAGACGGACATTGCAATCGGCGATAAGAACATCACGTTTGACGATCAGATCAGTGTTGTGCTGAACGGAACAACACTTCAGAAAGATACCGACTATACGCTGGTCTATGCAGACAACAGCTGGGTCGGCAACGCAGTAGTTACCATCAAGGGTATGGGAGGCTTTGCGGGAAGCGTGGAGAAGACGGTTCCGATCAAAGCGGATCTTTCGGAGGCAGGCATCCAGGTGGCAATCGGAGATCAGCAGTATACCGGAGATCCGGTGGAGGCAATCCCGAGCATCAGCTACTACGGAACAGAGCTGACATCCGGAAAGCACTTTGTGATTCATACATACGAAAACAACGTGAAGATCGGTGATAAGACTGCGAGCGTGACGGTAATCGGAAATGAGAAAAACGGATTTACCGGAACACTCACAGAGAATTTCAGCATTGTTGCAAATGCGGGAATTCTGGAGGTAAGCGGTGTAGAGAGCAGCTACCTGTACCGCGGAACACAGATCCGCCCGCAGGTTACCGTTAAGATAGGGAACAAGACACTGTCCACGTCCGATTATGATGTGACCTATGGAGAGAATATCAAGGCGGGAACAGACGGCGGAAGCATTATGGTAAAGGGTAAGAACGAGTATGCTGGTCTGATCAAGCTGGTAACCTTTGATATTAACCCACTTCAGATGGACGACCTGAAGGTGCTTGACGGAACGCAGAACGCGATCGGAAGCAGAGAGTACACCGGTAAGGAGATTGTGCCGGAGTTCTCATTGAAGACAACCATCGGATCAACGGATTACATTCTGCCGGCAAGAAGCTATACCATTGCAAAGAAGGCAGACGCGGATAATACGAATGTAGGAACCGGTACAGTCGTGATTACCGGTGATGGAAGCAACGTAATCGGAAGCCGTGAAGTATCCTTCCAGATCGTGGCGAAATCATTGGCAAAACCGTCATCCGGCACCGACCTGATTGCGGTAGAAGTGATTCCGGACAGCTTTTCTTATGACGGAACGGAAAAGAAGCCGACTGTTCTTGTGACATATCAGTACGGAACAGAGGTTGAGGTACGTCAGCTGACAGAGGGAAGCGATTTTACCGTTGCATACAGCAACAATATCCATGCAGGAACAGCGACAGCGGTGATTTCCGGTATCGGAAATTATACGGGATCCCGCACCGTGGAATACACGATTACGGAGAAGAGCTTTGACGGAGCGATTGTCACGTTCCCGAACGGAACTTCCTATCCGTATATGGGAAGCGACAACGGGGTGGAACCGGAAGTGCAGGTAACACTGGACGGCAATGTACTCACAGCGGGTACGGATTATGAGGTATCTTATCAGAACAACAAGGCGTGCGGTACCGCAACTGTGACCGTGACAGGAAAAGGAAGCTATGCGGGAAGCGTAACGGCACCGTTTACCATCGTAAGCCACGATATTGCAGCTGCGGATGTTACGGTGGATCCGATTCCGAATCAGGCATACACAGGTCAGCCGGTGATTCCGGAAGTCAAAGTGACATGCGGCGATTACACCTTAAAGCAGGGTGAGGACTATACACTGAGCTTTGACACGGACAACACAGAGATCGGCACTGTGCTGATGCGGATCAACGGAACCGGCGGATTTACGAATTACCGCCAGACCACATTTCATATTGCGAGCGACATCAGTCCGGCGGAGATTGTAGGACTGCGTGACAGTTACCCGTTCACGGGAAGCGCTTATACGCCGGATGATCTGGGCATTACAGAGGTACGCATCGGCGAGACGGTTCTGACAACAGACTCCTACAGCTTTGCATTTGACAACAACAGCGATGGCATGAGCGCCGGAACGCAGACCCTTCTTCTGATCGGTCAGGGAAGCTACGGCGGAACCAAGAAATGCACCATCGAGATTACACCGAAGGACATCACCGATGAAGATGTGGTGATGAGCGGATTTGAGGACACGGTATCCTACTCAGAGCAGATTACACAGAATGTAACATTCCAGTGGGGTGAGATCGCACTCGTAAGAGACACCGATTATACCGTGACATGCAGACCGGCAGGAGTGGCAGGAATCTACGAAATGGAGGTTGCCGGAACCGGCAACTATACAGGAACCGTTACAAAGCAGTTTACTGTAGACCAGACGCCGATCGACGGACTGGAAGTGAAGGGTATTTCTTCTACTTACACATATACCGGAAAAGCAATCACACCGGAGCCGGAAGTATGGGCAGACGGTGTGCAGCTGGAAAAAGATAAGGATTACACGGTATCCTATGAAGACAACATCAACGCGGGTGTAGCGAAGCTGGTAATCACAGCAAGCGGAACCCATTATGCAGGTACTAAGGAACTGAGTTTCCAGATTCTGCGCAAGAGCATACATCTGTGCGACATTGGTTCGATTCAGACACAGGTATATACCGGATCTGACATCAAGCCGACCGTGACGGTGGAAGATGACGGCAAAGCCCTGGAACTTTTAAGCGACTACACACTGATGTATTCCAACAACCGCAAGGCAGGTACCGGTGTGGCGGCAGTTGCAGGAAAAGGCAATTACACCGCGACAAAGAACCTGACGTTTGACATCAGACCGTGCGATGCGGGCGCGGCGGTTGTGACAGGCGCATCCGCAGACAGTCTGTCCATCAGCTGGACGGGCGACGGTGCCGTGACGGGATACGAAGTATACCGTGCCGGCGCAGATGGAAAGTGGCAGCAGGTAACGCGTACCAGAGACGCTTTCTATACCGATAAAAAGCTTGCGGCAGAGACAACATACTCTTATAAAGTAAGAAGCTACCTGGTGGCGGACGGCGAGACTTACTACGGTGAGTTTACCGGAGCAGTTACCGGAACAACCACAAAATAAAGACAGAGAGGAGGAAGAGCGGTTCCGATCATGGCGGCATATAAGATAGGGAATTTTACATTTGACACAGAAGAGGAATATGCCAGAGGACTCGAAGATGCAAAGAAAATCGAAAAGATTCAGAGCACCGTCGATCTCAATGAACCGGAAACCGCTCTACGCCTCTATTGGCTGATCCGAACAGGGAAGATCAAGTTCGGCAGCAAAGTCGGCAAGAAATTTTTCCTTGATATTGCAGATGCCGTGGCAAAATCCGCGGCGAAGAATATGACGCAGGCACAGGCACCGGAACAACAGGCGGGGGAGGAACCCCGGCAGGGGGCGCAGGACCGCAGCAGAAAGATTCTCGGTGCGGTGTGTGTGACGGCCGCATTTCTATGTTTTGGCTGGTATTTCTGGTCAGATTACACGAATCACCGCGGCAGTCAAGCGAATGAGTATTTGAAGATGTTAAAAGAAAATCCGACAGAAGCTGCAGAGATGGTGGACAATGACACCTTTTTTTCAGAGGACGCACCGGAACTTGCGGCGGGTTTAGACCAGACGGAGCGGGAGAACGAACCGCCTCCTCCGGTTCTGCCGGAATATGAAGCCATCGTGGCGCAGCACAGTGATTTTGCCGGATGGATCACCATTGACGGGACGAAGATTGACTATCCGGTCATGCTTACCCCGAATGACGGGGATTATTATCTGAAGCGCAATGTAAACGGGGAGGACGATATCAACGGAACCTTGTTTATGGATCCGAGAACGGATCTGGTGCAGCGCAGCACCAATATTATTATCTACGGACATAACATGAAAAGCGGTGCGATGTTCGGAAGTCTCAAGAAGTATCTGGATGAAGATTACTGGAGGGAGCACGCGCAGATCAGATTTGATACAATTTATGAGAAAGGCACCTATGAAGTGTTTGCCGTCTGTCTGGCAAAGGTGCAGTACCGGAATTCACAGGAATTTCGTTATTATGATTTTATACAGGCGGATTCCGAGGAGGCGTTTAACGACTACCTCGATCATATCATACAACTCTCGGTGTTTACCGGAACAGATCTGCCGGTCTACGGGGACGAGCTATTGACCCTGTCGACCTGTAACAATTTTACAGAAGACGGAAGACTGTTTCTGGTGGCAAAGAAATGCAGGGAAGCAGAGTAAAAGCGTGGGATCGCGCGTGAGGTTCACGGGCGGGGCTGCGTCGAAATAAAGGATGATGGGAGAGAGTGCTAATGAAATACCGGATAAAACGAAAAATAGGCTATGTGCTGGTCGTTGCCATGCTTGTGGTGATGATCTATCCAGGAGAGCTCAGTGCAGCGTCCGGTCAGGAGGACGGATTTGTCATAAAAGGGACAACCTTGCAGGGGTATGTCGGAGCGGAGAACGCGGTTGTCATTCCGGACAATATTACAAAAATTGATGATGATGTATTCCTCAATACGACGATCACATCGGTGGAGATCCCGGACAGTGTGACAACCATCGGAGATAACGCATTTGCAGGATGTGAATATCTGACCGAGGTCACGGTTCCGGACAGCGTGACAAAGATCGGAGACAATGTGTTCTACGGCTGTACCAGTCTGGAAAGTGCAACATGGGAGAGCAGGGAAGGAATCGGCGACGGCACATTTGCAGAGTGTGCGGGACTGACGGACTTAAGTATTTCCAGGGAACTTCCATCGATCGGAAAAGAAGCATTTAAAAATTGCGAGTCCCTCGAGAGCATCGTGATCCCCGAGGCAACCAAAACCATTGCGTCGGACGCATTTGACGGATGTGTCAACATGCAGTCTATTGATGTGGAAGAGGGAAATACATACTTTATGTCATACGACAATGCGCTCTACACGGCGAACGGGGTTACGTTATACCGTTGCCCGCAGGGTGCGAGAACCATCGAGGTATATGACGGCACCAAGATGATCGGTGAAAATGCATTTTACGGCTGCAAGCTTGGAAAAGTGACACTTCCGGAGAGCGTGACAACCGTGGAAGACGGCGCGTTTGACGGCAGTGAGATTCAGACGCTCTGCCTTGGCAAAGCCTTAGAAACGTTTGGCGAGCAGAATACTTCTTTCAAGATCCACTCGATTGAAGTGCCGGGAAGCGCTCCGGCTGCACCGAAGCTGGTGGAGACGTACGGTGCGATTGTGGTGACGGATTATAAGCCGGACGACACCGAGGATACGGAGAAACCGACCGAGGACACGGAAAAGCCGACGGAAGACACGGAGAAACCGACCGAGGATACAGAAAAGCCGACGGAGGATACGGAGAAGCCGACCGAGGACACGGAAAAACCGGCAGATGACAATAACAACAATAACAACGACAATAATAACAGCGGTAACAACAATAACAGCGGCGACAACAGCAATAACAATAACAGCAGCAGTGATAACAGCAGTAATAACAGCAGCAACACGAGCAGTGGTAATAACAGCAGCAGTACGGGCAGCGGAAGCGGCAGCAGCGGAAAGAGTAACGGCACATCATCTGGAAGAGGCAGCAGAAGCGGCAACGGCAGTGGAAGAGGCAGCGGTGCGGTAAAGGGCAGTGCCGGAGCGGCAGGCGCACAGAGCAGCGGTACCGGATCGGCGGCAGCGACGACGGCGGAGACACAGGGAGATGTGCAGCCGACAGCGGCGGAAGTGCCTGCGACGACCAGATTTGCAGAGCAGGGAACCGCATATATCACCGGAAATGAGGAACTGAAGGGCTGGGATGCGATTTACACGCAGATGACGGTGGCGGATCCAGGTTCAACGATCTATATTACCATGAACGGCACCACGGTTGTGCCGAAGGATATTCTGACACTGGCGGCAGATAAGCAGCTGACGCTGGTTCTGGATATGGGAAATGGAATCTCATGGACGATTGACGGAAGCAGCATTGACACAAGCGTTGTAGCAGATACGGATTTTGGCGTGGAACTGGGAACAAGCAATGTGCCGGCGAACCTGCAGAGCACAGTAACCGGAAGCGGATGGTCAACGCAGATGCATCTGGCGCACGACAACCTGTTTGGCCTGACGGCGCAGCTGACCGTAAATGTCGGTGCGGCGAACGCCAATAAGCTGGGCACTTTGTTCTATTATAATGTAGATAATCAGATCCTGGAGTATATGGGACAGTCTGATACAGATGCGGACGGCAATGTGTCATTTTCCTTTGTGCATGCGTGTGATTATGTCATCGTAGTGGATGAGCGTCACTCGGATTCAACGGCGCAGGCAACCTCCGGGTTTGTGATTACACCGGCAGGCGGAAGCCAGGCGGAAAGCCAGCCGGCAGAGACGACGGAAGCGGCGGAGACGGAGCAGCCGGCGGATAATGCGCAGGCGGCGGATGACTCGCAGGTAAAGGATGAGACGCCGAAGACCGGACAGTCGTTAAATCCGAAATATGTTCTGTGCATCGGTGTGATGCTGCTGGGAATCTATATGATTCTGACCAGTGAGAGACAGGAGAAGCAGAGAAAACGGGCAAATGGCTGACCGTTTGGTATAAACATGTAAAAATGTGGAAGAATAGATAGATGGAAGATATCCGTTGGGAGTTTTCCATCTTTTCTTTTTGCATGCAGAACTCTTTTTTACCCACGTATTCCGCGAAATTCAAGGAAATTTTGGAAAAGAACTTGACAAAAAAAGATAGGGTTAATATAATGATTTAGCGTGCATACGTACGCCGAGATCAATTTATGATCTCATACAAATAAAACAGGAGGTGAAAATAATGCCAACATTTAACCAGTTAGTAAGAAAAGG
>OLVR01002078.1_pt1 | contig 16358 bp, 13 predicted proteins | sample 1673261 | NCBI WGS metagenome assembly OLVR01 (sample SAMEA3178938, study PRJEB25190) | human gut metagenome | biome: human gut; feature: human-associated habitat; material: faeces | place: Austria | collected 2013 | reverse complement strand
CCGCACCTCGCTCGCCGTATCGGCACTTAGAATTATGCGGTATTGCCTTAAAAATTGTGGAAAATCCGGCTTAAAGTATCGTATCTTATCCCCCGCGGCCCCGGTTTTGCACCGGCGGGCTGCGGGGATTTTATTTTGCGCAAAAAATCCCGGAAATAGCGGACAACCACTGGCATAAACCGCATAAATATGATATAGTATTAAAGTGTAGTGTTATGCCATACAGCCAGGTTCCGGCGGCAAACTGCCCCGGAACCGGCCGAAAACAAAAAGGGAGCATACCTGACAATATGAAACAACAAGCAAACAAGATCCGCGTGGCCCTGCTGTTTGGCAGCTGTTCAAGCGAGCATGAGGTCAGCTGTGTTTCGGCTGCGGCATGGGCGGATGCCCTTGCCACCATGCCGGACCGATATGAAGTGATTCTGGTGGGCATTACCAAACAGGGCCGCTGGCTGAAATACAGCGGCTCTACCGAGGGCATGCGCAGCGGCAGCTGGGAGCAGGATGCTTCCTGCGTGCCCTGCGTGCTCAGCCCGGACCGCAGCGACCATGGCCTGCTGGTGCACAGCGCCAACGGCTATGAACTGCTGCCGGTGGATGTGGTCGCCCCCATCCTGCACGGCAAAAACGGCGAGGACGGCACGATTCAGGGCCTGCTGGAGCTGGCTGCCATCCCCTATGTGGGTTGCGGCGTTCTGGCATCCGCTGCCTGCATGGACAAAGCCGTTGCCAATACCATCATGGACGCCTATCATGTGCCCCACTGCCACTGGTGCAGCGCCGTTCGAGCCGAAGCGGAAACCCAGCGCAGCACCCTGTTGACCCGCGTGGAAAACCGCCTGCCCTACCCGATCTTTGTCAAACCGGCCAATGCGGGTTCCAGCGTGGGTATCACCAAGGCCCACAACCGTGAAGAGCTGAACACCGCTATTGACACCGCCCTGCGGGAAGATGACAAAGTGGTGTTTGAAGAGTTTATTGATGGGCAGGAAGTGGAATGTGCCGCCATTGGCAACCCGGATAACCCGCAGGAAGTGCGCACCACCCGCCCCGGCGAGATTTTGACCGGCGCAGAGTTTTATACCTATGACGACAAGTATAAAAACGGTATATCCAAGACGGTGATTCCCGCCCGCCTGCCGGACCAGAAGCTGGACGAAGTCAAAACGCTGGCCGCCCGCGCTTACCTGGCTTTGGGCTGCGCTGGTCTTGCCCGGTGCGATTTCTTTGTAGAGCACGGCACAGGACGCGTGCTTTGCAATGAGCTGAACACCCTGCCGGGCTTTACCCCCATCAGCATGTACCCCAAGCTGATGGAAAACGAGGGCTACAGCTTTGCCGCCCTGGTTGATAAGCTAATCGGCCTTGCACTGAGCAAAAAGCGAGGTGCTTACTGATGGATACTCGTCCCATCGGCGTATTTGACAGCGGCCTTGGCGGGCTGACCGCCGTGCGCCAGCTGCGCCGCCTGCTGCCGGGCGAAGATATTGTGTATTTTGGCGATACCGGCCGCGTGCCTTACGGTTCCCGCGGGCACGATGTGATCGTGCGGTACGCCCAGCAGGATATCCGGTTCCTGCTTTCCCAGAATGTCAAGTTCATTATGGCGGCTTGCGGCACAGTATCTTCCACCTATCCTTCGGCGGAAGCTGCCCAGCTGCCGGTACCCTACACCGGCGTGATCGGTGCGGCAGCCCGCGCAGCTGCTGCCGCCACCAAAAACAAACGCATCGGCGTGATCGGCACAGCGGCCACCATCCGCAGCGGTTCTTATGCCACCCAGCTGAAAGATCTGGTGCCGGGGGTTCAGATTTTTGCCCGCGCCTGCCCCCTGTTTGTACCGCTGGTTGAAAACGGTTATGTGAACGGCGACAAGGTGACCCAGCTGATGATTGAGGAATACCTGACCCCCGTGCGGGATTCCGGCATTGACACCCTGATCCTTGGCTGCACCCACTACCCGCTGCTGAAAAAAATGATCGGCGATTTTGTGGGCGACAGCGTAACGCTGATTGACCCCGGCAAGCTGACCGCCATTGCCACCGCCACCGCGCTGGATGACCTTGGGATTTCCAGCGGGCGCAGCACCGGCGGCACCACCCGCTTTTTTGTCAGCGATACCCCGGACGGCTTTGCCAAGCAGGAGCGGCTGTTCATGGGCAGCGAAGCGGGCGGCCCGGTGGAACAGATCGCCATTGAAACGTATTAAGGAATTAAACTATTATGGCAAAACCTGTTGAAGAAAATTACCTCATCACCATCAAAGGCACCATGGAGCAGAACGGCGAAAACGACACCGTGGAGCTGATGACCCGCGGCAACTTTGTGCAGCGCGGCAACAGCTACTACATCGTGTATGCTGAAACCGAAGCCACCGGTTACGCCGGATGTACCACCACGGTGCGCGTCAGCCAGGATGCCCGGCTGGTCAGCATGACCCGCTTTGGCAAAACATCCAGCCAGCTGATTATTGAAAAAGGCATCCGCCACCTGTGCCATTACGAAACCGGGTACGGTTCCATCAGCCTTGGCGTGGCCGCTGATGTGATTGAGCACAACCTGCTGCCGGATGGCGGCGAGCTGCAGTTCAGCTACACGCTGGATTCCGGCGCCGAAACCTTAATCAGCCGCAATTCCGTGCTTATCACAGTAGAGCCGCTGAAAAAGCAGGAAACTGAAGTTGAATAAATTTTTAGTTAGGAGTTAGGAAGTAGGAGTTAGGAGTTTTTGGTGTGCGCTGACGCGCACAAATTTTAACGATCAGCTGTGCGGCTGTTTTTCAAAATTGCGGCGCAGGCCGCACCTTAAACTCCTAACTCCTAACTCCTCCCTCCTAACTTCCAAACTGGAGGTACAACGTGAATTACAAATACTATAACCCCCGCAAGGCTGCGCTGGATACGGCGCGTGAGCTGCTGACCGGCGCGCTGAATGCTGCTGTGGCGGACGGTTCCCTTCCGGAAGCCCCGCTGCCGGAATTTATTGTTGAGATTCCCGCCGATGTCAAAAACGGCGATATTGCATCCAACGCCGCCATGGCCGGTGCCCGTGCGTTCCACAAGGCTCCGCGCCAGATTGCACAGGCCATTGTGGACCACCTGAACCTGGAGGGTAGCCTGTTCGACCGTGTAGAGATCGCAGGCCCCGGCTTCATCAACCTGTTCCTGGGTGCCCACTGGTTTACCAGCGTGCTGCAGGCTGCTGCCACTGAGCCGGAATACGGCCGCACGGACGGCGGTGCAGGCAAGCGCTACAACGTTGAATTTGTTTCCGCCAACCCCACCGGCCCCATGCACATGGGCAACGCCCGCGGCGGTGCTCTGGGCGACTGTCTGTCCGCTGTGCTGGACTGGTCCGGCTATGATGTGACCCGTGAGTTCTATATCAACGATGCCGGCAACCAGATCCAGAAGTTCGGCAAGAGCCTTGCCGTGCGCTACCTGCAGAAGTACTGCGGCGAGGAAGCCTATCCGCTGCCCGCCGAGTGCTATCAGGGCGGCGACATCAAGGTGCTGGCCGGTGAGTTTGCAGAGCTGAACGGCGACAAGTACGTTGCCGCTTGCAAGGGGATGGACGAGGAGACTCTGTTCGAGAGCGAGGCCTTTGCCGCCCTGAAGGACGCACTGGTAGCCTACGCTCTGCCCAAGAACATTGCTGCCCTCAAGCGCGATCTGGGCAAGTACCGCATCGACTACGATGTGTGGTTCCATGAGAGCACCCTGCACGAGTCCGGCGCGGTGAAGGCCGTGGTGGATAAGCTGCTGGAGCTGGGCGCATGCTATAAGGCAGAGGACGGTGCCATCATGTACCGCAGCGCCCAGTACGCTGCCAAGTACGGCACGGTGAACAAGAAAAAGACCGAGGACGGAACCGAGGAGGAAGCCAAGGACGAAGTGCTCGTCCGTGCCAACGGCATCCCCACCTACTTTGCCGCCGATATCGCCTACCACTACAATAAGCTGGCCACCCGTGGCTTTGCCAAGGCCATCGATGTCTGGGGTGCAGACCATCACGGCCATGTGGCCCGCATGAAGGGTGCCATGGATGCCATCGGCCTGAACGGCGAAGATCTGGACGTTGTGCTGATGCAGATGGTCAACCTGATGCGCGACGGCCAGCCTGTGCGGATGTCCAAGCGCACCGGCAATGCCATCACTCTGACCGACCTGCTGGAAGAGGTGCCCATCGACAGCGCACGCTTCCTGTTCAATATGCACGACGCAGGCAGCGGCATCGATTTTGACCTCGATCAGGCTGTCAAGACCGACAACGATAACCCGGTGTACTATGTGCAGTATGCCCATGCCCGCATCTGCTCCATCCTGAAAAAGATGGAGAGCGAGGGCGTGCAGTTTGCCGGTGCCGAGAAGGTGGATGCCACCCTGCTCACCGAGCCTTCCGAGATGGATCTGATCCGGATGCTGGCAGCCTTCCCGCAGGAGATCGTCATGGCGGCCGAGAAGTACGACCCCAGCCGCATCAACCGCTTTGTCATTGATCTGGCCAGCGCCTTCCACCGCTTCTACGGCAGCTGCCGCATTCAGGGTGCAGACCCCGCTGTGCAGCAGGCACGTCTGGCCCTGTGCATCGGCGTGAAGAATGCCATCTTCAACGTGCTGACCATGTTCAAGATCAACGTGCCGGAGAAGATGTAAAAAAGGCTCCCTCATTGAGGGAGCTGTCGAGCGAATGCGAGACTGAGGGAGTTTTCTACAGGAACTCCTTCCGTCATCGCCTGCGGCGATGCCACCTCCCTCAGTGAGGGAGGCTTATGCCGTACCCGAAAGGATTCGCACAGTAATACCCAGCTCCCCTGCGGGGGAGCTTTTTTCGATAACAGCGAGGAACAACCAATGGAACCTTTGAAAATCGGCAATATTATCCTGCCGCACCGGGCGGTGTTCGGCCCGATGGCGGGCTTTACGGATGCACCCTGCCGCCGCCTGATGGCCCAGCACGGTGCAGGCTTTACTGTGAGCGAAATGGTGTCCAGCCGGGCGCTGGTGTACGGCGACCACAAGACGGTGAGCCTGCTCAAGGCCGAACCCAACGGTGCACCCTATGGCGTGCAGATCTTTGGCGAAGTGCCCGAGATCATGGGCGAAGCCACCGCCGCCATCGAACAGTACGAGTTCGACTTTGTGGATATCAACATGGGCTGCCCGGCCCCCAAAATCGTGTCCGGCGGCGCAGGCAGCAAGCTGATGCTGGACCCGGACCGCTGCGGGCGCATCGTGGAGCAGGTTGTGGCAAATACAAAACGGCCTGTCACCGTGAAAATGCGCAAGGGCTGGGATGCCGACCACATCACTGCAGTGGAGTGTGCCAAGGCCTGTGAGCAGGCCGGCGCAGCCCTCATTGCGGTGCATGCCCGTACCCGGGAGCAGATGTACACCCCCGGCATCGACCCGGAGATCATTGCCCGGGTGAAGGATGCCGTCAGAGTGCCGGTGCTGGGCAACGGCGACATCCACTCGGCAGAGGATGCGGTGGAGATGATGCAGGCCACCGGCTGTGACGGCGTGATGATCGCCCGGGGCGCGCTGGGCGACCCGTGGCTCTTTGAGCGGGTGAACGCCGCCATTGAAGGTCTGCCCGCACCCAAGGCACCCAACCTACAGGCCCGCATGAATGCGCTGCGCCGTCAGGTGGAGGAGATGGTGGAGCAGAAGGGCGAGTTCGTCGCCATGCCGCAGGCCCGCTCTCAGACCATGCACTATATGAAGGGGCTGAAAGGTGCGGCCAATCTGCGCCGCTTCTGCTGCACCCTGACCCATCTGGAAGATCTGGACGAGCTGATCGATGCTGTTTTTGAAGAGCAGCGCAAAGCGGGCATCGACCCGGACGACGTGCGCGAGGTGCCGTTTCCGTAAGGGGAATATTACTGCTGCCGGGTCAGCTCATCCAGATTCTGGGTGTAACAGGGCAGACAGTGCTCTATGAACCAGTCGGCTTCCGGGCAGTGCATGGCCTGCAGGGCCGCTTTCTGCTGGGCCAGCGCCGCGTCAAACTCGTGGTTGCCGCTGCGCTGCTCTTCCGTGCACTTGATGAGGGCGCTCAGCCGGTCGGCGGCCTTCAGCAGGCGCTTTTCCTCGGCGGTGAGCAGTTCCCCGGAGATGAACGGGGACAGCTCTTCGCTCAACTCGTCCGGCAGAAGGCCGGTCATGCAGCGCACGCTCTCGGTTTCCAACGCCTTGTAGGCATCCCGCAGGGTGGGGCTGCTGTACTTGACCGGTGTGGGCATGTCGCCGGTAATGATCTCCGGCGCGTCGTGGTACAGCGCCGCCACTGCTACCGTTTTGGGGCGGCAGGGCGTGCCGGTGTACCGCCGTGCGATCAGGCAAAGCATGTGGGCCAGCAGGGCGGTATCGCAGGTGTGCTCGCTGAGAGATTCGGCCCGGGTGGAGTGCATCAGGCTCCAGCGGGTAATATATTTCATGCGCGCCAGCAGGGCGCTGAACGGGTACAGCATGGCAGCTTCCTCCTTTTTTCTCCAACATACCTGTCCGGCAGAGCGTTGTCAAGCCCTTTTTTCTGCGCAGTGTTCGTGCTATACTAAAACAAACCAACTTTCTGCCGCTTTGGCAGAGAAAAGAGGAAACCATGGAGCGGTCTGGTACTGCTCGGCAGCCGCAGCTGCTGGGGCAAAAAAAGGATAAATTCTGGCTGACGGTGGGCCTGTGTGCCCTCACGGCGGCCCTGTTCTTTCTGCCGTTTTATATCATCGACGGCGGCTTTTTCCACTATGCAGGCGATTTCAACAGCCAGCAGATCAGCTTTTACCGCTATATGAACGGCTTTATCAAGGGCGCAGGCTACCCGGACAGTGCGTTCAACTCGGTGCACAATACCTTCTCATGGGCTACCGACCTTGGCAGCGGCGTGATGAACGCCTATTCGTTCTACCTGTACGGCTCGCCGTTCTTCTGGTTCTCGCTGCTCTTCCCGCAGGGGTGGCTGCCCTACCTCATGGTACCGCTGCTGGTGCTCAAGTTTGCCGTGGCGGGCGGCGGCGCGTACCTGTATCTGCGCCGCTACGTCAAAAATATCGACTACGCCGTGCTGGGAGCCTGCCTGTATACCTTCTCCGGCTTTACGGTATACAATGTGTTCTTCAACCACTTTGTAGATGTGGTGGCGCTGTTCCCGTATCTGCTGTGGTCGCTGGACGAGGCCCTTTACAACGACCGCCGCAGCTGGTTTGCGTTCTGGGTGGCGGTGAACCTTGTCAACAACTACTTCTTCTTCATCGGTCAGGTGGTATTTCTGGCCATCTACTTCATCTGCAAGCTCAGCACAAGGGACTTCCGTCTCACTGCAAAAAAGTTCGGGCTGCTGGCCTTTGAAAGCCTGCTGGGCGTTGCCATGGGCAGCATCCTGCTGGTGCCTGCGGTGCTCTCCATTTTGCAGAACCCGCGCACCATCGACCTTTCCTCCGGCTGGGGCTTTCTGACCTACAGCAAGGTGCAGCAGTACCTTGCAATTCTCGTCAGCTGGATCATGCCGCCGGATTCTCCCTACCTCACATCCATCTGGTCGGAGGGCATGATCAAGTGGACCAGCATGTCGGCCTATCTGCCGCTGTGCAGTCTGGCCGGTGCCGTGGCCTACTGGAAAGCAAAGTGCGGCGACAGTAAAAAGCGCATCGTGGGCACCTGCGCCGTGTTCGCACTGGTGCCCATCCTGAACAGTGCGTTCTACGCCCTCAATTCCAGCTACTATGCGCGCTGGTACTATATGCCGGTGCTGGTGCTGGCCGCAATGACCGTGAATGCGCTGGAAGACCACAACACCGATCTGGACAGCCCGGCCCGCGGCATCAGCTGGCTGATGATCGCCACGGTGGCCTTTGCGGTGGTGCCGGTGCAGGACAGCGACACCGGCAGCTGGTCGTTCGGCGTGCTCAAGAACCCCGGTCAGTACTGCGCGGTGCTGGGCTTTGGCCTGCTGGGCCTGCTGCTGTACCGCTATCTCTGCCAGAAGTGGCGGGGCGACAGCCGCTTTGCCCAGCGCCTGACGGCGGCAGTGCTGGCGTTTGCCTTTCTGTTCAGCGTGGTGCACATCGGCATTGGCAAGTTCGGCCAGTGGTATACCGACAGCGACCTTATGAAGCAGGACACCAACGCCCTGCTGTTGAAAAACGACCTGCCTGAAGGCGATTACCGCGTGGATACGTACAAGATCCACGACAACATCGGCATGTGGCTGGATAAAAGCTGCCTGCAGTATTTTGGCAGCACGGCAGCCCCCAGCATCCTCAGCTTCTACCCGGCGCTGGGGGTCAAGCGGGATGTGCGCAGTGAGCCGGAGCTTTCCAATTATGCACTGCGGGGCCTTTTGAGTGTGGAGTACCTTATCACCACGCCGGAAAAGCAGACCGACTTTGAAAACGAAGCCGACGACGGCTGGGAATATGCCTTTGCAAAGGACGGCTATGCGGTGTACCGCAACACGAACTACGTGCCCATGGGCTTTGCCTATGATTATTACCTCACCCAGACCGAGTACGAAGAAACAGCCAAGGCCACCCGCGCAAACCTCCTGATGCGTGCACTGGTGCTTACCGACGAGGATGCTGCAGTCTACGGCAAGTACCTCACCCATCTGCCGGAAGGCAGACGGGAGGAGCTGTACTATGAGTCCTACGTGCAGGACTGCCGCGAGCGCCGTGCCACGGCTGCCAGTGTGTTCCAGATGAACAATTCGGGCTTCCACGCCGAGATCACGCTGGAAAAAGAGAACCTCGTGTTCTTCTCCGTGCCTTACGATGACGGCTTTACGGCCTATGTCAACGGGCAGGAGGCCGACATTGTGGAGGTGGATGAGGGATTGATGGCTGTGCTGTGCCCGGCAGGTGAAAACAGCATCGATTTTGTCTACCAGCCCGACGGCATCCGGCTGAGCCGTGCGCTGACTTTGGGCGGCATTGTGGTATGGCTGGCGTACACGGCGTACTTCGTCTGGCGCAAGCGCCGCACAAAGCGGGCCTGATGTACGGAAGAATGACTTTGTGCTGTAGAAAAAAGAAATTTTTGAAATTTCCCCTTGACTTTATGCCAATAAAGTGTATAATGCAATCAAACCGATGAGGCGGAAGAGAACCTGCACAGCGCATCTGCAGTGAGCCCGGACAGTGAAAACGGGCGAGAGCGGGGCAGAGCTTCGTGGGCCGCCGAGGGCCGGGCAAATGGGCAGCAAGCCTTAGTAGCTTTGGACGGAAGTCTCCGTTACAGGACAGGGGAGTGTTGGCTCTCCGTGAGAGGCTCTGCAGTTTGCAAAGCAGGGCAAGCAAGGTGGCACCGCAGAATCGAACTTTACCGATCCTGTCCTTGTGGATAACACACAGGGACAGGGTCGTTTTTTATTTGTAAGACCCGTCCCGCAAAGGGAGCGGGTCTTTTACTTTTGCCGCCCGCTCCGGGAAAGGAGTTTGCTATTATGAAAAACGTTACCATGATCTCCCGCCGCAGCTTCCTCAAGGCCGCTATGGCTGCTTCCGCCGTTTCTGCACTGGCATTCACCGGCTGCGGCGGCTCCGCTTCCAGCACCGTGGCTGCATCTTCCACTGCTTCTTCCGCTGCCGCTTCCGCAGCAGCCGAGGGTGGCCAGACCTTCAAGGTTGGCATCGTCAACTATGTGGATCATGCTTCCCTCAACCAGATCGTGGAATCTGTGGAGAGCCGTCTGGATGAGCTGGGGGCAGAGAAGGGCGTTACCTTCGACTACGCCGACTACTACGCAAATGCACAGGCTGACCAGTCCAACCTGAACCAGATCGGTGCCGACCTCGTAGGGGACGGCGTGGATGTGATCGTGGCTGTGGCTACCCCCACCGCCGCAACCATGCTGGCCGCTGTGGAGGATACTGATATCCCCGTTGTCTACTCTGCTGTCACCGACCCCGCTGCTGCAGGCTTTGACGGCGAGGAGAACATCACCGGCACCTCCGACGCACTGAACACCGAGGCCATCATGAACCTGATCACCGCTGTCAACCCGGATATTGACACCATCGGCCTGCTGTACGACCTGAGTCAGGATGCCTCCACCCAGGCCATTGCCGATGCCAAGGCTTTCTGTGATGCCAACGGCATCAAGTACATTGAGAAGAACGGCACCACCACCGCTGAGGTGCAGATGGCTGCCGAAGCCCTGATCGCTTCCGGCGTCAAGGCCGTGTTCACCCCCACCGACAACACCGTGATGACCGCAGAGCTGTCCATCTACGAGACCTTTACCGAGGCAGGCGTGCAGCACTACACCGGTGCCGACAGCTTTGCACTGAACGGGGCCTTTGTGGGCTACGGCGTGGATTACGTCCAGCTGGGCGAAGCCACTGCCGACATGGTGGCAGAGATCCTCTGCGAGGGCAAGACTACCGCAGACCTGCCCTACCAGACCTTTGATAACGGCATCGTCACCATCAACACCGAGACCTGCGAAGCGCTGGGCCTTGACCTTGACACCGTGAAGGAAGCCTTCAAGCCCTACTGCACCGAGATCGTGGAAGTGACCACCGCAGAGAACTTCTCTTAAAAAAGAACCCTCTCAGTCAAAACCTGACGGTTTTGCCAGCTCCCCCGAAGGGGGAGCTTTTGGCGGTTCTAGGAAAAGTTTTCGATTCAATTGCAAAGTGTGCAGCTTTGCCAGAGGCTCTCCCTTTGGGAGAGCTGGCGCGTAAGCGCCTGAGAGGGCGAGGACGCCGCCCACAGCGCCGCGCTTTCGCAGAAAGCGGCGCTGCAAATGCCGTTTTCCGTCACGACCCTACTCGTGAAAAGGGGATTCAGAAAAGCCCGCAGGCTTTTCTGAATCCCGAATAAAAACCCAATTCCGCTGAATATGGCCAGAGCGTAAGCGGAAGCCATTTCAAATCGTCCATTCAAAAAGAAACATAAAAGGAGCACACACATGCTGGCGAGTATCTTTTCGCTCAACGTCCTACAGACGGCGCTGGAACTGGGCTGTATCTATGCCCTGGTGGCGCTGGCACTGTTCCTGAGCTATTCCATCCTGAACATCGCAGACCTTTCCACTGACGGCTGCTTCACGCTGGGCTGCGCCGTGGCCTGTCAGGTAGCACTGACCGGTCACCCCATTCTGGCCCTGTTCGCAGCCATGGCGGCAGGTGTGTGCTCCGGCTTTGTTACGGCTTTTCTGCAGACCCGCCTTGGGGTGGAGAGCATCATGGCAGGCATCATCGTCAACACCGGCCTTTACACCATCAATCTGGCCGTGATGGGCTTTTCCTCCACCATGTCGCTGGTCAAGACCGACACTGTTTTCTCGCTGGCAAAGGGCTCACTGAGCTTCCTTGGCGGCTGGTATAAGCTGGCCATCGCGCTGGCCATGATCCTGCTTGCCGGTGCGGCGATGCTGGGCTTTCTGGGCACCCGGCTGGGCCTGTCCATCCGCGCCACCGGTGACAACGCTGCCATGGTGCGTGCTTCCAGCATCAACCCGGCCTTCACCATTACGGTGGGCCTGTGCATTTCCGGCGCATTGTGCGCCCTCTCCGGCGGCCTGCTGGCACAGTATCAGAAGAGCTGCGATATCAATGTGGGCACCGGCATGGTGACCATCGCACTGGCTTCCCTCATCATCGGCGAGACTCTGCTTGGTAAGCGCACCATGCTGCGCCGGATCATCGGCGTGGTGTTCGGCAGCTGCCTGTACCGTTTTATCGTGGCTGTGGCCCTGCGCTTCAATGTGCCTGCCGCCGCCATGAAGCTGGTGTCCGCCATCATCGTGGCCATCGCCATTTCGATGCCGGCCATCAAGGAAAAAATCGCCTTTGAGCAGCGCAAGCATGGAGCCTGCCGCCGCCGCGTGACCACCGGCAAGGAGGGAAAGTAAGATGGAAATGCTTCAGCTGAACGATCTGCACAAGACTTTCAACCCCGGCACGGTCAATGAAAAAGTGGCCCTGAACGGTGTCAGCCTGCACATGGAAGCCGGGGACTTTGCCACCATCGTGGGCTCCAACGGCGCGGGCAAATCCACCCTGTTCAACGCCATCACCGGCGGCTTCATCGCCGACGAGGGCAGCATCCTGCTGGGCGGACAGGATATCACCTTTGAGCCGGAGCACCAGCGCAGCAAGGTCATCGGCCACCTGTTTCAGGACCCGCTCAAGGGCACGGCACCCAACATGACCATTGAGGAAAACCTTGCACTGGCCTATCTGCGTGCCGGCACCGCGCCCCACGCCATCTTCTCCCGCATCTCCCGCAAGGACAAGGAAGTGTTCCGCGAAAAGCTGGCGCTGCTGGATATGGGCCTTGAGGACCGCATGAAGCAGCCGGTGGGACTGCTTTCCGGCGGCCAGCGGCAGGCGTTGACCCTGCTCATGGCCACCCTCGTCACCCCCAAGCTGCTGCTGCTGGACGAGCACACCGCCGCACTGGACCCCGCCACCGCCGAAAAGGTACTGGAGCTGACCAAGAGCATCGTGGCTGAAAAGAAGATCACCTGCCTGATGGTCACCCACAACATGCATCAGGCACTGGAGCTGGGCAACCGCACCCTGATGATGGATTCCGGCCGCATCGTCTTTGACGTGAAGGGCGAGGAACGCAGCCGGATGACCGTGGACGACCTGCTTGAAAAGTTCCGCGAGAACGCAGGCAAGAATCTGGACAACGACCGCATCCTGCTGAGTAAAGTGGAAAAGTGACCTGGACAGAAAAGCACAGCCCCGACAGACCATGCAGTCTGCCGGGGCTGTATTTTTGCGGGGAAGCGCACCGTAGGGAAAAGCAGTTCCCCCTGATGAAACTGCAAATCCCCTCTGCGCAGATGCACAGAGGAGATTTTAAATATCAGAAATTACTGAACGTATTCGACCGTATACTCGAAGCCGTACTCTTCCTGCAGCTTCTTCACCTCGGCCTCGCAGTCCTCGATGAAGGTGGGGGCGTAGACGGAAGCGCCATTGTGGGCCTTCTTGTAGTCCTCAACGATCTGCTGCAGCTTTGCCCAGCCCTCGTTGGCCTTGTTCTGGTCGATGCTGTCGGGGAAGTTGATGATGAACTCGCGGTGCTTAGGAATACGTGCTTTCATGGTAGGTTCTCCTTATAACAGTTTGGATTTTGATTGTTGATTTATACAGAAGCACAGAGAAAAACCTGTGCAACTTGCGAAAAACGGATCACAGCCCGTATACCCGGCGGGCATTTTCGGCTGTGGTGCGGAACACCTCTTCGGCAGAGAGGCCCCGCAGCTGGGCGATATACTCGCCCACATAGCGGATGAAGGAGCTGTCACAGCGGGTGCCGCGCACCGGCTCCGGTGCCATGTAGGGGCAGTCGGTCTCTAGTACGATGCTTTCCAGCGGCAGGGCGCTGATGGCTTTTGCCGCCCGCTTGGCACCCTTGAAGGTGCACGCCCCGCCAAAACCGATGAACAGTCCCTGCTTTGCCAGCCACACCGCGTCGTCGGCACTGCCGGAATAGCAGTGGACGATGCCCTTGGGCTGGTATTTTTTGAGCAGGGCGTAAACGTCGGCATGGGCGTTGCGGTCGTGCACGATGATGGGCTTGTCCAGTTCCAGCGCCAGCCGGATGTGCGCCTCAAACATGGCCAGCTGGGCATCCTTGGGCACAGGCCAGTGGTAGTCCAGCCCGCACTCACCCACAGCTACCACCTTGGGGTCCTCGTAATATGGGGCCAGAGCGCGCATCTCTGCGGCCCAGTCCCCGCCGTACACCGAGACCGTAGGAGCCGGGCCTTCCTCGCCGCAGTCGGCGGCGGGCAGCAGGCTTTCCGGGTGGATGCCAACGGCAGCCACCACCCACGGGTAGCGGTGCGCCAGCTCCAGCACCCGGGGTGCATCCCCGGAGTGGGTGGCCTGTTCACACACGCCTACCACGCCTTTACCGGGCAGGCTGTCCAGCAGGAAATCGCGGTCTGCATCAAAAGCGCGGGCACTGTAGTGCGCGTGGGTGTCAAAAATGGGGCCGGTCATTTGCCCTCCTTTTTGGCGGGGGCCTTGTTCACCAGCCAGATGCCCACACATACGAACACCAGCGCCGCCAGATACTGCCAGCGGAACAGGGGTTCGCCGTTGAGCACGGCGCTCAGCAGCACGTTGACCACCGGGTTCACAAAGCCGAAGATGGCAATGCGGCTGACCGGGTTGTTCTTCATCAGCAGGGCCCACAGCACATAGCCTGCCCCGCAGATGAAGGCCAGATACAGCATGACCACCACCGCCAGTGCGCTCTGCACATGGAGACTGCCGCCCAGCACAGTGCCCAGCACGAACAGTGCCAGACCGCCCACGAACAGGTTGATGAAGCAGACGGCAAAGCTGTCTGCTTTTTTGGTCACGGATTTGTTCCACGGGCCGGACAGGGTAAAGATGATGGTAGCGGCCATCATGCAGAACACGCCCCAGCCGCTTCCGCTGCCGTGGTTGCCCAGCGTGCCGATGAGCACGCCCGCAAAGCCGATGACACAGCCCAGCGTTTTGGCAGGGGTCATGCGGTCGGCGTTGCCGTAGATGAAATGGGCAAAGATCACGCCCAGAAAGCTCTGGGTGCTGTTCAGGATGCCGCCAAAGGCACCCGTGAGCATGGCAACAGCGATGTAATAGAATGCGTACTGGGTCGTGGTCTGCCACAGGCCCAGAGCACAGCACTCCGCTGCCACTTTGCCGCGGGGGAACTTGGGCAGGCGGCTCTGCAGCAGAACACTGCCCAGAAGCACCAGAAAGCTGCCCAGCATGAACCGCACACCGGCAAAGCAGAAGATGGAGGCGGTGCTGCTGGAATCAATGGCGAACAGCCGGTAGCCCAGCTTGATGAAGGGGAATGCCGAGCCCCACAGCACATTGCAGAAAATAGCCAGCAGCACGGCAAACACTGGCGTGCCGAAAATCTTATCCAGCCATTCCGCGCGGGAAAGCGTTTTGTTTTCCTGCATGGCGGCTCAGTGGATGCGGCTGCCTACGGGGGTGTCGTCGCCGTAGAAAGCGATGGAGCAGCCGCCGTCGGCGGTATCAGCAGCAAAGATCATGCCCTCGCTGACATACTTGCCCTTCATCATGGGGCGAGGTGCCAGATTGCACACAATGCCGATCTTCTTACCGATCAGGTCTTCCGGCTTGAACCACTTTGCAATGCCGGAAAGGATGCAGCGCTCCCGCTCGCCGTCAAACACGGTCAGGTGCAGCAGCTTCTTGCTTTCCTTCAGGTTCTCGCAGGCGCGCACTTCGGCCACGCGCAGTTCCACCTTGCAGAAGGTGTCAAAGTCAATCTCTTCCTCGTGGGTAAAGTCCACGGTGCTCTCCTCGGCGGGGGCGGCAGCCTTCTTCTCCGCTTCAGCCTTGGCCTTGTTGGCAGCTTCGGCAGCGGCCTTGCGCTTCTCGTCCTCTTCCTTCAGGTGGGCAATTTCCTTTGCCACATCGATGCGGGGGAACAGTGCCTCGCCCTTGTGCACGGTGTAGGTCTCCTGTGCGCCGTAGGTGGTCTTGCTCAGATCCAGAGCGGATGCGTCCAGACCCAGCTGCTCCATCATCTTGGGGGCAGTGGTGGGCAGGTAGGCGTTCAGCAGGATGCCGCACACGCGCAGTGCCTCGCACAGGTGGTACAGCACGCTCTCCAGATGGGCCTTGTTGGCCTCGTCCTTGGCCAGCGCCCAGGGAGCGGTCTCGTCGATGTACTTGTTGGCGCGCTGGATGACCGCAAAGATCTCCATCAGGGCCTGCGGGATGGTCAGGCTGTCCATGTCGGCCGTGACCTTGGCGGTCAGCTCGTTGACCATGGTCTCCAGCTCGGTGTCGATGGCTTCGGTACCGGCCACATTGTGCACGGTGCCGCCGAAGTACTTCTCGCACATGGCGACGGTGCGGCTGAGCAGGTTGCCCAAATCGTTCGCCAGATCGCTGTTGATGCGGGTGATCAGGGCTTCGTTGGTGAACATGCCATCGTTGCCGAAGGGAATCTCACGCAGCAGGAAGTAGCGGATGGCATCCACGCCGTAGCGGTCGCACAGGATCACAGGGTCCACCACATTGCCCACGGACTTGGACATCTTGCCGCCGTTCATCAGCAGCCAGCCGTGGCCGAACACCCGCTTGGGCAGAGGCAGATCCAGAGCCATCAGCATGGCGGGCCACAGAATGGTGTGGAAACGCAGGATCTCCTTGCCCACCATGTGCAGGTCGGCAGGCCAGAACTTGTCGTAGTCGTGATATTTTTCGTTGCCGTAGCCCAGCGCGGAGATATAGTTGCTCAGGGCGTCCACCCACACATACATGGTGTGCTTGGGGTCGAAGGGCACGGGGATGCCCCACTTCACGGAGGTGCGGGACACGCAGGTGTCCTGCAGGCCCTGCTTGATGAAGGCGATCATCT
>OLVR01002073.1_pt1 | contig 16399 bp, 11 predicted proteins | sample 1673261 | NCBI WGS metagenome assembly OLVR01 (sample SAMEA3178938, study PRJEB25190) | human gut metagenome | biome: human gut; feature: human-associated habitat; material: faeces | place: Austria | collected 2013 | reverse complement strand
TGACGGACACGGGCAGGGCGTTTGCCGTGGAGGAGCCGATTCCCATCCATGTGCAACAGGTCATCAACGGCAGCAAAGTCACCGACCACCATGCGCTGCTGCCAACGAAAAGCATGGCAAAAGCAGACCTTGCCGCACTCCCTGCCGGGGAGCGGAATATCCTGCGGCTGATTGCCGCACGGCTGCTCTGTGCCGTAGGTGAACCGCACCGCTATGCAGAAACCACGCTCACTACCATCTGTGCCGGGGAGGAGTTCTCCGCAAAGGGCAAGGTGGTGCTGTCCGAGGGATGGAAAACCATGGAGCGGAAAATGCTGGGCGAACTGCTGGGCAAGCAGAAAGAACAGGTTGTTCTGCCCGATGTGCAGGAGCAGAGTCAGTGCAGCGTTGCCGGTGCCGAACTGAAAGAGGGGCAAACGTCCCCGCCAAAGCATTTTACCGAGGACTTTCTACTTCATGCGATGGAAACCGCCAGTGCGGACAGTATGCCGGAGGGCGTGGAACGTCAGGGCATCGGCACCCCGGCAACGAGAGCCGCCACCATTGAAAAGCTGGTGCAGAAGGGCTTTCTGGAGCGCAAGGGCACCAAGAAAACCAAGGTACTGCTGCCCACGGATAAAGGAAAAGCCCTCATCACCGTGATGCCCGAAGAAATCCAATCCCCGGAAATGACCGCCGATTGGGAAACAAAGCTGCTGCGAATCGAGCGTGGCGAAATGGAGCCGAGTGAATTTATGACCGAAATCAATACGATGATCTCCTCGCTGGTAAAAACCACCGAGGCTGCGAAAGGAGCGAATGCGCTTATGAAAAACAAAATTATTGGTGTCTGTCCGAACTGCGGTAAGCCTGTCGTGGAGCGTGAAAAGGGCTGGTTCTGCGAGAACCGGGAGTGCCGTTTTGTCCTGTGGAAGGACAATGCGTTCTTCAAGCGTCTGGGCAAGCGGCTGGACGCTCATGTGGCGGACAAGCTGCTGCGGGATGGTCGAGTCCGCCTGAAGGACTGCAAGAGCGCCAAGGGCAAGACCTACAACGCCACCGTGCTGCTGTCCTGTGAAGCGGATGGCCGCAGCAAGTTCAGTTTGGAATTTGAGAATGGGGGCTGCTGATGAAAGATGATGCCGTAATAAAAGACAACGAAGCGGTCTACCTCCTCAACGAGCAGACGTATCTGCATCTGCGGGAGAATCTCCAAGGGGTCGGGTACGAGGTTTTCGACAAAAACAGCCCGCTCCCGGTGGAGGAAGGGCAGATTCCACGGGAAGCTCTGGGCAACACTCAGCGGCGCATCGAGACCGCCCGTGCGTACTATCTGGCAGAGCATCAGGACGAGCCTGTGGGGAGAATCCAAAATGTTGCCGTTACCACCTTGGAGAAGTTTCGCTCCGGGGTTCGCAGGCGCAGGAATCTGGCTCCACGTTCTCTGCCGGACAATGATGTGCGGTTCATTGACCCGATGTATAACGAACTGTTTCGGGTGCCGGACGGCGGCGTTGTGCAGATGACCTACCCGGATGGGCACCAGCGTTCCGAGAAGGTCGAATATCTCGGTGCCTACCACATGAAGATCGGGTCCTCGGTGCAGCACATCTGCGAATTTGCAGAGCGCATGGCGCGCAGTCATGCCATCGTGGAGCCGGAGCCGCTGACGCAGCAGAACTGCCGAGCATGGAATCTGGAATACGATTATTATCTCACTGTGCAGACGAACGGCGGCGCATGGGAGTATGCGCTCTATCAGGGCGACTGCTGCCTGCTGGAGCGTGGGAAAATCGACGCACCCGAACTGATGATCGAGGAAGTGCGGGACGAGATCCTGTACAGCCACAATCTGCGGAACAAGGACTGCATCCCACTCACGCAAGAGGAGTTTGCCCAGAAGCTCGCAGACCGAGATGAGATACAGTCATACCGGGTGAAGCAATTCCAGCAAAGCGGGCACGACTGCTATCTGGTCATGCAGCTGCATCAGGATGCAGACCCTGCGCTGCGCTTTGCTGCCATGCGCTCTCTGAACAAGCAGAACATCGCTCCGTCCGTTGAGAGCTACGAAATCCTGTACCGGGGAAATCTCCCGGAAGGAAAGCGCAGCGTTCCGCAAGCAGAACTGCTGGAACAACTGTACCAGAAATTCAACTTCGCCCGCCCGACGGATTACCATGGGCACAGCCTGTCGGTCAGCGATGTGATCATGCTGAATCAGGATGGGAAGATTTCAGCGCATTATGTGGACAGCATCGGCTTCAAGGAACTGCCGGGGTTTCTGGATAAAAAGCAGGAGCGCTCTTCTGTTCTGCAAACTCTCAAGGAGAAGTGCGATGCCCCGGAGTGCAACCCCACCGTCTGCCGGAAAGCGAGGGATGCCCATGAACTTTAACCACGAAGAGCTCATGCTGATGATGCTCTACAACTCCGGCACCCGGCTGGGGCTTATCCACGAACTGCGGCTGATGCAGTGCTACCTGATGCCCGATGAAACCGCCCTGCGGGAACTGTCGGAGGGGGTTATCGAAAAGCTGAAACTGTTGACCGATGCGGAGTTTGGCGAGTTGGAATTTCCCCCGGACTGACTTTTGCCGCCTGCGGGCGGCGTACATAAGCTCTTTTACAATGGGGTTCGATGTGGTATACTGAACTCGACAACTCGGAAATTGGCGAGTTGGTAAATTTTGGATTTCCGGGCAATTAATCATACAATGAAATGATAAAAGAAAAATATACGAGGAGAACGTTGATATGAAAAATATACGGAAGTTTTCTGTTTTTATTAGTTCTACCTATGAAGACCTTAAAAATGAAAGACAGGCATTAATGGAGGTGGCGCTTGAGAATAATTTCATTCCCGTGGGAATGGAGCAATTTCACGCTGCGCCTACAAGCCAATGGAATGTTATAACAAAGATGATTGATGAGTGCGATTTTTATCTTCTTGTTATTGGAGGGCGGTATGGCTCAATCGATGAAGAAGTAGGTATAAGCTACACGGAAAAAGAATACAACTATGCAAAAAACAAGGGACTACCGGTGCTTGTATTGATTAAGGAGTCTTCAGCAATCACTGAAAGTGAGCAGGATATTGGAGATGACAAATATACGAAAATGAAAATGTTGGAGAACTTTAGAAACAGAGTAAAGAACGGCGGAAATACTGTTGATTTTTTCACGGATATAAATAGTTTAAAGTATAAAGCATCCCCGACATTTAGAAATGCCATTAACTACGTTGATGATTATGCTGGATGGTTTCGATATCGAGATATCGTAGATGTAATCAATGAAGAGGCAGAAGGGCGAAACAAGGTCAATGCTGAATTTGGAGAGCATCAACGGAAAATGTTAGAAGAAATGAAAGACATGTTGTCTCAATTTGGCAGTAAACTCACCGATATGGAGAATAAACGGATAAGTTGGGAGAAAATCCCCACAGTAACGAGTGAAGATATCGATAAATTATTTCAGGTCGAAAACGACACATTAATCATTGGAAATCCAGCGGGAGATAAATCAGTTATAGGTCAAGATGACGTTGATAACATTCCTGTGGACTCTGCTTTTCTGTTAGTGTATGCAGCTGATGGTGATGGTCAAATCATAAAGACACAGACACTTAGCTCGCCTGCTCAGATTTTTACATCTGGTAAACAGTTCATGGCTGACAACTCAAAAAGAGAATCAGCAAGATGGATAGAAGCGTTAGACCGGCTTATCAAATGGGGATGGGTTAAAGCTGTCGGGTATAAAGGCGAAATATTTGAATTGACAGAAACTGGCTACAGTAAAGCAGATTGGTTGAAGGCCGGTATGGGAATTGATACCTCAAAAAATCCGCTTGACGAGCTAAAAGAGTTTGAAGATTAATATTTCATATACATAAAGTATCCTCGAATTCCAGTTTGTCGATGATTGTCAACTGGGATAATGTCATAGGGCATTGTTCCGAAATTTTTTCATAACCCTCAAGAAAGTGGGCTTGATAGAATACTTCCATTCATGCTATACTAAAGCCAGTTTTAATGCACAGAAAAATTGAAAGCGGAGGATAGCCAATGGATACCACTAAAAGATCACCCATCGACCGCCTGCTCTTTGCCACTTTTCTGAAAGGCCGCACTTCTTCCCGTGATATATGGGAAGAAAAGGGCGATATGACCCCCGAAGATAACCAGAAGATCATCGAGGAAACCAACGAGATCATCAACGATGATTCCACCTATCCCTTCATCAGCTACCTGTCCGACCTGCTTGCAAAATCCAAGCCTTCCGATGATGCTGTCAAGAAACTGCACGACTGCATCGAAAAAGTTGCAGTTGCGTTGGGACAGGACAGCACCGATGTGTTCCGTGTCCTGCTTGCAAAGCTGATTGAACAGCCGGAAGAAAAGCAGACCTTTGACCGTCTGCTGGAGATGGCAGAAAAGTTTGCCGCAAAACACGAATAAACTACCATAGATTCCATAAGCGAGTGACCTGAAAAGGCCGCTCGCTTTTTTGTTTACCATGAACTTGAAGGGAGGAACACTATGCCAAGCAAAACCGAAGAATACCTTGCCCTTGCCCAGCGCACGGCCAATGGGCTGACCCGCTACTGGGAAAGCTGGACGGACTATCTGACCACCGCATCCCGGCTGTACAAGTACCCCTTTGCGGACCAGCTCATGATCTACGCCCAGCGCCCGGATGCCACTGCCTGCGCCGACTATGATGTTTGGAACAGCCGGATGAACCGTTATGTGCGCCGGGGTGCCAAGGGCATCGCTCTGCTGGACGAATCCAGCGGATTTCCCCGACTGCACTACGTCTTTGACGTAAGCGACACCGGAGTGCGCCGCAATTCCCGTGACCCGGAGGTGTGGCAGTACAACGACGACCTGAAACAGCCTGTTTCGGAAATGTTGAGTAAGACCTACGGCATCAGCGGGGAGCGTGTCAGCCAGCAGCTTGCGGACGTTGCGGGGAAACTGGTGGCAGATTACTGGGACAACAACGGCGGCGACATCCGCGCCATCGTTGACGGTTCGCTGCTGATGGATTATGATGAAGCCGGGGTGGAGATGCAGTTCAAGTCCGCTGCCGCCATCAGCGTCACCTATACGCTGCTGGAACGCTGTGGGTTTGAACCGACAGCGTGGTTCGACAAGGAAGATTTTCGAGCCATCCACGAGTTTTCCACCCCGGATGCCGTCTTTGCCCTCGGCGCAGCCGTCAGCGACATGAGCCGGGAGGTCTTACGCCAAATTGAGCGCACCGTAAAAACCACCATTCGCCGCCGAAACAATGAAAGGAGCCAGCATGAATATGAGCAGCAATCTGAGTTACACGCAGACCGGGGATTATTTTCTCCCGAACCTGACCATGCATCAGCCGAAGACCCCACTGGGCAAGTACGGCAGGCTGCGCCGGACCTACCTGAAAGACCATCGCCCGGTGCTGTACAACACGATGCTGATGAACGGGAGCCTGTACCCGCACCTGATGGAGGTGGAGCAGACGGCAGAGAGCCGGATGCAGCAGACCATGGAGCAGCTTCTGAAGCAGAACCCGGAACCGGACAAGGAGCAGAACCAGATGGCGTGGGTGCAGCACATGAACAGCCTGAAAGCGCAGGCAGAGGAACTGGTGCTGACGGAGCTGATCTACAGCTAAGTTTTCTGGATGCAAACATCCCCACCGAAGCCCAGCAAATTGAAAAAATCGACCGAGCGGAGAGCGAAAAAACGCCCTCCGCCTTTGTTTTGTCGCAGGCTGAAATCGAAAACGAACTGCGTAAGCACGGTTCTGGATTTGTGGGCGGCAAGCAGCGCATTATGGCACTGTACCAGACCCAGCCCGACCGCAATCTCCGTGCCAAGGCGCTGGCAAAGGAGTACGGCATCGGTGGGCACTCCCACGATTTTCTGGACGGAAGCCGGGGCTTCGTCAACCACAACGGGAGAGGATTGGAATTTGATCATTATCCCGACCACCAGAAAATCACCCTGAAATGGACGCAGGTGGAACAATATATCGACCTGATGATCCAGTCCGACCGCTACCTGACGGACGAGGAAAAGGAGCATTACACGCCCTCTGTGCCCGTCAGCGCAAAACCGGATGCCGACCTGACCCGTGCAAAGAACCTGATCCGGGAGTTTTGTCAGGAGGAATACGACTCTGATCCGGACTTTTCCAATCTTGCTAAAATCGACATTGCCTACACCTATGCCACCGACGAGGAGATCCCCATACAGGTCAACGTAGATTTGATTGGGTATCGGGTGGAGCGGTATCTGGGCGAGGTACTGATAGACCAGCGGCAGTACGAAAGTCTGGAGGAGCTGACCGAAACCGAGTTGGAGGCGCTGGATTTTTCCGAACTGGTCAGCGTCACGGATGAAGAATTGGAGCACTACCACAGCAAGGCGGAGGAACGCCCGGCGCTGCTGCCGCTGGCTGCCGCCACCGAGTACAACACCCTGAAAGAGCAGCACCCGGACGCTCTGGTGGGCTTTGAGCAGAACGGACGGTTTGAGTTTTACGGCGAGGATGCCCGGAAGGTCTGCGAGCTTGTAGGCGGAAAGCTGCTGGAAAAGGAAACGGCGCTGGGCACCGTCCCGGTCACCGGCTTCCCCAGCGGCCAGTGGGCGTACCGTGCCAAGCAACTGTGGCAGTGCGGCGAGAACGTTTATCTTGCCGGGCTGAACGAGGATGGCACCCACCACCAGACCAAGTACCTGCGCCGGGAGGATTATCTGCCGCTGGGTGCTACCGTCCACATGGAAGGACGTGCCTTCCGGGTGGATAACGTCAACTTCGATAAAGACAGCGTGTCCCTGCAGGATGTGGCATTAGCAGAAATGCGGATGCCTGTTTTCCGGCAGGAACCGCTGGCGGTTGTCCGGGAGTTGTACGAGCAGGAACAGGATGTGATGGAACACCCCCTGCCTGATTACAAGGTCGGTGACAACGTTATCGTTGACCTTCCTACCCGAACCATCGAAGGAAAAATCGGCTATGTGGGCGAAACGGATGTTCGCATCGACACCAGCGCACAGGGACAGTCGTGGGATAACGAAGTTATCAACAAACGACAATTCGAGGACGGTCTGCGGCAGGTTGAGCCGCAACTTTCCGACGAAGATCTGGATGAGCTGCCTATCTCTGCCGTGATGGACGGAAAGGTGCAGACCTTCCCGGATGCTGCTGCGTTGGATGAAGCCCTGAACGCTGTGCCTGCCGGGAACTTCCGCATCACAGACGACCATCTGGGCGAGGGCGGTGCAAAGCAGAAATATGCCCGGAACATCGAAGCCGTCCGCACCCTGTTCAAGCTGGAACAGGAGCACCGGGGTGCCACCGCTGAGGAACAGCAGGTGCTTTCCCGGTATGTGGGCTGGGGCGGTCTGGCAGATGCCTTTGACCCCAATAAGGACAGCTGGGCAAAGGAATATGCGGAGTTGAAAAATCTGCTTTCCGAGGACGAATACGCCGCTGCCCGCAGCTCCGTGCTGAACGCCCACTACACCAGCCCCACCGTCATCCGTGGTATCTACGATGCAGTCGAAAAGATGGGTTTCCGGTCTGGCAACATCTTGGAACCGTCCATGGGTGTGGGCAACTTCTTTGGGATGCTGCCGGACAGTATGGCAGACAGCCGCTTATACGGCGTGGAACTGGACAGCATCACCGGGCGCATTGCCAAGATGCTGTATCCGCAGGCTGACATTACTGTTGCCGGCTTTGAGACCACCGACCGCAGGGATTTCTACGATTTGGCGGTGGGCAACGTGCCTTTCGGCCAGTACAAAGTCAACGATAAGGCGTACAACAAGCTGGGATTTTCCATCCACAATTATTTTTTTGCGAAAGCCATCGACCAAGTGCGTCCGGGCGGCGTAGTGGCGTTCGTCACCAGCCGTTACACCATGGACAGCAAGGACAGTACCGCCCGCAAGCACATGGCAGAACGTGCCGATTTGCTTGGTGCGATCCGTCTGCCCAACAATGCGTTCCGTGCTAACGCTGGCACGGATGTTGTCAGTGACATTATCTTCCTGCAAAAGCGTGACCGCCCCATCGACCATGAGCCGGACTGGGTACAGCTTGGAAAAACGGAAGACGGCTTTGCCATCAACCAGTATTTTGTGGACCACCCGGAGATGGTTCTGGGTGAATTGACCACCGAAAGCACCCAGTACGGACGAGAGGAATTGACCGTTGCACCCATCGAGGGCGCAAACCTTGCCGACCAGCTTACAGAAGCGGTGCAGCACATTGAGGGGCAGTATACTGCCGCCGAGGTGGACGCTCCCGACATTGCTGAGGAAGAAGCCACCCGGCGCACCCTGCCTGCCGACCCGGATGTAAAAAACTTCTCCTACACCGTGGTGGACGGCGAGGTTTTCTACCGGGAAAATTCTGTGATGACGCAGGTGGAGCTGTCCGACACCGCCAAAGGGCGTGTCACAGGCATGGTGGAGCTGCGGCAGATCGTCAATGAACTGATCGACCAACAGTTGAACGATTTCCCGGACGAGGACATCAAGGCAACACAGGAGCGTTTGAACACCGCCTACGATGCTTTTACCGCCCAATACGGCTTGCTGAATGACCGCAAAAACGGGCGGCTGTTTGAGCAGGATTCCTCTTACTATCTGCTCTGCTCTTTGGAAAATCTGGACGAGCAGGGGCAGCTCAAGAGCAAAGCGGCGATGTTTACGAAACGGACGATTCGCCCGGAGCGCACTGTCACCAGTGTGGATACCCCCAGCGAAGCGTTGACGGTGTCCATCGGGGAGCACGGCAAAGTGGATTTGCCCTATATGGCGGAGCTGCTGGGCACGCCCGGTGACTATGGGCGCATTACCACCGAACTTTCCGGCGTGATCTTCAAAGACCCTGCCGCCGACCCCACCGATCCGGAAGCGGGCTGGCAGATGGCAGACGAATACCTGTCCGGCGATGTCCGGGCAAAGCTGCGGATGGCACAGTTTGCCGCTGAAACCAACCCGGAATTTGCCGTCAACGTAGATGCGCTGACCAAGGCACAGCCCAGAGAACTGGAAGCCTCCGAAATTGATGTGCGCTTGGGTGCAACGTGGCTCGACCCCAGTATTATCCAGAAGTTTATGACCGAGACCTTCCAAATTCCCTACTATCTGCGCCGGGCGGTGAATGTGCGCTACTCTCCCTATACCGCAGAGTGGCGTGTGGAGGGCAAGACTGCCACCGGGCGGAGTGACATTATTTCGTCCGAGACCTACGGCACCAGCCGTGCCAACGCATACAAGATTTTAGAGGAGACCCTGAACCTGAAGGATGTCCGCATCTACGACACCATCGAGGATGCCGAGGGCAAGCCCAAACGTGTGTTGAACAAGCGGGAGACCATGCTGGCGCAGCAGAAGCAACAGGTCATCAAGGACGCTTTCGCCAACTGGATCTGGCAGGACCCCCAACGGCGCATTGCGCTGGTGAAACAGTATAACGAGCTGTTCAACTCTACCCGCCCCCGTGAGTATGACGGAAGTCACATCAAATTCGTGGGCATGAACCCTGAGATCACCCTCCGGGAACACCAGCGCAACGCCATCGCTCATGTGCTTTATGGCGGTAATACGCTGCTTGCACACGAAGTTGGTGCCGGAAAAACTTACGAAATGGCGGCATCCGCTATGGAAGCAAAACGGCTGGGGCTGTGCCAGAAAAGCCTTTTTGTCGTGCCCAATCACCTGACAGAGCAGTGGGCAAGCGAGTTTCTGAACCTCTACCCCAATGCGAAACTTTTGGTGGCACGGCGCAAGGACTTTGAGACCGCCAACCGCAAAAAATTCTGCGCCCGCATTGCCACCGGGGACTACGATGCTGTCATCATCGGGCATAGCCAGTTTGAGCGCATCCCGCTGTCCTTTGAGCGGCAGGAACGCATCATTCAGGAGCAAATTTATGAAACGCTTGCTGCCATCAACGAGCTGAAAGTCCACGCAGGCGAGAATTTCAGTATCAAACAGATGGAAAAGACCCGCAAAACGCTGGAAACCAAGCTGGAAAAATTGCGCTCCGATGAGCGTAAGGACGATGTAATTACCTTTGAGCAACTGGGCGTTGACCGCCTGTTTGTGGACGAGTCACACGCGTTCAAAAATTTGTTCCTCACAACAAAAATGCGGAATGTCGCAGGATTATCCACCAGCGAAGCCCAGAAATCTTCCGATATGTTTGGCAAGTGCCGTTATCTGGACGAGATCACTGGCGGGCGTGGCGTAGTGTTCGCCACGGGTACGCCCGTGAGCAATTCCATGACCGAACTGTACACGGTTATGCGGTATTTGCAGTACAGCACCTTACAGCAGAAAAAGCTGACCCACTTCGACTGCTGGGCGTCCACCTTTGGTGAGACCACCACCGCCATCGAGCTTGCCCCCGAAGGTACAGGGTATCGGGCAAGGACGAGATTTGCCAAGTTCTTCAACCTCCCGGAGCTGATGTCCATGTTCAAGGAGGTGGCGGACATTAAAACTTCCGACCAGCTTCATCTGCCTGTGCCGGAGGCAAAGTTTGAGACAGTGGTAGCAAAGCCGTCCGACCTCCAAAAGGAGATGGTGCAGGAACTGAGCAAGCGTGCCGCCCGCATCCACTCTGGCACCGTGGATGCCTCCGAGGACAATATGCTCTGTGTGACAAACGACGGCAGAAAAATCGGTCTGGATGTTCGCCTGATGAACCCCATGCTCCCGGACGACCCGAACAGCAAGTTGAACATCTGTGTGCGGAACGTGCTGAAGATCTGGGAGGAGGGCAAAGACCAGAAGCTGACCCAACTTTTATTCTGCGATCTCTCGACACCGAAAAATGACGGCAACTTCAATGTCTACGAGGATATTCGCAAAAAGCTGATCGCTGCCGGTGTGCCGGAAAACGAGATTGAGTTCATCCACAATGCCGATACCGAAGCAAAAAAGGCGGCACTGTTCTCCAAGGTGCGCTCCGGCGATGTGCGAGTTTTACTCGGAAGTACGGCAAAAATGGGAGCGGGCACCAACGTGCAGTCCCGGCTTGTGGCGGTGCATCACCTGGACGTTGGCTGGAAACCCAGCGACATGACCCAGCGCAACGGACGCATCATCCGGCAGGGCAACATGAATAAGGAAGTCAAGGTGTTCAATTACGTCACGGAAGGGACATTTGACAGTTATTTGTTTCAAACTTTGGAAAATAAGCAGCGATTTATCAGCCAAATCATGACTTCCAAATCTCCTGTGCGCTCCTGCGAGGATGTGGACGAACAGGCACTTTCCTATGCGGAGATCAAGGCACTGTGTGCCGGAAATCCGCTCATCAAGGAAAAGATGGACTTGGACGTGCAGGTGGCAAAGCTGAAGGTGCTGAAAGCCGACCACCAGAGCCAAAAATTCCGCTTGCAGGACAAATTGCTGACCAAGTTCCCGGCAGACATTCAGGAAGTAAACGCCCACATTGCCGGGTTGAAAGCGGACGCACAGCTTGCCGCCGCTCATCCGCAGGGCAAGGAGGAGTTTTGCGGCATGACCATCAAGGGCGTTGCCTACGACGAGAAAAAGACTGCCGGTGAGCGTCTGGTGCTTGCCTGCTCCGAGCTGCCCAACGCCGAGGAAAAAGTCATCGGCAGCTACCGGGGCTTTGAACTTTCTCTGCGGTTCGATGCTTTCCGCACGGAATATCAGGCTCTTTTGAAAGGGCAACAGAAGTACACGGTTCCCTTGGGCAACGACCCGCTGGGCAACATCATTCGTCTGGATAATTCGCTGAACAGCTTCCCGGAGCGCATCACCTCTGCCGAGAACGAACTGACCACCCTGCATCAGCAGCAGGCGGCGGCGCAGATCGAGGTGGAAAAGCCCTTCCCACAGGAGGAAGAACTGGCCGAAAAGTCCGCACGGCTTGCAGAGCTGAATGCTCAGTTGGATGTGGACGAAAAAAGCCACGAGCCGGAACAAGACGAGGAAGAACAGGAGGATGCACCTCGCCGCCCCTCGGTGCTGGCGGCGCTGGAGGAAAAGTCGGACAAGCCGGAGCCGGTGAAGCCCTTCAAAAGCTATCTGGATAAGGACGGTGATGCCCGGTGAGGGAAAAGCGGGACGAGATCATCATCCTGAGAACCACAAAAGCGGAGAAAAACCGCATTTATGAAAAGATGCTTGGCATGGGCATCCGCAGCCTGAGTGCCTATATCCGCAAGATGGCACTGGACGGCTATTGCCTGCACCTCGACTTGAAAGAACTGCAACGCATGGCATATCTCTTGCAGATGTGTAGCAACAATCTGAACCAGTACGCCAAGCGTGCCAACGAGTGCGGCAAGGTCTATGCCGCCGACATGGAGGACCTGCGGCAGCGGCTGGATGAACTGATTGAGATTGGTCGGCAGATCCTTTCCCGGCTGGCTGATCTCTAAATTTCTCCCCGCAGTTGGAGGGCTGCGGGGGTACATAGGCGGCAACACCATTGACAGGCTCATGCTCTATCCATATACTGAAAGCAGAAAGGCGGTGTCAATATGAAATTCGTAGCAAGGGTTCTCCTATTTCCTGTGGTTCTCCTCAGTGCATTTCTGGTACTGATGCTGAAATGGACGCTGAACCTGTCGGCGTTTGTGCTGGCACTGCCCATGCTGTATATTTTCGGCTGCGGCCTCTATACTCTCTATTGTCAGGAGTGGCTGCAGTTTTTGATCTTGCTGGTAGCAGAGTTTGGCTGCTTTGCGCTGATCTTCATGGGGGCTTTGATCGTGGATGCGGCGGAGTGTTTTAATGGCTGGGTTGCCGGATTGTGAGGGATTCGATGGACACAGATGCTATGACCGACTATTATTGGGAAAATCTGAAAGATATTCTGCAACGACAACTTGCAGACGATGATGAATATCGTGCACTGATCCAGAAAAAGATTGCCGCAGAGATTGCGTTGAAAGCTCTTATCGGCGAAGAAGCATGGAGCCTCTATCTGGAATTGGATGCAATCAGCAACGAGTTAGAGAGTGTTCGGCAGGAAGCCATGTATCTGGCAGGTGCCGCCGACCACGAAAAATTATCCAAATGATCTCGATGCCGCCGATGTGCGGCATTTTCTTTTTTAGGGGGTGATGGCACTGGCAGCAACACGGTTGATTGCTCTGCACAAAAACAAAGGCATGACCGTTGCGGCCTGCCTGAAAAATCGCACGGACTATATCGAAAACCCGGACAAGACCGAGCAGGGACAGTATATCAGCAGCTATGCCTGCAGCACCCTGACGGCAGATGAAGAGTTTATGCTTACCAAGCGGCAGTACGACCTTGTGAACGGACGCAGGCAGAAAAGCGATGTAATTGCTTATCAGATACGGCAGTCCTTCCGACCCGGTGAGATCAGCGCAGAGGAGGCTAACAAGGTGGGCTACGAACTGGCTATGCGCTTTACCAAGGGCAAGCACGCCTTTGTCGTGGCAACGCACACGGACCGGCAGCACATCCACAACCATGTGATCTTCAACTCCACAGCGTTGGATGGCAGCAGGAAGTTCCGGGATTTTTTCTTTTCGGCGTTGGCAGTGCAGCGGTTGAGTGACCTGATTTGCTTAGAGCATCAGCTGTCCGTCATTGAAAAGAAGCCCTATCGGGAGCGTCAAAAGCGCATTGTCTACCCGCCGAAAGAGAGCAATCGTGACCGCCTGTGCGGAATCATCGACACCATCCTTGCAGAAAAGCCGGGAGATTACGAAACTTTTCTGCAAAAGCTGGAGCGGCAGGGATATGAGGTGAAACGTGGCAAGTACACGTCGGTGAAGGGCAAGTGGCAGAAACGTTTTATCCGGTTCCGTACACTGGGCACCGGCTATGGCGAGGATGAGATCAAGGCGGTGCTGGAGGGCAAGGTGAAACACCAACCGTACCAGAAGAAGCCGCCCAAAGAGCAGCCCTTCCAGTTGCTGGTGGATATTCAGGGGAAAATGGCAGAGGGCAAAAGTGTCGGCTACAAAAAGTGGGCAACCAAGTTCAACCTGAAAGAGATGTCCAAAACCCTGCTGTTCTTGCAGGAGCAGAAAATCGGTAGCGCAGAGGAACTGCGGGAACGTGCGACGGCGGCAACGGAACGTTATCATGCTATGGGGGATTCCATCAAAGCGGCAGAAGCGAGGTTGACCGAAATCGCCGTGCTGAAAACTCACATCATCAACTATGCCAAGACCCGTGATGTGTACGCTGCTTATCGGAAAGCCGGGTACAGCAAAACCTTTCTGGAAGCCCACCGGGAGGAGATTACTCTGCACAAGGCGGCGAAAGCTGCCTTTGACGAGGCTGAGATGCAAAAGTTGCCGAAGGTTAAGGAACTGGATGCGGAGTTTGCAGAACTGCTGACCAAGAAGAAAGCCGCCTACCCGGACTACCGCAAGGCACGGAATGAGATGCAGGAGCTGGTTCGGGCACAGAAAAACGTGGAACGATTTTTTGTGGAAGAAAAGCCAGCACAGGAGAACGAGCAGGCTCGATAAGAACAAATTGCCGGAAGTTGACCGTAAGAGGTCTGCTTCCGGCAATCTTTTTTGTTAGTTCAATCTTTAACGGAATCGTTCATCTCTTTCGATTGTGTATGTTCATGCGTTTAACAGGTATCCTATGGAGTGTAAAGAACACGATAGGATGAGGTTGCGCTATGAAAGAGTTTTTTGGACAGAGACTGCGGGAGCAGCGTATAAAGCATGGGTTGACGCTGGAACAACTTGCGGAAAAATCCGAGCTTTCCTCCAACTATATCGGCATGGTAGAGCGTGGCTTAAAGGAACCCGGCCTTGCCACCATTGTTAAACTTCTGAACGCTCTGAATATTTCCGCAGACACATTGTTGTGTGATCTGGTTCCCAGTGCATCTCATGTGACCGACGACGAGATCCGCAAGCGACTGGAAGGCTTGACCCCCATCCAGAAAAAAGCAGCCCTCGATTTGCTGGATACCTATATCAGCAATCTCCCCTACCTCACAAACGAAGAATAAATCGCAAACTTTGCAAGCGCATCGGCTGAAATTTAGCCGATGCGCTTTTCTTTTGCATTCCTTTCGGCTATAATCATTCTTATAGGATGTATTATTTCCTAAAGAATTGATTCGGGGGTGTCAAAATGAGAGAACCACGGTACAGCATTTTAGCCGACATTCAGGATGCGATCGAGCGGGCAAAACAAGGGAAGTTGGCATTGTACTGGCAGCGCACCATCCAACGGGAATACCGTTGCAAAAAAGTCACCCTTGCCGAACAGCAAGCGTATGAGCAGCTGCAAAGCATTCTTTCCGAGATTTCGCAATGGAACGATGAAGAAGATCTGCGCTCCGACATGGAGGAAATTGGCGGCAGGGTCTGGTATTGCCACTACTGGGAGGAACATTACTCCATGGTAGAGTTGACCGAGGACCGCAACGGAAAATTTAACGTTGACTACGTTTTGGACGACGCAGTGACCCCGGAGGTGCGCCGGGATGCTGCACTGTTAGCGCAAAAGGAATTTGCGGACCGTATGCAGGAATGGGGCATTTCGCTTCTGAATGCACCCGTCCCGGAACAGATGAAGTATGCTTCTCTGGCAGAAGCCGCATCGCACCTCATGCAAGTCCTCAATGACCCGGAGAGCATCACAGGGTAAAAAGCGTCCCGCCGGGACGCGCAGCCTGCATTGGAACAATGCAGAACAAAGGGGTTTGGGGCACTCCCCAACAAGCATTTTGCAGCGCAAAATAAGCAGATGTATATACGTCTGCCCTGCTTGCTACAATGGTGTTGGTTCTGAGAAGCTCACACATAGACGAAGCCGGGATTTTGCAAGCCAGCAAGCAATCCCGGCTTTATCTTATATATTTCCCAAATTCTTTGACCGCCGGTATTCCAGCGGAGAAAGACAAAACTGCTTTTTGAACACGGCTGCAAATTTTCCTTGATTAGAGTAGCCGACCTGTTCGGATATTTCGGCAATCGGACGCTTTGTGTCCGAAAGAAGCCTTGCGGCTTCGTTCATACGGATTTCCCGCAGCCAGGTGGATATATTCTGTCCATATACGCCTCTAAAATAATTTTTCAGGCTGGTTTCACTGACCGAAAATCGTTCTGCAATCTGCCTTACAGGAATGTGCTGGCGAAGATCATCAGAAAGGAGTTGTGCCGCCCTTTTTGCAATTTCAACCTGTGTTTCCGTGTAGAAGCCGCAAGTTTTCGGAGGCCGGATTTCCATGTTAAGAAGCCGGTGGAGAAGTTCAAGCGTATAGATTTGCAAATGGAAGGCAGAGGGCTTTTCAGATAGCCGCCAGAGTTTTTGAAATATATTTTCCAGCTCACTGTCCGCTCCGTTGATATATGTCTTATGGTTGCCACAATAATTTTCTTCCAGCGTAGGGAGGTCAAGTGAAAAAGATTTCAAAA
>OLVR01002067.1_pt1 | contig 16441 bp, 12 predicted proteins | sample 1673261 | NCBI WGS metagenome assembly OLVR01 (sample SAMEA3178938, study PRJEB25190) | human gut metagenome | biome: human gut; feature: human-associated habitat; material: faeces | place: Austria | collected 2013 | reverse complement strand
GCTGCTGTTTGTCTGCAATTTTATTCCGGTGGCTCATGAGAAATTCCGAGTTGGTGTTCCTTTTGCAGGCGAGTGGGAAGAAGTATTTAACAGCGATAGCTCAACATTTGGTGGTAGCGGTGTTGTTAATACAAAGCCTTGTGTAGCCGAAGAGGGAGAATGTGACCACAGAGAATACAACATAGGTTTAAGACTTGCTCCATTGTCTGTTACAATTTATCAATGCAAAGACTGTAAAGACGAAAGTAATAAGTAAAAAACTCAATGAGGCACTAACTTTTTGTTTAACCGACAAAAATATAAAAAAATTTAATTTTATGGTTGACTATATGGCGAAAATTGTGTATAATTTGGTAGTATGCAATTTAAGAGTGCATTTGATATGGTAACCGGAGGGAGGGAAATTTAGTGTCTGAGGTTAGAGTAAAAGAAAATGAATCTTTAGATAGCGCACTTCGTCGTTTTAAGAGAAACTGTGCAAAGGCCGGTATCATGGGCGAGGTTCGTAAGAGAGAACACTACGAGAAGCCAAGCGTAAGACGTAAGAAGAAGTCTGAAGCAGCTAGAAAACGTAAGTTTAACTAATGTGACGGAAAAGAAGGATTGATTCTATGTCTTTAAAAGAAAGACTTTTTGACGATTTGAAGACTGCTATGAAGGAAAAGGATGCTATCAAGAAAGAAGTTATCCAGATGGTTCGTGCAGGCGTTCTTCAGGTTGAAAAGGATAACAAAATAGAAAGCTTGGATGATAGCGGAGTATTGACTGTAATTTCTAAGGAAATTAAGAAATTAAAAGATGTTTTGCCTGACTTTGAAAAGGCTGGCAGACAAGACTTAATTGATGAAGTCAATAAAAAAGTTGAAGTTCTCGATGCTTACCTTCCCGAGCAAATGTCTGAGGACGAAATCAATGAGGTTATATCAGCTGTTATCAATGAGGTAGGAGCTGTTTCTATGAAAGATATGGGCAAGGTTATGGGTGCCGTTAAGGGCAAAACTGCAGGCCGTGCCGATAATAAGACAGTAAGTGACCTTGTTAAAAAGGCGTTACAGAGTTTATGATTTATTTAAGGGTGGATTATTTAATCTACCCTTTTTAAGTTTTTAATAATTTTATATATTGGGAGATTACGAAAATGAAGAAAATGATTACAATGTTTGCAGCTACTATAGTTGCAGTATCAGCAGCTCTTACACCAGCTTTTGGTACAACTTATGCAGGTGTTGAATTTAATGGCGAAAAGGTTCAGTTTGAACAGGACCCAGTTATTGAAAATGGTAGAGTTCTTGTACCTTTCAGATTTGTTGCTGAAAAGCTTGGTGCTACAGTAGCTTGGGATGCAGAAACTAAGACTGTTACTTGCGAAAAGGACGGCGTAAAGATTTCTCTTACAGCTAATGTAAAGGATGTTGTTGTATCTGGTCAGTCTTTAGAAATTGATGTACCTGCTCAGATTATGAACAGCAGAGTTTTCGTTCCATTAAGATTTGTAGCTGACAATATGGGTGCAGATGTAGAATGGGATGCTGAAAACAAGACTGTAAAGATTAACACAGTTAAGGAAGATGCTAAGGACGATGCTAAGGACGAAGTTGAATCTGCTTCTGCTGTAGATGTAACTGAAACAACTACTGAAGAAACTACAGAAACAACTACAACTGATGAAAGCACAACTGAAGAAACAACTGTTGACAAAAGCACAACAGAAGAAACTACAGTTGCTGAAAGTACAACAGAAGAAACAACTGTTGAAACAACTACAGTTGCTGAATAATTTTTAAGTTATGGAGTGTGCATTGGAGAAAAGTTCTTAAATGCACACTTTATTACTCTATAGGAAAAATGCGAAAAAAGGCATTTTTTCTGGTCCGTTGTGGAATTTTAGCTTATGCTATGCTTCCGTTTTAAAAGGAGGAATAACAATTATGAAAAAGATGATTGCTTTATTTGCAGGAGTGGTTCTTACTGCTTCAATGTTGGTTTTTCCTGTATCAGCTGCACAGGAAATATCTGTAGAGTTTAATGGCAAATTAGTACAATTAGACCAAACACCGGTTATGGAAAAGGGTCGTGTACTTGTACCTTTCAAGTTCTTCGCAGACACATTTGGTGCAACAACTAGCTGGGATGCTGAAACAAAAACAGTAACTTGCACATATGGCGAAACAACAATTTCAATGACTGCTCATTCACAGGTAATGAAATTAGACGGAAAGAATATTGCCGTTGAAGTACCTGTTGATATTATAAACAGTAAAGTTATGGTTCCTATAAGAGTTATAGCAACAAGTTTTGGAGCTAACGTAAGTTGGGATTCAGACAGAAAGACAGCTGTTATAAATACCGGTGATGTTCATTTTAATAGAATAAACACAGCCGGTAATGTATCATTTACTTATGCTGAAACAGCCAGTGAAGGTGGAAAGACTAAGTCTACAGCTAAATATCCAGTATTTACAGGAAATTTTGGCTCAAAGGTAAATACTGCTATTTCTGCACAGGCAAAGGCTGATATTAAGGCTTTTGAGGTTGATATTACAGAGGGCGATGATTTATCAAAGTGCACATTTACTTCTAGTTATGATGTAAAGTGTAATAACAATGGTGTTGTATCTATTGTAAACACACAGGAATCATATACTGGTGGTGCTCATGGTAGTACAGTTGTTTCTGCTAAAACATATTGTATTGAGGACGGAAATGTTATTAACATTAAGTCAAGTGATATGAATACAGCTATTGAACAGTTTAAGGAATTAATAAATGCCAACAAGGAAAACTATTTTGAAGATTCCCTTGATAATGTAAAGGCTGAAAATATAGGTTGGTATGTTGATAAAAATGAAAATACTGTATTTTTCATAAATGAGGGCGTTGTAGCACCTTATGCTGTTGGTCTTGTAACTGTAACAATGGATAAAAATGTGGCTGTTGAAGCATTGACAGTAGACGAAAGCACTACTAATATTGTAGCAGACAAAACAGTTTCTCCTTCAGCTATTGATGTTAGCAAGATAAAATACGATAAGTTGTTTGATACTAAGGGCAATATTTCAGTTACTACAAGCGTTCCAGTAGTTTCTGGTAATTATGCAGTATTAAACACTACTATTAAGAAAATGGCACAGGACAAGGCTAGTGCTATGGTTGAGCAATATAAAGGCAAGTCTTTAGACGAAACCAATAGTGCTTATGCCGGTACAGTTAATGCTACTATTACATATGCTGACGATAGTAAGGTTTGCGTATTATTTACAGAAAATGTGCGTTCTGGGGATAAGAAAGGCTCAACTTATGTTTCAGCTTTATTCCTTAGTGCTGTTGATGGTTCAGTAGTTGATGACGGAACAAATGCACAGTACAAAGAAGAAGGTGCAAACCTTATAAATGAAGCTGTTAAAAATGATAAAACAGGTGCATTTACACAGGGTGCAACTGCAAAGCCAGAAGATGTAGGCTACTATTTTGATAATGATGGTGTTATATTCTTCGTAAATGAGGGCATTGTAGCTCCAGCATCTTCAGGTTTGGTTACTGTTGAAAGATTAAATTAGTGGGCATATAATTTTTATATATAGGCGTGGTGACTATGGTTGCTGCGTCTATTTTTGTGCTGTTTTTATGGATATAGTGGTTGAAATAAAAATGTAAATGGTGTATAATAATAAAAAGGTAGTTAAAAAAATTTTCAGCCGATTTTGAGCTTTGTAATAGGCATAAATAATGGAATGCAAAGAATTGAGATAATTGTAAGAAAACAAAAAAAAGAAAATGTAAACATAATGATATTGAAAAGAATATATTTGATTGATATAAGAATTAAAACGAGTGTTTACAAAAAAACAGAGGAGTATAATTTTAGCTTATCTAGGATACATGTGGAAAGAAATTGCACATAAGAAAATAGAAATAAAATTATAGCAATAGTAAAATAATAGCTATGGTTTTGTTAGAAAAGGCAAAACTATAAAGTGTTGGAGAATATAGGTGCGATTGCTATTGTATAGTAGATATATTCAGATGGCAAATAAAAATTAAGATGTAAATAAATATATTGATGTAATATACTTTGTATAATATTATTTAATTAACATGAAGATATATCTACTGTATTCAAATATTTTTATAAACTGGAGGAATATTATGGGACAACGCTATCAAAGAATAAAGAGTATTGATGAAAGCTCGTGGAATATAGAAAGTCCAATAGTTTTTAATAAGGGAGCTTTACTAAGAGATAATAAAATTGATAAGAATATTTTACAAGTTCAATTTGTGAATTGTAGTGAAAAAATTATTGCTGCGGTATATATTACTATTTTATGTTTTGATGTATTTGATCAAAAATTATATGAAATCAAGTACTGTTATAATGATTTAAAGGTTAAATCTGGAGAAAAATTTGGAGAAAGTGTTCCTATAGAAGTAGATAATGAAGATGCACGAAAATATGAGTTTGTTGTAAATAGTATTTTGTACAAAGACGGAACAAAAGAAACTCTTGATTTAAAACTTAAAAAAGTAGATAAGCCAAAATCAATAAAAATTTTAGGTGAGTTAACAGATGAGTATTTAACAGAACTGGAAGAAAATTCATGTAAGAAAGGTGTTTATTGTCCGGAAATAAAAGATGGTTTTTGGATTTGTACTTGTGGAAACTATAATAGTGATTTGTATTGTGAATGTAGGGTATGTTCAAATTCAAAAGATAAATTATTTTCATTGAAGGACACTCATAAATTAAAGAAGAATTTACAAGAGCGTAATGAATATAATAAGAATAAAGCAATTTATGATAATGCAAATCAACTAGTGAGCCAAAAAAAATATAGTCTTGCACTTGAACAGTATCAAAAAATAGAAGATTTTTTGGATGTAGATTCATTAAAAGAAAAATGTAAGAAAGAATATACAGAGTATTGTGAAACCAATTATAAATTGGGAGTGGAATTATTAAAAAGTCATAAATATAGAGAAGCAACAGAGATATTAAATAAAATAGAAGAGTATAAAGATGTTAATAAGATACTTTTAGAATTACAAGAATTATGTAGAAGAGAAGAACATAAAAAAAATAATATAATAAATATCTTTGTTTCCGCAGGTGTTTTTATGTGTGTAGTAATAGTGATAATCGGGGGATTTTTATACGCACCAATATATAAAAGAAATAAATTAGATAAAAGTATTGAAAATAAAGAATGGGATATTGCTATTAGTTTATGTAATGAGTTGAATTTAAAAGATGAGCTGAATGAGGTATATTATATGAGGGCACAGGATATGGAGAATACTGATATTAAAGAGGCTATTAAATTATATTCTCAAATATCAGATACTAATTCAGAAGCAAGAGCAAGAATATATGAGTTGCAGAATTATTTGAAGCTTGAGGGTACATACACTTTTCTCGTAGACGATAGATGTAATGGATGGACAAGAGGTGGAGATATTAATGTAACTATAGGAAAAAAAGATGGAAAAATAATGGCTTTTTATGATTGGGATCGTATGGGAAATGCATATGGACCAATTGGTGAAGAAGCAATAGGAGTGGTTGATGTTGAAGATGTAGATAATAATGCATATTGTTCATTTAAATTTAGAATTGATAATGCACTAAGGGTAAGATATTTCTTTACAAATAAAACATACGGTGACTATGATGAAGGTTATATATATAAAAAAAAGGAGGATAATTAGATGGGATACATTACTGTTGTTGGAGTTATATATTTTTTTATTAATCTTATGATTGCAAATATAATGCAAAATGTTGTAAGGCTCAAGGGATACGAAGAAGATAAGAATGCGTTTGCATTAACTTTATTATTTGGCATGGTTGGTGTAATGTATGTGGTTGCTTTGCCGGATAAAAAGTGTGAGCTGCGGGCTGACCCAGCGCGGCGCACTGCCGCTGCTGCCGGAAGCGGTGCGGGTGCAGGCCGCCCTGCAGTGCGGGGCAGATCTGATATTTGCGCTGCCTGCGCCCTGTGCCTGCGCGGGGGCAGAGGCTTTTGCCCGGGCGGGGGTGCGCATCCTTGCCGCCGCCGGGTGCAATGCGCTGGTGTTCGGGGCAGAGACGCCGGACGCAGCCCTGCTGATGGAAGCTGCCCGGGTGCTGTGCAGCGCAGCCTACCGCACCGAGCTGAAACGCCAGCTTGCAGCCGGTGCCCGCAGCTTTGCCGCTGCGCGGCAGGCAGCGGTGGAAACGCTCTGCCCGGGCACGGCACTGGCCGCGCTGTTGGATAAGCCCAACAACAATCTGGCAGTGGAATACTGCAAGGCCATTCTGGAACAGGAGGCACCCATGACCCCGGTGCCGCTGCCCCGCGTGGGGGCGGGCCACGGGCAGGCCCTTGCCGAAAGCGGCCACGCACAGTTTGCCAGTGCCAGCGCGCTGCGCGCCCTCTGGGCAGAGCAGGGCGCGGATGCACTGACTCCTTATGTGCCGGAAAAAGCACTGGAGTTGTACAAAAAAGCGGAAATCGACGGAATGTATACGGATCATGCCGCTGCGGGCCGGTGTGAGCTGGCTCTGCTGCGGGCGGCCTGTGCACGACCGGAACCTTTTGCCGCAGTGCGGGGCGTTTCCGAGGGATTGGACCACCGGCTGGAAAACGCCGTGCGCAGCTGCACCGGCCTGCCCCAGCTGCTGGACGCGCTGACCACTGTGCGTTACCCCCGGGCCCGGATGCGCCGTCTTGCTATGGATGCGGCACTGGGCTATACGGCGGAGATCGTGCCTGCCCTGCCGCCCTATCTGCATTTGCTGGGGGCAAGGCGGGAAGCACTTCCGCTGCTGAAGCATGCATCCCTGCCGCTGAGCCACTCGCTGGCAAAGCTGGAAAAAGAAAACGATGCCTGCGCCCGCATGGCGGCGGCACAGGCAGGAGCCAGCGATTTTGGCGCACTGTGCCGCCGGGTGCCCGGGCCGATGGGGGGAGTATATCGTCAAAAAATTATCTTTTTGACGAATTGACAAAAAATAATCGAAGAAATTTTATGCAGAAACACTTGTGCCCGGACGGTTTGTGGTGTATGATTAAAGCAATGCAATGTTGGATACAACAAATGAGAACGGAATCAGAAAACCGCACGCAATAAGGAGGAAACTTCATGGCACTTCATGTTCTGGACGAAGCCAACCGCTGTCTGGGCTGCAAAAAGCCGCTGTGCCAGCAGGGCTGCCCCATCCATACCAACATCCCGGAGGTCATTCGGCTGCTCAAGGCAAACCAGATGGACGAAGCTGGCAGAATGCTGTTTGAGAATAACCCGCTGACCACCGTTTGTGCGTTGGTGTGCAACCACGAGAACCAGTGCGAGGGCCACTGCGTGCGCAACCGGATGCCCAGCCACGACCCGGTGCACTTCTCCATTATTGAAGACTACATTTCCACGACCTACGCCAACAAAATGACCGCCGGCCCTGCCCCCAAAAACGGCATGAAGGCGGCAGTCGTTGGCTCCGGCCCGGCGGGCCTGACCATTGCGGTGCTGCTGGCACGCTGGGGCTACGATGTGACCATCTTTGATGCCCGCGATAAAATTGGCGGCGTCATGCGCTACGGCATCCCCAACTATCGCCTGCCGGACAGCGTGCTGGACGATTTCCAGTACCGCCATCTGGAGCTGAAGGGCATCAAGGTGCGGCCCAACACCACCATCGGCAAGACTATCACCATCGATGATCTGTTCCGCGACGGCTACAAGAGCGTGTTCATCGGTGCCGGTCTGTGGAAGGCCAACGCCATGCATATCAAGGGCGAGACGCTGGGTAATGTAGCCTTTGGCATCGACTATCTGGCAAACTCCAAGGCGTTCCGTCTGGGCAGCGATATTGCCGTGATCGGCGTGGGCAACTCTGCCATGGACTGCGCCCGCACCGCCATCCGCAACGGTGCCCGCCACGTCACCTGCTATGCCCGCCGCGACGAGAGCTGCATCAGTGCTTCCGAGTACGAGGTGAGCTATGCAAAGCTGGAGGGCGTGGGCTTCCGCTTCTGCAAAGCACCAGTGGAGATCCGCGAGAACGGCCTGATCTGCCGCGATACCGTCAAGGGTGAAGATGGCAGGTTCACTCAGGTGGAGGGCAGTGAGATTTTCTACCCCCACACCGGCGTGATCGTGTCGGTCAGCCAGGGCTCGGAGAGCAACCTCGTCAAGACCACTACCGGCATCGAGACCAACCAGAAGGGTCTGCTCACCGTCAGCGAGGACGGCAGCACCACCCGCGAGGGCGTATTTGCCGGCGGCGATGCCGTGATGGGCGCACGCACCGTGGTGGAGGCGGTGGCTGTGGCCAAGAAGGTGGCCGAGAGCATGGATGCCTACATGAAGAGCCTGCCTGCAGAAGAAGTGGCTGACCCCTATGCCAATATCCCGGTGTTCCAGACCCCCACCTCGGACGTGCTGGCAAAGCAGGAGATCTGACGAAATAAAGACAAACTTGGAAGAAACTGTAAAGCTTTTGCGTCTTTGCCGATCTTTGCCGCTCCGTTTGTTGACGGGGCGGCTTTTGCCTTGTATACTATTCATATACTTGTTTATGATTTGTACAAACTGGATATAAAACGGTGAAAGGCGGTGGACGCTATCCTGAAAGCATCCCTCCCGAAACTGCGGGAAAAACTATTGGAAGCGCTGCAGGCAGTGCTGCCCATTGCAGCCATCGTGCTGGTGCTCTGCTTTACCATTGCGCCGGTGTCGCCCAGCATCCTGCTGTGCTTTTTGCTGGGGGCCGCCATGATCGTGGTGGGCATCATGTTCTTCACACTGGGCGCGGAGATGAGCATGACCCCCATGGGCGAGCGCGTGGGTGCGGTGATCACCAAAAGCCGGAAGCTGCCGGTGATCTTGGGCATCGGCTTTCTGCTGGGCTTCCTCATCACCATTTCGGAGCCGGACCTGCAGGTGCTGGCAAATCAGGTGCCCTCCATCCCGAACCGCACCCTTATTTTATCGGTGGCGGCGGGCGTGGGCCTGTTTCTGGTGTTTGCCTTCCTGCGTATGCTTATTGGCATCTCGCTGCCAAAGCTGCTGGTGCTGTTCTACGGCATGATCTTTCTTCTGGCGGCGTTTGTGCCCAAGGAATTTCTTGCTGTGGCCTTTGACTCCGGCGGTGTGACCACCGGCCCCATGACGGTGCCCTTTATCATGGCGCTGGGCGTGGGTGTTTCGTCCATCCGCGGCGACCGCCACGCGGCGGACGACAGCTTTGGTCTGGTGGCCATGTGCTCCATCGGCCCCATTCTGGCAGTGCTCATTCTGGGCATCGTGTTCCGCGCTTCGGACAGCACCTATATCCCGCCGGTGCTGCCGGAGGTGAGCGACTCGGTGGAGCTGTGGCAGCTGTTCCATGTCAGCCTGCCTACGTATCTGGAAGAGATCGCTGTCTCGCTGCTGCCCATCATCGTGATGTTCGGCATTTTTCAATTTGTGGCTCTTCACATGGACCGCCGGTCGCTGGGCCGCATTGCGGTGGGTCTTGCGTATACCTACGTGGGCCTTGTGCTGTTCCTCACCGGCGCAAATGTGGGCTTTATGCCCGCCGGTAATTATCTGGGTCAGGTGCTGGCCGGGCAGAGCTTCCGCTGGATCATCATTCCCATTGGAATGCTCATCGGTTACTTCATCGTCAAGGCCGAGCCGGCCGTCTATGTGCTGAACAAGCAGGTGGAAGAGGTGACCGACGGTGCCATTTCGGCCAAGGCCATGGGCACAGCCCTTTCGGCAGGTGTTTCCATCTCGGTGGGCCTTGCCATGGTGCGGGTGCTCACCGGCGTTTCCATCCTGTGGTTCCTCGTGCCGGGCTATGTGTTTGCCATCGGCATCTCCTTTGTGGTGCCAAAGCTGTTCACCGCCATTGCATTTGATGCGGGCGGCGTGGCATCCGGCCCCATGACGGCCACCTTCCTGCTGCCGCTGGCACAGGGTGCCTGCGTGGCCGTGGGCGGCAATATCGTCACCGACGCTTTCGGCGTGGTGGCCATGGTGGCCATGACCCCGCTCATTACGGTGCAGCTGATGGGCCTTGTGGCACAGCTGCGCACCCGCAAGGCCCGGCGGCTGCAGCCTGCGGCCATGGGTGCGGCCTTTGCCGGTCTGGCGGACGATGATATCATTGAACTGTAAGGAGGGCGCGGCATGAGTTCGTTGTTTTTGATGGTGACCATCACCGACCGCCGCTCCACCGATGCCTTTTTGCAGCTGTACCAGCAGCGCGGCGTGGATGTGAACCTGCGCACGGTGGGCAGCGGCACAGCGGTGCGGGAAACGCTGGCCACGCTGGGTCTGGAAAAGACCGAGAAGGCCGTGCTGCTGGCGGTGGTGACAGAGGATACATGGAAGGCCGTCCGGACAGACCTGCGCCGCAAAATGCGCATCGACGTGCCGGGCACCGGCATTGCATTCACGGTGCCGCTGAGCAGCATCGGCGGCAGAAGGGCGCTGATGTTCCTCACCCAGCACCAGCCGCTGACATTGAAGGAGGAGAGCACCTTGAAGGATACCCGTTACGAACTGCTGCTGGTAATCGCCAATCAGGGCCACACCGGCACCATTATGGATGCCGCCCGCGCCGCAGGTGCCGGCGGTGGCACGGTGATCCACGCCAAGGGTACCGGCATGGAAGGCGCAGCCCAGTTCCTTGGCGTGGAGCTGGTGAACGAAAAGGAGCTGGTGCTCATCGTGGCCCGCACGCCGGAAAAGAATCGCATCATGAAAGCCATCATGGACGGTGCCGGGCCAAAGGCGGGCGCGATCGTGTTCTCGCTGCCGGTGACGGATACCGCCGGTCTGCGTCTGCTGGAGGACGAAGAACCGGTGCAGGAGACCTCTGCGCAGTAAACAACAAAATGTAATTTATTCCGGGATTATTCCGCATTTATGGGCGAAACGCTTGATAAATGCGGATTTTTTCGTTATCATAGAAGAAAGAAATTCAAGAATGAGGGACAAAAGATGATAAAGCTTTCATATGAGCAGCAGATCGCATTCAATTCGCTGTCCATCATCGTGGGCAATGCACTGTATGCGCTCACGGTGGTGCTGTTTCTTGTGCCGTCAGGCCTGATCACCGGCGGTGCCACCGGCATCGCACTGGGCATCAACCGTGCATTGGGACTGCCGGTGTCCGGTGTGCTGTTCGTCATCAACATGACCATGCTTACGGTGGGCTGGGTGCTGCTGGGGCGGCGCTTTGCCATCACCACCATTGCCAGCACCGTGCTCAGCCCCCTGTTTCTGGCTCTGTGGGAGCGGGTGTTCACAGGCTTTGTGCTCACCGATGATCTGGTGCTCAACACCATTTTTGCAGGCCTCGGCGTAGGCATTTCGCTGGGCATCACCATCCGGGCAGGCGCATCCACCGGCGGCATGGACATCCCTCCGCTGGTGCTGAACAAATATTTCCACATCCCGGTGTCGGCCAGTATGCTGGTGTTCGATATGCTCATCCTCTGCCTGCAGGCGGCGTTCAGCCCGCTGCAGCAGTGTCTGTACGGCATCGTGATGGTGATCGTGTATACGGTGGTGCTGGACAAGGTGCTCCTCTTCGGCACTACCCGCACCGAGGTAAAGATCATCAGCCAGCACGCCGATGATATCCGCGAGGCCATCTTCACCCAGCTGGACCGCGGTGTGACCGTGCTGCATGGCGAGGGAGGCTACAGCCACGAGCCGGAGCAGGTGCTGCTGAGCATCGTGAGCAACCGCCAGCTGCCGAAGCTGGAAAAGCTGGCCCATGCCATCGACCCCACCTGCTTTATGATCGTGAGCCATGTGACCGAGGTGAGCGGGCGCGGCTTCTCGCTGGATAAGAATTACCAGTAAACGCTGAAAATCCCAGCAGATACTTGAAAAACAGTACCGGTTTAGGGTATAGTATAGAAGAACGGTAGGTTATGCCGTGATTTTACCCAACAGGAAAGGAAAACCATCATGTTTGATATTTTCAATATGCTCAAGAAGGAAGAACACAAGGACGCAAAGCAGGTGACCCGCGAGACCATCATCGGCGATATCCTGGATATGGACCAGACCACCGCTCCCTACTTCATGGAGATCGGCATGCACTGTCTGGGCTGCCCTGCATCCCGCGGCGAGAGCATCGAGGAGGCCTGTGCTGTCCACGGCGTGGACTGCGATGAGCTGATCGAGAAGCTGAACGAGCATCTGGCCGCAAAGAAGGCATAAATTGCTGCCCACACTGGATGCGCGTCTGGCTGCCGCCGCAGAGCTTGTGCGGCCGGGAGAGCCGGTGGCGGACATCGGCTGCGACCACGGCAAGCTGACGGCGGTGCTGGCGGCTTCGGGAAAATACCCGAAGGTGATCGGTGCCGACCTGCGGCCCGGCCCGCTGGCAAAGGCAGAGCAGACGCTGGAACATGCAGGCTGTAAAGACCGCGCTGAGCTTCGGCTTGGCGACGGTCTTTCTGTGCTTACGGAGAACGAAGTAGGCAGCATCGTGCTGGCGGGCGTTTCCGCCCAGACCACTTGGGAAGTTTTAGAGAAAGCCCCGTGGGTGTTCACCGTGGGAGGGCCACGGATCATCATGATCCCGGCCACCCGCCACGACGCGCTGCGCCGCTGGTTGTGGGAGCATGGCTTCTCCTTTGCAGCCGACCGCCCGGTGCAGGCGGCGGGCCGCTGGTACGCGGTGATGGCGGCGGAGTACACCGGCAGGGTGTATGCGCCCACCTTTGCCGAGTGCCTGTTTGGCAGTACGGGAGAGTGGCCCGAGGGAAAAGGCTACGCCGACTGGCAGAAGGCAAAGCTGCCCCGGATGCGCCTTGGCGTGCCGGATGGCAGCGAACTGGCGCAGGAAATCGATAGTTTATTAGCTGGCTTGCCCTCTCAGGCCGCTTCGCGTCCAGCTCTCCCAAAGGGAGAGCCTTTGGCAAAATGATGAACGCTGCATGGAATGCCAAGGCCTCTCACCATGGGAGAGGTGGCATTGCGTAAGCAATGACGGAGAGGGCGAGGATGGTGAAGATATGATAACAGTTAATCAGGTATACGAAGCAATGCAGGCCATCGCGCCGCTGGAGCTGGCGGAACACTGGGATAATCCCGGCCTGCTGGTGGACTGCGGCGGGCAGATGCACCGGGTGCTGGCAGCACTGGACATCACCCCCGAGGTGGTGGCCGAAGCCGCTGCAAAGCAGTGTGAGATGATCGTGTCCCACCACCCGGTCATTTTTGATCCGCTCAAAAAGATCGGCCCGCAGGATGTGCCTTTCCAGCTGGTGCAGGCGGGCATTTCTGCCATCTGTATGCACACCAATCTGGATGCTGCCGAGGGCGGCGTGAACGAAGTGCTGGCAGGCATCTTTGAAATGAAGAATATGGAAACCTTTGCCGAGGGCTGCGGCCGTGTGGGAGCCATTGAAGAAATCGCGGTTCCGGAGCTTGCCCGCAAGGCACAGCAGGAGCTTGCTGCGCGCTGCAACGCGCCCGCCGTCGGCCCGGCGGTGCAGGTGAAGTTTGTGGATGCGGGTAAGCCGGTCAAGCGCTTGGCGGTCATCAGCGGTGCGGGCGGAAGCCTGTTTGCAGATGCCATTGCTATGGGCGCGGACTGCCTGCTGACCGGTGAAGCCAACCACCACCATGCCATCGATGCCAAGCGGCTGGGCCTTTCGCTTATTGCGGCGGGCCACTATGCCACCGAATTTCCGGTGACTGCCGCCGTGGCTGCAAAGCTGCGCGCCGCCCTGCCGGAGCTGGAAGTGCTGGTGAGCACTGAAAACCGGGATCCGTATACGTATTTATAAGGGAAAGCCGCTGCTTTTTCTTGCGGCGATTTTCCGGCTGAGATGAAGATTGCCGCTGCAGCCTCTTCTGTGAAAGAGTAATTCGGCAAAGCCCGCAGGCTTGGCCGAATTACAAATACAAATAAAAATTCCGCTGATTATGGCCAAAGCGAATGCGACGGCCATTTAAAATCGTTAAATGAGGTAAACACTATGGCATTGGATGCCGCGACACTGGCCCTTACGGCAGCAGAGCTCAAAGCAACGCTGACCGACGCCAAGATCGCAAAACTATTTGAACCCACCCGTGATGAGCTGGTGCTCACCCTGCGCACCCGCACGGATACCTATGCGCTGCTGCTTTCGGCCCGCAGCGGTTCCGCCCGCGTGTGCCTGACCGAAGAAAGCTTTGAAAACCCGGAAACGCCGCCCTCCTTCTGTATGCTGATGCGCAAGCATCTCACCGGCGGCAGGCTGCTGGACGTGCACATGGAGCCGGGAGACCGCATCGTCTATTTTGATTTTCAGTGCACCAACGAGATGGGCGACCTTGTGCGCAACACCCTGTGTGCCGAATTGATGGGCCGCTACTCCAATCTGGTTCTGGTGCAGAACGGCAAGATCATTGACGCACTCAAGCGCGTGGATTTTGAGGACAGCGATGTGCGCCAGCTGCTGCCGGGCCTGCCCTATACCACGCCGCCCAAGCCTGCAAGACCGGACTTCCTGCTGGTGAGCAGTGCGTCCATCGTGGCAGCAGCCTGTGAACGGGATCTGCCGGTGGCAGATGCCCTCAACAAGACCGTGGCCGGTGTTGGCCCGGTGGTCTGCCGCGAAGCTGCATGGCGTGCCTTTGACGGCGAACATCTGCCCGCCAATGAGCTGACCGAGGAACAGAAGCGCAAGCTTATGGCCGCCATCGACGAGCTGAAGGAAGAGCACGCAACCGGCGGTACGCCCTGCAGCGTCACCGACCCCAGCGGAAAGCCCATCGAGTATACCTTCTTCCGCCCGCAGCAGTACGGTGAAAAATATATTATAAAGGAGTGGCCCTCCTTCAACGCCATGCTGGAGGGCTACTACGCTGAGAAGGACCGCGCGGAACGCCTGCGCACCAAAAGCAAGGAGCTGCACAAGGCGGTGCACAATATGTACGAGCGCGCCGTGCGCAAGCAGGCCGCCCGTCAGGAAGAGCTTGCTGCCAGCGGCAAGAGCGAAAAGCTGCGTCTGTACGGTGAGCTGCTCTCGGCAAACCTCTATCTGGCCCAGAAGGGCATGAAGAGCATCACCGTGCCCAACTGGTACGACGAGGGCAAAGAGGTGACCATCCCGCTGGACCTGCGGTTCACACCCAGCCAGAACGCCCAGAACTTCTTCAAGAACTATAAAAAGAAGCAGACCGCCGCCCGGATGCTGGTGAATCTGCTGGCAGAGGGTGAAAAGGAGATCGCCTATCTGGAAACGGTGCTCTACGAGGTGGAGTCCGCTTCCGGCGAAGCGGCCCTCAACGAGATCCGGGCAGAGCTGAAGAGTCAGGGCTACCTGAAATACTACAAGCAGCGGGATAAGCGCCAGAAGCCCGCAGACTTCCTGCGGTTCACTTCCACCGATGGCTTTGAGATCCTGGTGGGCCGCAACAACGTCCAGAACGACAAGCTCACCCTGCACACCGCCCGGGGCAAAGACCTGTGGTTCCATGTGCAGAAGGCCCCCGGCAGCCACGTTGTGGTCATGAGCCGGGGCGAGGAGATCCCGGACACCACCAAGCAGGAAGCCGCGGAGCTGGCAGTCATCTACTCCAGCACCTACAAGGCGGGCGCCGGTGCCAAGGTGGCGGTGGACACCACCGAGGTGAAAAACATCTGGAAAGCCAGCGGTGCCAAACCCGGCATGGTGCTGTACGAGGTGTACACCACGGTCTACATCACGCCCCGGGATGGGCTGGCGGAACAGCTGAAAAAGAAATGATCTAAATGGCCTCCGCTTTGCTCTGGCCGTCTTCAGCGGAAGAATTATTTATATTTTCGGCATACCGGAGCGTCTGCGGACGCTCCGGTATGCCATTTTCACGGGTGGGGTCGTAAAGGCGACCGGCATCTGCAGCGCCTGCTTCCTGCGGAAGCACGGCGCGAACCCTCTCAGTCATCGCTGCACGATGCCAGATTCCCCCTTTTGTCGCTGCGCGACATCTTCCCCCGGCCGGGGGAAGTCTTTTCTCTCAGGGGGAGCTTTATTTGTGCTGACCGGCAGATGGCAAAAAGCTCCCCCCTCGGGGGAGCTGACGAACGGAGTGAGCCTGAGAGGGTTGGCTCCCTCCCTTTGGGAGAGCTGGCACGAAGTGACTGAGAGGGTGAGGCCGCTTCCCCTTGTATAATAGGTATAATCCGCAGCAAAACCGTCCATACTACCTCTGCAAAAGCGGGGTAGGGGAGTTTTCCACCGGCAGAAAAGCCTGCGGATTGTGCATCTTGCACAGAAAATGCGCGCTTTGACAAAATGGAGAAAATAAAAAAGAAAATTCGTTCTTTTTTCTAAAAAACCCTTGCCAAATGCACGAAGGTGTGATAGAATAATTCTCGGCTGCAAAGGGCTTGTGCGATACAAGTCGTGCAGGCCAGCGATATGCGTAGATGCGGGAGGTTGTCATCCGGCGATAGCTGCGATGGGTTATTTCCGCGGAGTAT
>OLVR01002065.1_pt1 | contig 16446 bp, 9 predicted proteins | sample 1673261 | NCBI WGS metagenome assembly OLVR01 (sample SAMEA3178938, study PRJEB25190) | human gut metagenome | biome: human gut; feature: human-associated habitat; material: faeces | place: Austria | collected 2013 | reverse complement strand
TGTGGAAAGCCTGATCCCAATTAATTTTGGAGTGCCGGGGATGAAGCTTGGAGTGGCTAATCTGGTCACTGTTACAGGTCTTTATTTTCTGGAAATTCCGGAGGTACTGGCGGTATCGGTACTGCGTGTACTTCTGACAGGATTTCTTTTTGGAAATGGAATGTCGATCGTTTACAGCCTGGCAGGAGGAATCTTAAGCTTTCTGGTCATGGCGCTGATGAAGAGGCTGAAAGGATTTTCCGTAGCCGGAGTCAGTATCGCCGGAGGCGTGTCACACAATATCGGTCAGATCATTGTGGCATCAGTTGTGATAGAGAATCTGAAACTGATTTATTATCTTCCGGCACTTCTGATCGCTGGTACAGTGACCGGATTTGTGATGGGAATGATAAGTAAAAAGTTGCTTCCGATCGTAAAAAGAGAATCGGAGAGAGAGGCGCAGATAGGTTAATTTTTTTTAATTATGGGTTAGTAGAAACTAACTTAATAATAAATTTTATCAACAACAAGGAGGTAATTATGGGAAAGGGAACAATTAAGACAAAAGCTATGACGATGGCTGTGGCGATGTCAATGGTAGCTGGACTTTGTCCGTCGACGGTGTTTGCGGCAAACAGTGAGGTTGTAGCGAAGGTTCAGGATGGAACATATACAGGGACTGCAGAGTGTACACCGGATGGAGATGGAGAGTTTACAAAATATAATTTATCTTTATCAGTGACTGTAGAAGATGGAAAGATAAAGTCAATTGATAATGTTCTGGGTGATGGTGACAGAAAAAATAAGAGTTATATTGGGGATGCGACTGACGGATATGACGATTATATAGGTGTTGTAAAGCAGATTGTAGATGCTAACGGAACAGATGAAATCAACGCAGTATCTGGAGCGACATGTTCATCGAATGCAATTGTGAATGCAGTAAATGATGCATTGGAAAAAGCAACTAAGAAAGATGAAAATACTGTAAAGACAGATGGTTTACAGACTGCAATTACAAAAGCAGAAAGTTTAACTGAAAATGATTATGGAGCTGATTCATGGAAATCAATGCAGGACGCACTGACAGCAGCGAAAGATGCTCTTGAGAAAAAAGAATCCCAGACAGCAGTAGATACAGCAACAACAGAGTTAACAAAAGCAATTGATGCACTTGTGCCGAAAACACCAGATGCACAGAAAGAAGTCTATGTATTAATGAACATTCCATATGCTGATTTCTACAAAGCAGATGGAGTGACAGGTGCGGATACTGTTTCATCAGCAACAAAACAGAAGACCAGAGCTTCACTGGCATCGGGTTCTTATCATGTGAACAGCGATGGTTCTGATATTACCGGCGTAACATTTCCGGTTAAGATCAGTGATGGATCTGTATTAGAAAAATATACACAGGTTACTGATGAAAGTGAAGTTACGATTACAACAAATATTAAAGGAAAAGAAAATACTGTTACATATAAAGGACAAGATGCATTATTTGAAAGCGCAAGCTATTCTTATTACACATTAAGTGATACACCGTCATACTATAAAGAGGCAACTGTAAATGCGGATGGAAGTCTTAGCTTTAGCGAAGTAAAAGGAACAGAACCGACAACTTTGACAAATGCGACAACTGAATTTTCTACGTCATCAAGATATGGTGATTACCAGTTAGATATTACGAGTGAGGATCTGAAAAATGTGAATACTGTATATGGTGTAGTGGTCAGCACAAAAGAAGGAAGCAGTTATGGACTTCGCCATGTGGAAAATATCTGGAAGAAAACAAAACTTGCATGGAGTACTGGATTTGTAACAGAATCCCATGGGAACACACTGGATTCCAAAGATTATGCTGCCATGATGGGACAGACGATCAATAAAGTAACTTACTACACAGATCAGGGTATTTATGAAATCCCGATGGATCAGCAAGTTGCAAAGAAATTTGACGGAGAAGTATCAGTAGCAGATGTATCTGTGAAATCAGAAAAAACAGCTATAACGGTAAGTGGACTTCCAAATGATTTTGAAGAAGAATATAAAATTGATGGAATCGATGAAGATGCATATTCTGTTGAGATCAAATCAGATGGCAAGACAACTACAAGAACAATTAATTTTAAGAAAGCACTTGCAAAAGGTAGATATACAGTTACGCTTAGCGATAAGAATGGAAATTATGCACCGATTTCAACGATTTTTAATGTTTACACAGAGACAATGCCGGTAAAATATAATGAGGATGATAAAAATCCGGCTGTGGTAAAGAATGATAATGTTGAGGAAGAAGAATTTCAGACGTATTTAAAAAATATTACTTCTGTTACAGTCAATGGAAAAGAATATGCAGCATCTGGAAAGAAAGCAGTAAAACTGATTAAAGAAGATGGCAAACTTGATCTTGAACAAGATGTATTCAAAGATGCAAAAGCAGGAGATGCATTTGTTGTAACAATTGCAGAAGATGGATATCAGCCGTATACATTTACTTATAAAGTGCCTGGAGAAGACAGTGAATATTCTTATGTTTATGTTGGAATGAGCTGGGCTGAGTATTGGGCAAATGAAGGGGTGTATAATGCAGGAAGCATAGAAGCGTCAGATGGTAAGGATTCACGTGATGAATATGATAAAGGTGCGTTTGACACTGTTACAAGAGCTACAACAAACCATGGACTTCACAGAGGAAGTTTTCAGTGTACTGCAGTGATTGAAGACACTGAGGGTAAAAAACATTATTTGTCACATTGGGAAGGTAAAGATCAGGCAGTGATGACAGATGGTACGACTTATACTTATGCAAAAGGTGTATTTACAGCAAAAAATGGAAGTTCATTTACGCAGAAAGATTATGAAGTAACCGGGCTGAAATATGTGCCGGTTAAGATAAGAACAGCAGATCTGAATTCATTGAAAGAAAAATATACAGTCGTAGAAAATGGCGGTGAACTGATTGGTGGATACGGTGAAAACCAGCTCAAGTCATACAAAACGATTGCAGATGTAACAGCGAATACAAATGGTCTTAAGACAGCAGAAAAGCAGGAAGATGGTTCTTTCGCATTTTCAGCAAGAACAACAGGATCTTATTCTGGATTAAAGGATACACAGCTTGCAACTGCTGATGTTACTCCGGATGTCAAAGCAGGAGATAAAGTTGGAAGCTATGGAGAATTCATCCGTGTAGATTTTAATGGAAATTATGGCGGACTTGGTTCTGCGATGCAGGCTGTTGAATGGACATACTATGGAAATGATGATACTTATACAAATCCGGTAAGAGTATTTGGAACAAAATTTGCATCAGATAACTGGATGCATAAATCAATGGGGATCCAGCTTGGACTTACTGATTCTTTAAGATGCCAGCTGCCGGAAAATACGAATGGAACCGGTTACTGGAAGATTACTATCTATGGACTTGGTTATGCTGATTACAGCTATAATTTTGAGGTTGGAACAGAGAATATTGCCACATTAAAAACAGCAAGTGCAGAAGAAATAGCGGCATTGCAGGCAAAGATCGATGAAGCAAAAGCCTTGAATCGATTTGCGTATACTACTGATAGCTGGAAAAAGATGCAGGATGAACTGGAAGAATCAGAAGTTCTCCTTAAGTCAGAAAATCCATTGAAGTCAGAAGTAAACGAACAGGTTAAACATCTGACAGATGCAATTGACTCTCTTGTGACAGTGCAATATGTTCTCATGAACATCCCATACGCAGAATTCTACAAAGCTGAAACAACAGGTAATGATATTGCGGTAGATGCATTTACTTCTGCGACAAAGAACAAGACCAGAACCAAAGGCCTTGCAGGTGGATCATACCATGAAAATGCAGATGGATCCAAGATTGATGGTATCACTTATGCTGTAAAAGTAGACCCTTCGGTAGATCTTTCAAAATACAAAGAAGTGAAAGACGGTGATTCCGTAGAAATTACAGTTACAAACAGAGGACAGACAACTACCACAACACTGACTGGAAAAGACACATTATTTGAAAATGCATCTTATGCATACTATCCACTTACAGAAGCACCGGCAAACTATAAAGAAGTTTCTGTCGATGCAGATGGAAATCTTGTGTTCAGTGAAGTAAAAGGTCAGGAAGCAACGAAAGTAGAAGGAGTTACAGCTGAACTTTTAACCGAAACATCTTATGGAGATTATGAGCTTGATCTTGATGGACTTCCAGAAGAAATCAAATCAGATAATGTAAATGCAGTTGTAGTAAAGACAACAGACGGAACCGCTTATGGTATGCGTCATCTGGAAAATATCTGGAGAGGTAATGAAATTGCATGGAGTACCGGATTTACTAGTGAAGTACATGGTTGCCCGACATCATCTGAACATTACAAATCTATGATGGGCAAGACCATTGACAGCATTGAGTATTATACAACAAATGGGGTGTATACAATGGATATCGCAGATATCTATGTTCCTGTAAAATCAGAAACTACAAAATCAGAAGTTGCAGATGCAGACATTGCAGCAGGCAAGACTACAATCAATGTACAGCTTCCAGATGGATTTGATCCGGAATACAGTGTGGATGGACTGGATGTGTCGGTAGAAGGTAATGTACTGACTTTTAAAGCAGCGACAGAGAGCAGAGCAGCAGCTTCTGTAAAACCTGGAAAATATACCCTCACAATTAAAGATAAGAACAAGAAATATGCAGATGTTGTTACAACGTTTACATTGACAACAAAAGATATGCCTGCAGCATATGATGAAGAGAATAAGAAACTTGTAGAGGCAGAAGGATTTGACATAGATGCGCTTAAAGCTTATCTTGGAAATATTACTTCTGTAAATGTAAATGGTAAAGATTATGCAGCAAGTGGAAGAGGCTCCGTAGTTATTATCAATAAGGATGGTACGATCAAGACAGATGCAGATCCGTTTAAGGATGCGGTAGCTGGAACGGAATTCCAGATTACAGTAGCTTCAACAGGTTATACAACTCCTCTTACATTTACTTACAAGATAGCAGAGACTCCGGCACCGGCAGAGGTTGATACAACAGCACTGGAAGCTGCAATTGCAGAAGCTGATAACCTTAAAGAAGCAGACTACACAGCAGACAGCTGGGCTGCATACCAGGCAGCACTTCAGAATGCACGCACTGTATTGGAAGCAAAGGAAAGTCAGGAAGCAGTCAATCAGGCACTTTCTACTTTGAATGCAGCAAAAGATGCACTGGTTAAAGCTGAAGAAGAACCGGTTGCAATCAATACTGCTTCTCTTGAAAAAGCAATTGCAGATGCAAAAGCGCTTAAAGAAGCAGACTACACAGCAGAAAGCTGGAAAGCACTGCAGAGCGCACTTTCAGATGCCCGGAAAGCACTGGAAGCGAAAGAAAGCCAGGAAGCAGTAGATAATGCAACAAATAGCCTGAACAAAGCGATCAAAGCACTTGTAAAGAAAGGCAGCTCATCTGTAAAGAAGACAGATGGTACAACCAATGGGTCAAAGACAAGCGGAAGCGATTCTGTGAAGACAGGAGATCCGGCAAGTGTACTTGGCTGGCTTGGACTTGCAGTTTCTTCGCTCGGAGCAGGTATGGGCGGATTTGCTTGGAAACGCAGAAAAAGAAAATAAGACTACACGATAATTTGTAACAAAGAATCAAATTAGAATAAGAATCAGAAAGCTGACAGACAGATGAGAAAAAATACATTTGTCTGCCAGCTTTTTTTATAGGAGATTCCGAAGGAACTGCAGATTATGTAATTTCTATTACAGAAAGCTGGATGACACCGACGATCCTTATGACATTGACTTTTGTTGTATCTGCTTTTATTGCATTCTTTACAGGAACTTCATGGGGAACCTATGCGATTGTTACACCAATCTGTGTACAGATGGCTCTGAATATATCTGGTGGAGCTTTAACACTGGTCGTATATGCTACAATAGCAGCTGTAATGGGTGGAGGATGCTTTGGAGATCATTGTTCACCGCTTTCTGATACCACGATTTTATCATCACTTGCAACCGGATCTGATCATATCGATCATGTAACGGCTTTTTTAATTTCTTGCTATTTTTTTCCCCGAAATGTATAATTTTTGGTAAAAGTATGATTTTTTGTATCAAAAGTATAGTTTTTGATAAATTCTTTATCATGTCTTATCTAAAATAAGAAGTAGGAAGATTATCAGGAATGGGGAAAATGGTATGAAATTATTAAAACTTGTGATTGTAGATGACGAACCAATCCTTCTGCAGGGACTGGTTAAGACGTACAACTGGAATGAGATGGGATTTGAAGTTGCCGGTCAGGCACAGAGTGGGGAGCAGGCAATCGAAGTGATCAAAAAAGTGAAGCCACATGTCGTACTGACGGATATCCGGATGAAACAGGTTTCCGGTCTGATGGTGATGGAAGAGATCCAGAAGACAGAGCTGGATCCGGTTTTTATTGTGCTCAGTGCGTACCGTGATTTTAATTATGCACAGCAGGCGTGTGATCTTGGTGCATATGCATATCTGCTGAAACCAATCGAGGAAGATAAACTGCAGGAGACCATGCAGGGCGCATACCAGACCTGTATGGAGAAACTGGAGAGCGAAGAACGTTATGAAAGCTGGGAAAATATGATCCGAAAAGATTCCACCAGTTTTCTCCAGGTTGTTGTACAGAAATATTTACAGAATAAAATTTCCTATGAAAAGGTGCAGGAAGTATTTGCGATCTTGAAAGATGTGATCGAAGAGGGCGACCGTTTTATTGCAATGTGTGTGGATCTTGATCTTACATATAAGATTACGGATGCACTGAATTACGAAGCAGCCAGGCTGGAATTGATACAATCTCTGGAAGAAATGTTTTCAGAGCGGTATTTTTTCTGGCATTTTGAAAAGGCAGAAGGTTGTCATGTATTTCTGATCAAGACAAAGGAAAATGCGACAGTGCGCGAGATTGCGCAGATTCTGGAACAGGTTAAAGGGGAACAGAAAAGTCCGGTTACTGCATCGATTTCCAAACCGTATAAAGGACTGGATGGAATCCGCCGAAGTTACGAAGAGGCGCAGGGACTTTTCGAGCCAATCTGCAGCAATGCCACAAATGAGAATACTTTTCCCATACCTGTGAAAAAGGAAGAAAAAGCGGCAAAAAGTGATTGTGAAGAGGCAGGACTTACGATCGTCAATGCTGTTCGGAAGAATACGTTTAAAGAGTTAAAACAGGCTTTTATTGTGTTGATCTACGCACTTCCACATGAGGAAGAGTTACAGATCCGTTATATACATAAGGTTATGCTGCAAGCGGAGATGATGCTGAACGATACTTACGGAATGACGGAAAAACTGCAGAAACAGTTCCGAAATTATTATTCGAATATGGAGAGTCTGACAGCAGCACAGGCGGTAGATGTCAGTTATAGGATCCTCGGAGAAGCAATTGAGGAACGGGAAAAATATGCAGAAAGCGGAGAAAATAAATGTGCAAAGGAATATATGACAGTGGCACTTTCTTATATCGGTGAGCATTTGCAGGAGGAAGAACTTTCTATTGTTCAGGTGGCAACGCAGATTTATCTGAATCCGGTATATTTCGGGCGTGTATTTAAAAATACATTTCATATGACCTTTAAAAAGTATCTCTTACAGCAGAGAATGGAGAAAGCAAAGAGACTGATCCAGGATGGATGTGAGAGTATAGGAACGGTATGTGAGCAGGTGGGAATCAGCAATGCATCCTATTTTTCACATTTATTTAAAGAATATACAGGAAAATTACCGAGTGAATACAAAAAGGATTACGAAGAATGAAGAAATGGGTGATTAAATCCGGAATACAGAGAAAATACCTTCGATATATAATGGGGCTGTTGTTGCTGGCAATTTTGCTGTCAAGCATCGGTGTTTGGATTTATGTAAGGCAGAGTTTGACCACAGAGGTTACAGATAAATATGAATTTTTAAATGAGAAGATGGGGCTGGCTCTGGATACACTGTCAAAAGAGGCGGATGAAGGGACAGCAGAATGTATTACTTACGATCAGGTTCAGGAAAGTCTGAAAAAAGCTTCATTTGCAGATGTGGAAAAGAACTCTCTTCAGAAATATTTTGCCTATATGAATCTGGATCATGTGGCAGAATACTGCTATGTGGATAATAAAAATAATGTTTATGCCAGATCCTACTCGCATATTGATTATGAAGATTTTTCAGACAGCCATCTGGAAGATTACATGGGAGATTCTTATGCGAAAACACAATGGTTCTGGGCGAAGGATACTCTGTTTGGGACGGAGAAAGAAGCATTGTTTATCGGAAGATATGTACACAGCATGGAATACGCCAGCAAACCAGGACTGCTGCTCATCAAGATGAATGACGGCTTTCTGGAAACGATACTTGGAAAGGATCGGAGTATGACAGATGAAGTGCAGATCGGAATTCTGGATAAGAAGGGAAATTTATGCGCTGCCTGGTGCCCGAAAGGGACGAAGATTTCGGATGCGGTAAAACAGGAAGTCTATAAGATCAGCGCACAGGAAACGAGTGGTATTCTTGCAAAAAGCCGGAGAGTGAGCGGTGGTGTCTGCTCCATTTACAAAGAAAGCAGCTCTGAAATGACGGTGTTCACAGTCGTTCCGTCGAGTGTAATGACGCAGGGAACGATGAGGGTACTTACGGTGCTGATCGGGATTTATCTGTTTGTGGCAGTGGTAGCGGTTGTGATCAGTATCTATTTTTCCAAGCGGTTCACCAGTCCGATCCGGGAGATCAGTGAAGAGATGACACAGTTTGACGGAAATGATTTCAGTCGCCTGATTGAACTGAATACCAATACAGAATTGGATCAGATCGGACATTCCTACAATAAGATGCTAAAAAATATTGAGAATCTTCTGGCAGAGATCAAAGAACAGGAAGGGGTGCTCAGACGGACGGAGTTGAACATGCTTCTGGCACAGATCAACCCACATTTCCTTTATAATACGCTGGATACAATTTACATGCTTGCGCGGATAAACGGAGAAGAGACAACCATGAAGATGATTCAGGCACTTTCCAAATATCTGCGTCTGTCACTCAGCAAGGGCAGTGATATCGTGACGGTGGAGGACGAACTGGAAAATGTAAAGAGTTATATGGAAATCCAACAGATCCGGAATGCAAATCTGTTCCGGTATGAGATTGAGTGTAAGGTGGAAGAGAAGAGTACGTGGATGCTGAAGCTGATCTTGCAGCCACTTGTCGAGAACGCGATCAAGCACGGATTCTGCGAAATTTATGAGAATGGTCTGATCCGGATTGAGATTGCGAGGGAGGATAGCCAGCTGAAAATCGTGGTATTCAATAATGGGAAGCCGATTGACCGGGAAATGATGGAAAAGATCAATGCCTTAAACGGGCATCCGATTCTGGAGGCGAAAAAATGCTTCCAGGATAAGGAACACGGATATGGAGTGGTGAATGTACTGACCAGACTGCGGCTGAAATATGGAGAGGATGTGCTGTTTTACTATGAGGCAGAAGAAAATGGAACCCGGTGTACAATCCAAATTCCGGATGACGGAAAGGAGAAACGTGATTTATAGAAAATATTTGCAATCGGTGTTTTGTATCGCACTGGTTCTGACAGTGCTGACCGGATGTGGTAAAAATACGGGGCAGACAAGCCGGAGTACAGAAAAAAAGGAGATTGATATTCCGATCATTCTGACGGTAGATCCGACTTCCGGCAAGAAAACGGAACAGGATGTCGTTGATGCATTTAATGAAGAATATGCCGGTACGTATCATATGCAAGTGGAATGGATCATGGAGACGGAAGAGGAATACCGAAAAAATCTGAAACGGTTAAATGTCACAGACGAGCTTCCGGCTGTGATCTATGATGTGCGCACCCTGCCGTCCTTTTATCAGATGATGGTTGCGGATGGACGGATCGAGAATCTGAGTCCGTATCTGGAAGAGGATGAAGAGTGGAGGAATATGATCGAACCGGCGGTGATGGAAGGCTGTACGGATGAGGATGGCAATATCTATCTTGGACCGATCAGTACGGCGGCATTTGCGTGCGCCGGCATGTTTTGGAATCCGGAGCTTTTTGCGGAAGCAGGGATTGAGAAATTCCCGGAGACATGGGAAGAATTCTGGGACTGCTGTGACCGGCTGCAGGCAAACGGAATCACACCGCTTGGACTTCACACTGAAGGAACCGGCTGGGCGCCGATGCTGATTGCAACAGCAGAGGCAGCACACACGGAAGAAGGCTATGCATTTATGAAAGAGCTTCTCCCAGAAAGCTATTCCAATGATACCGGTCTTGAAATTGCAGAAACCTTGCAGAAATTGTTTCGGTATACAACAGAAGATGCAATTCATGCTGACTACGATGTGGCATACAATAATTTTGTCGCAGGAAAGGTGGCAATGATCCCGAACGGATACTGGATGATCGACCAGTTGCCGGAAGAATGGAAAGAAAAGGTAAGATTTTCCGCATTTCCGGGAAATAAACTGATCGCCTCACCGGAAACCTTTGGCTGGGCGGTGGTTTCCACTTACAGCGAGGAGGTCAAAGAAGGAGCGGTTGAATTTTTGAAATTTCGCACGAAATTCAATCTGGAAGAGAAGAAAGAGCTGATGGACAAGAACGGACGCACTGAAATCAGCCAGCTCCTTCAGGATTATGTAAATGCCTACAATAACAATCCGCAGATCGTTCCGAACTATCAGGTGAAATGGAACTCCATCCTTCAGGAAGAGACGATCGGGGAGTGTCTGCCACAGCTTGCCGCCGGGAAAATGACGCCTGCGCAGATGGTGGAGACTGCCGATGAAAGTATCCGGGAGTATGAGAAAGAGAGATGATGGGAGGAGAAGGCTGTTGGTGTCATTTTATCAATAACAAATTTTTTACATTTCGAAAAGTATATTTTTTGTTAAAGGAGGTTTGCGATTTGTTACAGTCTTTGATTGGATTCTTGCTATTATTTAAGCATAGAAAAGAAATCCAGACGAGGAGGAACGGAAATTATGAAAAACAAAAAAAGATGGCTGGCACTGGGGCTGGTAGGAATTATGACACTTGGATGCTTTGCAGGATGTGGAAGCAAGAGCGATGGCAAGAGTGCAGACGGTAAAGGGGACAGCAGCAAAGGATCTGTATATTATCTGAACTTCAAACCGGAGCAGGATGAGCAGTGGCAGCAGCTGGCAAAGGATTACACAAAAGAGACAGGTGTAGATGTAACGGTTGTTACAGCAGCTTCCGGAAACTATGAAACCACTCTGATGAGTGAAATGGGAAAGAGCGGAGCACCAACATTATTCCAGGTAAACGGACCTGTAGGACTTGCAAACTGGAAAGATTATTGCTACGACTTATCAGATTCTGATATTTACAAAGAACTCACAAGTGATGATTATGCACTGAAAGACGGAGATTCTGTAGCGGGTATCGGATATGTTATTGAAACATACGGAATTATCACAAATAAGACATTATTAAAAGAAGCAGGATATACACCGGATGACATCAAATCTTTTGCAGATCTGAAAAAAGTAGCAGAAGACATTACAAATAGAACTTCTGAACTTGGATTTTCTGCATTTACTTCAGCAGGTATGGACGGATCTTCTGACTGGAGATTCAAGACACACCTTGCAAACCTTCCGATCTACTTTGAATATCAGGATGAAGGAATTAACACAACAGATGCAATCAAAGGCACATATCTTGACAATTATCGCGATATGTGGGATCTGTACATCAACAACAGCACATGCGATCCAAAGGATCTTGCTGCAAAGACAGGTGACGATGCAAGAAATGAATTCCTGAATAAAAAAGCTGTATTCTATCAGAATGGTACATGGGAATATACACAGCTGATCGATGGCGGTCTGACAGATGATGACATGACCATGCTTCCGGTTTACTTTGGTGTAGGCGATGAAGCAAACCAGGGACTCTGCACAGGTACAGAAAATTACTGGTGCGTAAATAAAGACGCAGACGAAGCTGATATTCAGGCTACATTAGATTTTATGGACTGGTGTGTAACTTCAGATGAAGGAACAAAATGTATGGCAGACGATATGGGATTCAACATTCCGTTTAAGAAAGCTCAGGAATCTAAGAATCTCTTTATCAAAGAAGACAAACAGATGACCGAAGACGGAAAGACTCCGGTAGCATGGAACTTCTCAACAATGCCTTCAGAAGAGTGGAAAAATGGTGTTGGATCTGCACTGACAGCTTATGCGGCAGATCAGACAGATGCTAACTGGGATGCAGTAGTAAGTGCATTCGTAGATGGATGGGCATCTGAATACAAGCTTGCAAATGAATAAATAAGTTGCATAAAAAGAACTGACCTAGGGGCAGGCGGCTTGCCTGCCCCTTTTAAGTGAGAGGAGAGCCTGTACGAAGCGGGTTTTCTGGATATGGGAACCTACGTTTTTCCATATAAAAATAAAAAGTGAAATGAGAGCCACCTGGTAGGAAGATCCTTCCGGGCAAAAGGAAAAGAGGAGGATTTCTATGGAGAAGGCACTGAAAAAACATGCACCAATATTTGTTCTCCCAACATTTCTTGCATTTGTGATCGGATTTATTATTCCGTTTGCACAGGGATTTTATCTTTCTTTTTGTAAGTTTACAACAGTAGGAAATGCAACATTTGTTGGAATATCAAATTATACCGCAGCAATCAAGGATACATCATTTACAAGTTCATTTAAATTTACAGTATTATTTGCGATTGTATCGATCTTACTGATCAACGTACTGGCATTTGGTCTGGCACTGCTTCTGACACAGAAGTTAAAGGGAACCAATATTTTCAGAACTATTTTCTTTATGCCGAACCTGATCGGTGGAATCGTACTTGGATATATCTGGCAGATCCTGATCAACTGTCTGCTTACGATCATCGGACAGCCGCTTCTGGCACTGAATTCTTCAGCCGGTTACTGGGGACTTATCATTTTGATGTGCTGGCAGCAGATCGGATATATGATGATCATTTACATCGCAGGTCTTCAGAATGTACCGGATGATCTGATCGAAGCAGCAGAGATTGACGGAGCAGCAAAGTGGGATATCCTCTGGAAAATCAGAGTTCCGATGGTAATGTCTTCCATCACGATCTGCGTCTTCCTGACACTTACCAATTCATTTAAATTGTTTGACCAGAACCTGGCTCTTACAGGTGGAGATCCGAACCATGCGACAGAAATGCTGGCACTGAATATTTACCAGACATTCTACGCACGTGCCGGAATGCAGTGGAAAGGTTATGGACAGGCAAAAGCAGTGATCTTCTGTGTTCTGGTTATCATTATTTCACTGGTACAGCTGAAAGCAACAAGATCTAAGGAGGTGCAGCAGTAATGAAAAAGAAGAAAAGTATTGCAAATACAATATGGATAGTTATATTAACAATTGCGGCACTCGCCTGGATTTATCCGATCATTATGATCCTGATGAACTCTTTGAAAAAAGAATCAGCGATCAGTACAGGAACTGCATTTAAACTTCCGACTGCAGATGCATTTGCAGGAATCGCAAACTATGTAGATGCCGTTGCTTCAAAAGGATTTTTGAGCAGTCTTGGATACAGTACATTTATTACGATTACTTCTGTAGTTGCTATTCTTGTATGTTGCTCCATGTGTGCATGGTATATAACCCGTGTAAATAGTCCGATTTCAAAGATTTTATATTATCTGTTTGTATTTTCCATGGTTGTTCCTTTCCAGATGGTTATGTTCACCTTGTCACAGACAGCAGATACCTTACATCTGAATATGCCATGGAATATCTGGGTGATCTATCTCGGATTTGGCGCAGGTCTTGCGGTATTTATGTTCTGCGGATTTGTAAAATCGATTCCTGTAGAAATCGAAGAAGCTGCCATGATCGACGGATGTAATCCGCTGCAGACCTTCTTTTTGATCGATATCCATATCCTGAAGCCTACCATGATATCCGTAGGTATTCTGGAAGCAATGTGGGTATGGAATGATTACCTGCTTCCAACTCTTGTACTTGATATTAAGAAGTATAAAACAATCCCAATGCTGATCCAGTATTTCCGCGGAAGTTACGGAAGAGTTGAAATGGGACCGATGATGGCAAGCATTATGCTTACAGTAATCCCAATCATCATTGTATATCTGGCAGGACAGAAGTACATCATCAAGGGTGTTGCTGCCGGAGCTGTAAAGGGATAGAAAAATATAGTATAAATTTGGCGGACAGGCGTTGCTTGTCCGCTTTTAAATAGAAAAAGCTTGCAAATTTTGAGAGTTTCCGTTAAGATATAGCGAAAATGGTAGAAAACATTGAGAAAGGAAAGAAGGTATGTTTCAGACGATTATTGGGGCGGTCAGTTCATTTATGTACAGCAAACTTCTGGTGATTATTCTGATCGGTGCAGGTTTATATTTTACAATCCGGACAAGATTTCCACAGGTGCGTTTATTTGAGAGAGCTTGTGAGTCCGTGATGGAGAAGCCGGACGACAAAGAGGCAATCTCATCATTCCAGGCGCTTATGGTTTCAACGGCATCGAGAGTAGGAACGGGAAATATTGTCGGGGTGTCATCGGCAATTTGTATTGGGGGATTTGGTTCTGTATTCTGGATGTGGGTGATTGCGATCATTGGAAGTGCGTCTGCACTGATTGAAAGTACGCTGGCACAGATTTACAAGAAAAAGGGAGAGGATGGGAAATGCTATGGTGGTCCGGCTTATTATATCGAGGCGGCGCTGCATTGCAGACCACTGGCGATCGTGTTTTGTATTGCCATGATCCTGACTTATGCATTTGGATTCAATATGCTGGCATCCTACAATCTGCAGTCTACATTTTCCGGATTTTCTTTTTATGATCCGAAGGTAAGCCCATGGATCATTGGTGGGATTCTGGCAGTTCTGACCGGATGGTGTCTGCTTGGCGGTGGAAGCCGTATTGTAAAGGTGACATCGACGCTTGTGCCGGTGATGGGACTTGCATATATCGGTATGGCGCTGATTGTGGTTATCATCAATATCCGCAATGTGCCGGAAATGTTCCTGCGTATTTTTGAGGAAGCGTTTGATTTCAAGGCGATTTTCGGAGCGTTTGCGGGTTCTGCTATGATGCAGGGTATCCGCCGTGGGCTTTATTCCAACGAAGCCGGAATCGGTTCGGCACCGAATGCATCTGCTTCTGCAAATGTCAGCCATCCGGTCAAACAGGGACTGGTTCAGATGCTGTCTGTCTTTATCGACACACTTCTTCTTTGCACGGCAACGGCGATGATGTGTATGTCGTCTGGCATTGATCCAACCAGGGAGATGCAGGGGGCACCGTGGGTTCAGGCATCTCTTCAGGAATCCCTGGGAGCATTTGGTCCGGTATTTATAACGGTGGCTATGGTATTTTTTGCGTTTACAACATTGCTTGGAAATTGTTTCTATTGCGATAATCTTCTGACCTATATCCATAAAAAGGAACCGGGGAAAAAATTTATGCGCGGATTCCGCCTGGTATCGGCATTTGTTGTATTTCTAGGGGCAGGTATGGAAATGTCGCTTTTGTGGGATCTTTCCGATGTACTGATGGGCGTGATGGCACTGATCAATATTCCGGTGATCCTGATTTTGTCCGGGACGGCATTTAAGGCAATCCGGGATTATGAGGATCAGTTGAAGCGGGGAGTTAATCCGGTGTTTAAAAGTGCAGATATTGAGCTGGAGCAGAAGACGGATTTCTGGAATTAGGGAATCTGCGAGAGTGGTTCGGAAAATGATGGAAGGCTGTGAATTGGATTTGACAAAAGTTGTTTTGTGATAATTTGGCGTGAAATCCGGCTTGACAAATTTTGAAGGATACGGTAGTATGACAAAAGAAGAGAAAATTACAGGCTATGAAGAGAACAAGTAGCAGATGACAAGGCTCAGACAGAAAGTAACCGGTTGATGAGAGGTGCACGAAGAGTCAGATGTGAATACATCTTGGAGTTTCACACCGAACGCGCGGAAGCGCAAGTAAGCTGTGACGGAGTGGCGGACGTTATACCTGCTACGGTAATGTTAGTTACTGACTGAGGCATTCGGTGCGAGCCGGATGTGAATTAAGGTGGTACCACGAGCTTTCGTCCTTTTTGATGAAGGCTCTTTTTATTTAGTAAATTAAATTAAAGAGGAGATATAATGAAACTCAAAGAAACCTTAAATCTAGGTAAGACAGCTTTTCCAATGCGTGCTGGACTTCCTAATAAAGAACCAATCTGGCAAAAAGAGTGGGAAGATGCCAAGATGTATCAACGTCGTCAAGAGTTGAACCAAGGTAAACCTCACTTCACTCTTCATGATGGTCCTCCGTATGCCAATGGTAATATTCACGTTGGACATGCGATGAATAAAATTTCTAAGGATATCATTGTTCGTTCAAAATCAATGTCTGGTTTCTATGCTCCTTACGT
>OLVR01002064.1_pt1 | contig 16447 bp, 13 predicted proteins | sample 1673261 | NCBI WGS metagenome assembly OLVR01 (sample SAMEA3178938, study PRJEB25190) | human gut metagenome | biome: human gut; feature: human-associated habitat; material: faeces | place: Austria | collected 2013 | reverse complement strand
TGTATGGAGCAAGTACCCTGTACCATACACTGAATATTTCCCCTGTTATCAATAAGCGTCTGCGCAAACTGGACCATATGATGATCTTCGTCCTTATTGCCGGAACTTATACCCCGGTATGCCTGATCGTTTTAGGCGATCACACCGGCTGGAACCTTTTAGGCCTTGTATGGGGCATTGCCCTTGTTGGAATCATCATCAATGCCCTGTGGATCACCTGCCCTAAATGGTTTTCTTCCCTGATCTACATTGCTATGGGCTGGATCTGCATCCTGGCGATCTCCAAGATCATTGCAGCGCTTCCGTCAGGAGGCTTTGCATGGTTACTTGCAGGCGGTATCATTTACACAGTTGGAGGCATCATCTACGCCCTGAAACTGCCTATCTTTAATTCCAGACACCGCTATTTCGGTTCCCATGAGATCTTTCACCTGTTTGTCATGGGCGGCAGTCTGTGTCACTATATGATGATGTATCAGTTTGTGGCATAAACCTGGTCCTCTGCAACCATGCACAGATCCATATTGCAGCCATGACTGATCAGCTCCTCCTTCTTTTTCCGGGGGAGCTGTTTGATTGCGTATTCCCGCTTCATAGCCTCCTGTTTTGTCTCAAAGGCTTCATAATAGGCCAGTGTAACCGGCCTTCTGGATTTTGTGTATTTGGCTCCGGTGCCGCTGTTGTGGGCATGGAGCCGTTTTTTTAAGTCATTGGTCCATCCGCAGTACAATGTTCCGTCTGCGCAGTGGAGTATATAGGTATAATTCATGTCTTTCCCCTGATGCACTATCTTATGATCTTACAGACCCCGGTCCCTTTCCTCTCCTGGTGCCCACTGGGTTATGTACCAGGCAGGGCAAAAAGCCCTGCCGTCCAGGTTCCGGAACCTGTAAGATCTATATAAAGCATCAGCGGATGCGTTACTATCATTATACGCTGATGCTTTTAAACTGTGTCAGTCCTTTTAAATTTTCCTTCTGAAAACTAAAAACGCCTGCCGCCGCCACCATGGCTGCGTCCGCTGCTGGAAGTATGTACTGTGCTCCGTCCTGATGAACTGCCTCCTGAATGTCCTCTGCCGCTTCCACCGGAAGTATTCCTTGGAATAGGAATGGAGCGGACAAACTGATTGACTAGCTTATCACCGGTAACAGAAAAAAGAAAAAGCGGAGGGCGATGGTTCGCTCTCCGCGGCTGCGGGTTCTTCCTGTTAGCTGCTTCCCTGCTGCTCTGCTTCATGGCATAGCGTTTTTTTATGTCCATACACACAGAGCCTGCCAGAATACCGGCGATCACAACCGCTGCCACTGCCTCATACCAGCGGATACTGCGGTAACGGACGATTTCCCCGGTATCACGGTCATAAGTATACTGACCAGACTCCACTCCCTGTTTCACATAGTCACTTACATCTTCCAGAAAAATCTGGGAAGCTGCCGCAAAATCCCTGTTTCCCAGATTTCCATATACATCATCTAAGATGGTTTCAATGCGCTCATCTGTAAGCAGGGTGATCATTGTCCCTGAAGTAGAAATATAACATTCTCCTCCTGACTGGCCCGGTCCGTCCATATAGTACAGAAGCAGTACACCGCTGGCTTTCTTTCCGACGCCAAATCCGCCGTAATCATAATAATCATCTGCATATTCTTCCGCCGTGCGGTCGTCTGCATAAGCGCTTACTACGACTACATCCATTTTTGTGTTTTTTCTGCACTGGGCGATCTCTTCCTCTAACTGGATCTTTTCTGTTTCACTGAACAGTCCCGCCTGGTCAAACACCCGCGTCTGACCGCTTACAGCTCCTGTCTGATCTGCCCACACTGCCATACTGCCCATGATCAGAAATACACAGATCAGCAGACCGGTCATTATCCCTTTTATCTTTTTCATCTCATCACCTCATCAGCCGATCCAGTATCCTAAAAACAGCAATATCACACATACCGGGATAAAAATACTTAAAAATAAAACTGCCAGCTTTTTCTGATCCACCGGAAGTTCACCCCATATCTTTCCCGTCTGTCCGTTTAAGGCAAAATAGTAGATCTTTCCTCTTGCCTTATCATTGTAAGTCACTGTCCACACAGGAAGCAGGGCCGTTGCCCAGGTCTCTCCTGTAATATCCGCCTGGTTCTTTCGTATCTGAACGCTGGAATAATTTCCTGTCTGACTGCTGAGACTGGATAATGCAAACTGCCTTACTTCTTCTTTCACTTCATTTACAAAACTGTCCTTTTCCATATCCCTGTTTTCTGCCATAAATCCGGAAAGATAACCCATGGAAAAGTCTTTTTTCTCATTCAGGCGGTAAGGCAGCACACCGTCGATCAGCTTTCGATTGGCTTTTTTTAAGGCATTTCTGGCTACAGAGTCAACGTTCATATCTCCCTGTCTGCGGATATCATAAACTTTTGTCTCTGTATAGCGCATTCCCGCCATATCCCACACTCTGACCGTCTTTCCCTCTGCCTGCAGATCACCTTTCACCTGGCAGCTATATAACCAGTAAGGAAAATACACACCGGTCATGCTCTCGATCTGACTGGCAGAAAAGAAATAATCAGGTACAAATTTTTTCCGGCCCACCCACTGGGTAAATATTTCCTGAGCCTTTTTCTTATCGATCTGGAAAGGAACTACATAATCAGGCTTAAACTCACCCCGCAGCTTTTCCTCCAGGACAATGGGATTGTGACAGTAGTAGCAGAAAGAAGCCGCTGTTGTCTCGTCTGTGACGATCTGGGCGCCACAGCTGGGGCAGGTGTACATGATGGGGGTAACAGTCTTTTTGGAGCCTGATACATGTTCCTCTGTCCCAGCCTCAGATCCTGCTCCTTCTGGTTCAGGATCACGCTGGACTTCTGCCTGCTTTCTGGCCTTCTCAAGCTCCCGCTTCTCTATCTCGTCCAGTTCTTCCTGTGAAAACTCGGAAAGGCAGTATTCACATTTATATTTCTGCTTTTCTGCATTAAACGTAAGCCCACCGCCGCAGTTGGGGCATTTATAGGTTATCACTCCCATACTCAGGCTTCTCCTCTTGGGCTTCCACATTCACTGCAGAACTTGCCCTTATTAACAGTACCGCAGTTTGGACAGGTCCACTCTACGGAAGGCCTTGGTTTTCCACACTCGCTGCAGAATTTTCCTGTGTTTTCCACATGGCAGGCAGGACAGATCCACGGCTGATTTGCAGTCTGCGCCGGCCGGACTGCCTGGGCGCCTGCATTTGCTGCTCCATAACCCATCTGTCCGCCCTGGAAGCCTCCATTTCCTGTTCCATATGGCATCTGCTGTCCCTGCTGCATCTGCCTGTTCATCTGCATCTGCTGCATATTGGTTGCGGAAGCGGCTCCCATAAACGCACCGCTGTTCTGCATGCCAAATCCCATTCCCATATATCCTGCCATGGCACCATTTGAATTGGTTCCGGCGCCTTTCAGACCTTCGGCAATGGTACTTTGTACATAACCTTCTCTTACGGAAGGATCTCCCATCATAGCGCCTTTGTTGCGCATGTTGATCAGTTCCTGGGATGTCTCATCGTAGGAAATACTTGCAATTCCCACAGACTGGATCTCCATACCACGCAGTTCTTTCCACTGCTCATCCAGTACATTTGCCATATATTTTCCCAGTTCCATGCTCTTGGACGGAACATAGGAAATGCGGATACCATCTGCTGACATCTGGTTAATGGAAGTCTGCAGTGCCTCTAAAAACTCATTTAAGTACTGCTCATTAATATCTTCCATTTCCAGGCGTTCTGCATTTTTCGGAACCACTTCTGCATAGAATTTCAGCGGATCTGTGATCTTAATGGAATACGTTCCATGGGCCCGTAAAAACAGCTCTGCATTATAAAAACTGTCAAAATAGTTGATGGCATTTTTGGTACCAAACTTCAGTCCCCGGATCTCCTGAAGATTGATATAATATACCCTCTGTGCAGTGGGGGCAATACCGCCAAAACGGATCCTTCCCAGGGACTCTTTTACTGCTTTTCCCAACGTTCCGTTCATCAGGGAAGGCTGTGTATCCAGGCTTACTTTGTAATATCCAGGCTCTGCCGTATAATCCACTACTTTTCCGCCGTCTACCAAAAGCATGAACTGATCCGGGTATACATGGATAATGGAACCTTCTGTTACCATGTTATCGGAACCTTTTCCATTTTCCCCTTTTCCTTTACGGATCTGAACGCCCTTTGTAAAAACAGTCTGGGCCCCCATATTGTCAGGTTCTAAGGCCTCCAGCCACTGATCCGCCAGTCCCGTTCCTACTGCATGTGCTGCCGCTTTTATAATTCCCATTTATTTTTTCCCCTTTCTACTGGTTTTCTTATGCTTTATGGGCTCTACAAAATGGATCGCCCGGTTGATCAGGGCCATTCCCGCTGCCAGCTGGATCAGGATACTGAAACCGATCCAGTGCTTTATGATAAATCCATTTTCCGGTATTCCAAAATAACTTACAATATCTGCTAACGGTGTTCCTCTTCCTGCCTGTCCCCCGATCACTGCCATAAATGTAACAGCCGGATTTAACAAAAACAGATAAAAGAAACCACCGGAAGAAGCTTTCGCACTGCTCTCACCTAAAACATAGGCTGCGCTCCGCTGCAGATCCATTCCTGATACGGAAAGAGCAAAGCGGTTCAGAAAGTAAGTTCCCGCAACCACAGCGGTCAGTGTTCCATATGTTACAACCGTTGAAACCGTAGATCTCTTAAAAGCTGCTGAAAAACAGATGCCAATACTTCCTGCAAAAAAAGCTACTGTTACATAACATAGGATCAGAGAAAACGCATCTGTCCAGGTAATTCCTCCATATACAAATACCATGGCAACTGCCGGAAAACTGGAAAGGATCAGCAAAAATAAGGTACTGAGGGCACTTAAAAGCTTTCCTGTTACGATCTGTCCGGCACTCATCCGTGTAGTCAGCATCAGATCTAAGGTCTGCCGCTCCCGTTCCCCGCTGATCGCTGAAGCAGTCACTGCAGGAACGATAAACATTAACAGGATAAATTCCATGGACGTAACAAATTCATATAATTCCATAAAACTGCTGTACTGGATACTGGCTGACGCCTTTACCTGCATGATCACAGAATACATATTTAAAAGAGTCACCAAAAACAAGATCCCATTAAACAGGAAAATGATCAGGGGAAGCTTCATGCTTCTGGAACTTACCCGCATTTCCCGGTTATAGACCGGATTCTGCTTCATAAGACGTCACCACCCTTTCTTCTTCATGGTCAGTCAGCTGCATAAAGACTGTTTCCAAGCTGCCTTTCTCTCTGGTAAAGCCATTTACCAGCACATCACTGTCGATCAGCTGCTGCAGCAGGATCGCCTCATCCTGGGCATCCCCGGTGAAGCGGACACAGATATCCTTTTCCCTCATGGAAATAGTGCGCACACAGGGGTGGCTCTTTAAAATAGACAACGCTTTTTCCATGTTGCTGTAAACAGAGATCACCAGGGGATTGGACGCATTGACCCTTGATAAAATGTCCTGGATATTTCCCTCTAAGATCATCCTTCCCTGGTCAATGATACCGATATCCGTACACATTTCAGAAAGTTCCGAGAGCACATGGGAGCTGATGAGAATGGTCTTTCCCGCAAATTTCAGGTCTTCCAGTATCTCTTTAAATTCCACTCTTGTGCGGGGATCCAGTCCGGAAGTTGGCTCATCTAAGATCAGGATCTGGGGATCGTGGATCAGCGCCCTTGCCAGACACAACCGCTGTTTCATACCTCTGGAAAGACCGTCCACATAAAAATCCAGCTTATCTTCCAGACCCACCTGCTCCAAAAGGGCAGTGTAACGTTTCCTTGCCACCAGTCCGTCCAACTGATAACAGGAAGCAAAGAAACTCATATATTCCCCTACTGTCAGGTTATCGTAAACACCGAAAAAATCAGGCACATATCCAATACAGGACTTTAACTGGTCCGGATCTGCCAGAGCATCTTTTCCGTTGATCAATACGCTTCCCTCTTCTGCCTGTAAAAGCCCGGTCATGATCTTGATCGCCGTCGTCTTTCCCGCTCCATTGGGACCGACAAATCCATAAAGAGCGCCTTCCTTTACAGTCATGTCCAGACCACTTAAAGCATGATATTTGCCATATATTTTATGCAGATTTTCAATCTTAAGCATTACTTGCTCCTTCCTGTGACTGTAAGTACCGGAAGCATGATATTCCAGGTATATTCTCCTGTGGTATCATATACATACTTCACTGTAATTGTATTTCCCGGTGACAGATATTCTTCCAGCTCTTCCCTGGTATAGTGATCTTTCTCCGGCTTCATCAGATCATAGTCCCCTGTATTGTAATTATAAAAATACATGCCGCCTGTAAATGGAACTGTGTAATAATAACGCAGACTGTCAGAAGCCTCTGCTGTCAGCGGATGGAAGTCCAAAGCTTCCACATCTGTTTCATTTCCCAGATAATACTCCAAGATCACAGGCGCCATTCCATACATGGTATTTCTGTCCGCGTCATATTCTCCGGAAAGAACATTTGGCTGTTTCTGCATGGCAGATCTGTATACATTTCCGCCCTTTTCATAATTTACATCCAGTTCTGAGGTAAGAAGGGTACAGCCATAAGCCTCATAGTCATTTTTCTTCAGGAAATCCAGATTTTCTTTTCCTCTTCCAAAAGCAACCACACTGGCCTGTGCATGATAACCGGAAAGATAATTTTCAATATAAAATGAAAGCAGATTGGCCCGCTCTAATGCCTGAACATAGGTGGCATCTTCCATATCCCCGTTTCTGTCATACAGGGAAACGCCTGTGATCTGGGAAGCCAGCGCATAGCTGAAATTGGTCGCGCAGAAAGTCACCTGACGGTTATCTAAGGAGATCGTCTCACCTGGTTCCATATTTCCGATCAGCAGCAGCTGATTGTAAAGAAGAATTGCTGCGTTCTCTACTGCATAAGAATAGTTATTGGTAAGAGTACCGGAAACTGTTCCGTTAAAAGCCCGGATCTCACCTGAGAAACCTTCTCCTGTTTCATTCTGGGTGTGAAGCTCCATCTGGAAAATTTTGGAATTAAAGGCCCCTGTATCCACTGCCTGGATCCAGGTGGCATCTTCCCCATAGCGGATGGTGATATCTGCTTCTCCTTCACCGAAAAATTCCTTCGATGGATTTTGGTCATAATAAGGACTGCCTGTAACAGGATACAGACGGTACTGGGGATTTAATTCCACTGAATATGTCTTATTATAAGGAGCCCGCATATTGATAAAAGTCGTCTCTGTTTTATCTGTCTGACTGGTATTTTCTATGGTAGCGTAAGTGAAAAACGGGCCCTTAAAACGGGTTCCTGTTCCCATTAAGATCACCATACCAGTGGTACAGATGGCGATCAGTGCCACTGCAGGCTGGTAATATTCCCGCAGATCTCTTTGTTTTAAGAAGAAATAAAGTCCCGGACCTGCCAGGGCAATATATGCCACTGCCAGGGTCATGTAAAATCCGATCTTTGGAAGATTGCGAATATTTCCTGTATTTACCAGACTCTGGACAGACCAGAACTGGTTGTAATTTCCACCACCTGCGTTGCTGTTTAAGGTATTGATTCTGTCTTCACCAAGGAGTGCTGTAAGGAAATAATCTGCATAGGAGTTGTCTTTTAAACAATATTCTTCCAGATCCGTAAAATCAAAAATTGCTGCCGCTGCCATTCCATTTCCTACAGAAGTAGCAGAAAGAACCGTAAGGGAACCACTTGTAAGCAGGTCTGTTCCGCCTTTTAAATCCACTTCTGTTCCTTCCAGGGAAAGAATATTTTCCCCCGGTTCCCTGGCTGTACGGTCCTGTCCCATCTGGATCTCGTAAACCATTCCAGGTGAAACCGGATATTCCAGCAATTGTTTACTGAAAGCAGATAATGTTTCATCTCCCCTGGCACCTGTTCCAAACAGTAAAATACCGCCACGGTGTACCCATTCCCAGATCGCCTCTGTCTGCTCTTCTGTAAGGGTCTCTGAGTTAAAATCCGTGATCAGAAGCACATCTAACTGGTCCAGTCCCAGTTCTGTATCCGGCAGATCATACACAGACAGGTCAATGGTCTTTGTACGCAGCATACTGTAATTGACACCTACCTGCTCCAGATAGGAAAGGCGTTCCGGCTCATCACAAAGTACACCGATAAACAGCTGGGCTGCATCTGTGTTCAGATCCATTTTCAGCCGTTTGCTAAGTACCTCATTGCCGGCCCCATCCATAAGTGTGATGTACATCAGGTCTGACTTGCTGCAAAGAGAGATATTTAACTTCTTTTCAAGGCTGCTGTCTCCCTGGATCATGACCGGAAATTCGTAGCGGTATGTATCATATTTTTCCTGGGAATTGTTGCTGTAACCGTCATAGTCCGGTTCCTGGGAAGTAACGCACAAAGTTCCTTCAAAGGTTTCCTCTGACGTATTGTCTAACTGTATATCCAGTGGAAGAAAACGCCCGCTTTTTGCCACATTGTCATATCCATAGACCACATCCATACGGATAGGGCCTTCCTCTGGCGCTGCTTCTGTTTTAAGCACCTGCTCACTGTCCGTACTGTCGGAAGTATCCGCTGATGCCCCTGCCGCTGTCCCCATTCCCGGTCCGTCTGCTGTCATGGCAGCCAGAGCCGAAAAACTCATGGAAGCGGACAATATGACCGCAAAAAGGGTGCCTCTCAGCGCCCTTTTTTTTCTCATTCCAACCATTTTATTTTTGCCTGTATCCATCCTGTAATTCCTCTTTAATTACTGTTTTTCGTCCTCAATATTTCCAAAATTTTCCTTATTTACATCAAAACGAACCTGAAGTTTTACAGTAAATACGGTTCCGTTAAGATCACTGGCTACACTAATGGTCCCTCCATGCATATCCACGATCTCCTTTGCAATGGCAAGTCCCAGTCCGGTTCCTCCTGTACTGCTGGAGCGGGACTGCTCTACACGGTAAAATTTATTGAAAATAAGAGGAAGCTCGTCTGCCGGGATCACATATCCATAGTTGGTAACAGAAACTGTTACTGTTTCGCTTTCTGCATGGATCTGCACCAGGACCCGCTTTCCATCTGCTCCGTATTTAATGGCATTTCCGATCAGATTGTCAAACAGTCTGGCTAAAAGATTTCCGTCTGCGTTAATAGTCTTGGCAGGCACATTACTCTGCAGATCATAAGACAGACCCTTTTCCACAAAATTAGGATACGCCTCTTCCAAAAGCTGTCCCAACAGCTTCACAATATCAAGCTGTCCCACATGCATGGCGATCTTGCCATAATTTAACTTGGTAAAACCAAACAGATCCTCGATCAGCTTCTCCAGCCTTCTTGACTTTCCATATGCGATCTCTATGTATTTATGCTGCATATCTTCCGGGATCTGACGGTTCCCTGCCAGAAGTTCCAGATAACCGATAATGGAAGTAAGAGGGGTTCGCAGATCATGGGCCACATTAGTGATCAGCTCGTTTTTCGTCCGCTCCGACTCACGCTCTTTTTCCATCAGCTGCTTGATATCCGCTGCCATCCTGTTTAAATTGGCAGCCATACCGGAAAACTCATCATCCCCGATCACATCGATCACTGTATTTAAGTTTCCTTCTGATATATTCTGCACTGCATCAGATATTTTACTGATATAGCGGATATAGGGTTCCTGAAGGATCATAAATGTAATGGAAAACAGCAGGATCCCCAGGATCAGATACAAAAGCACCACCGCTGTATGCTGCTTTTCGATCGCCTGGACCATCAGGACCATTTTTCCCTTGTTTCCCATATACCGTGCCACCATAGACAGGTTTGTAACAAAGAACACCTCTACCAGGCAGGTAATAATGGCGCTGTATATGATGTTTGTGATCACCCTGGTCCGGTAGCGTCTGCTTACATCATTTTTCAATCTTATAACCTACTCCCCACACAGTTGTGATGATCTTATTCTGCCTGGTATCTTCCTTCATTTTTCCTCTTAAGCGACGGATATGTACCATAACTGTATTGTTGGCTTCGTATACTTTTTCGTTCCACACCTTTTCAAAGATCTCATCGGTGCTGAATACCTTTCCAGGATTGGAAGCTAACAGATAAAGGATGTCAAATTCAATGGGTGTTAATTTGATCTCTTCTCCGTCTACGATCACTTTATGATTGTCACGGTTAATGCTCATTCCCTTAATGGTGATCTCATTGTTCACTGTTTCCCTTGCACCGCTGTTTGGATTTAACTGAGTGTAACGGCGCAGCTGGGATTTTACCCTGGCTGTCAGTTCCAATGGGTTAAATGGCTTTGTCACATAGTCATCTGCACCTGTACCAAGTCCTAAGATCTTATCTAAGTCTGTGGATTTAGCACTGAGCATGATAATGGGAATATTGTTTGTCTCCCGGATCTTTCTGCACATCTCATACCAGGCATCATAATATCTAACAGAACCAGGTGGATATCCTGCTTATCCAGGATACTCAGACCAGCCTCTGCATTTTCAGCTTTAAATACTTTATATCCATCACTGACCAGATAGATCTCGATCAGGTCCGCAATCTCTTTTTCATCATCTACAACAAGAATATTAATATCGGGCATTTGATTGTCCTCCTCTTTGGTTGTTTTTTCCCTTTCATCCCTTTCATTATACCATATACATACGCCTACTTCCTTACTTTTTTCTTGAAAAATTATGGCAAAAAAGGAACTGTGCAGTAAATTTCCCCTGACTGCAGCAGTTCCCTGTTTTTTTCTTTCTTTTTACTGAATATAGCGTTCTATTTTCAGGCGGTACTCATTTTACGATCAGATAGTAAGGTGCCAGACTGACAACTTCTCCGGCAGCATTTTTTATTTCAAATATAAGGCGGAAAATACCTTTTATTGCAGAAGGATTTGAGATCTTTCCTTCTTCCATTGACACATTCCAGGCATCGGATCTCTGCCAGCCTGTGAGGCCTTCATAGGCAGTTACTGTTATCTGACCTTCCGGAGGCATATTTAATACCTGAACATTAAAAGACTGTCCCTTTCGCCATCCCTCACTGTCTGATATCCTGACACCGGTGATCTTCAGACCGGTTATATCTTTTTGGGCTTTCCTGAAAACAACCATCTGGGGTTCTGTTACTGTTTTCCCCTTTAAAATCCCGCTTTCTGTGAATGGATCTGTCCGGCAAAGCTGCGCTGTAAAATGGTACTCTTTTTCTTCTTCCGGAAACAGGTCAGAAAGTAAAGTAAATTCCCAGTTGGAATTTTCATTTTGCATATCACCAAGCGGCAGGATAAAACTGTCTTTTCCGCTGGTCCTGTATTCTCTTTTTCCCACTTTTAACCGGGCATCTTCGGGAAGTTCGGTCTCTCCTGTGCCAGTCAGTACCAAAGCGAACGTTTTTTCTTTTTGCGCAATCTCTTCCCGGGGATCTTCTGTTTTGCAGGTTATTATAACCGTTGGATCTTCTGTTTTGCAGGTTACTGTAACTTTTGGTGTTTCCTCTCTCTCTTCGCTTTCTCTTATTTCAAGATCATATGTTTTTCCCGGCACCACCTGCACTTCCAGTTCCATCTGGCAAACTTTCACTTCTTCTGAGCTGTCTGATGCTATGAAACCCAGTTGATATAAACCTTCTTCTGCTTTCTCTTCTGACTCTTCAAAATCTGCCATGAATTGATAGTCCAAAGAGTTATACTCTGTACTTTCCATATCATAACTGTATTCCTCATCACCACTCATACGGGTAAATTCATTCAGGTCAATCCTGCTGACTTTCTCCTGCACCTTGTAATACCAGAAATCTGTTGTGCTTCTCTCTTCTGACCGCTCTGTCATAATGATCGAAGTTCCCACAGGCAATCCTTCTTCCATCCCATCTTTTTTCCAGACGATCTTCCGGCTGTCATAGTTTCCGGGAATAAAAGAACGCACATGATAAAATGCTGTAAAAGATGAAGCCCCATCTATAACTGCTTTTTTATTTTTTTCTGCCTCTGCTGATCTTAACTGGTAACAGGAGCCTGGGAGTATTCCAGAGCCGGAAAAACTGACCGGTATCACCTTACAGACCAGCCAGATCCTGCGTTTAAGGGTAACCTGGTCGTTTCCCAGAGTCACATCAATGTACCGCTCTCTTTCACTGTCTGTAAGGGCTTTTGAAAACTCCAGGATCATATTCAGATCTACCGTTTCCTCTTCCTGTATCCACCAGTTTCCGGGACAGCCATCTTCTGTAAGCAGTTCTTTTCCACTGTCATTAATCTCTAAACAAACCCGAAACTGTCCGTTGGCTCTTTCTCCTGTAAAATCCCCGGGATCTTCTTCTGTTAAATAAAGCCCCGGGGAGAGTTCTACCTCTTTTACCCTAAGGCCCTGTAAGTATTCCGGACACCAGTGAAATGCTTCTTTTAAAGAAACTTTTTTCTCTGCATACTCTGTTTCCAGAAGCACTGTAAAAGCATCCTCTTCATAATATGCTCCTGCTGCCCCTGTCTGCGTTTCTGCTGACTCTTTTTCTGCTGCCATTCCCCAAAAAGCCAGCCGGGTACCAATTGCCAGAAGAAATACCAGAAAAAACAACCCTCTGCAGATTTTATATCTCTTCTGCTTTTTCATAATCCCATATCCCTTTTTAATGTGCCCTAAGACATCTTAATCTGCTGCCTCTGCATTTAACTTCGTATCCCATGTATAATCGGTCTCTGCATCTGTTTTAAAAAAACGAAAGGTTCTGGACGTATAAGGTTCCATCCACAAAGTCAGCTCCCCTGCCTCATACAGATCTTCCGGCCTGGTCTTTACATCCTCAAAAACCGCCTGGGTACTGTCCGGTATCAGTCCCTCCGGCCAGGAAATCTTTATATTCCCCTCGTAATCTTTTACAGAAACAATCAGCTGTACACAAAAACTGCCCTGTTGGTCCTCTTTTACGCAGAAAATATCGTTTTCCTTTTCCAGTATCACAAAGGTTCCCTTTAATGTTTTTTCAAAAGGAGACAACGACTGTACCTCTATGTCATAAACTCCCGGAGCCATATCCTGAATTATGATACGCTCAGAACTTCCTGCCCCCTGCTGTGGATACAAAATACCTTCTCCGCCTTTCTCTTCCTGTTCTTCCCCATCTTTTTTCACCTGATAAATGTAATGGACGGGCGTATCAGACCATCTGTTTCCGTCCTGATCATTGCGAAGCTCTATAGAAAGCGCCTCTGTTTCCGGTGACAACTGGTATTCATTTCCTTCTTCTGTCAACCGGTCACTGGTAAAATAAAAAGGAACTGCAGCCATTTCGTAAATATAGGTACTGCTGTGATGATACCGGGCAAGAACGGGTACTACAAGAGTTGATGCTATAGTTTCTGCCTGTTCCATATGTACCTGTATTTTTATAAAATCCGGAACATCCGCCCATAAAACATCTCTCTTATCTTCCGGCCATATTACTTCCAGTTCATATGCATGGCCCTCTTTTTTTCCTGCTTCAAACCACATATCAGCCGTCTGAAACAGATAATTTTCTGTGACCATTTCTGAAAAACGTCCCAGCTCAGTATTATTTCTTTTTAATACATATGTAAGGGGCAGCGTTCCGGCTGTTGTAACCTGAATGGAATAGTTTTGTCTGGTCTCACTTACATTTCCATTTTTTTCATTTGTCACTGTAAGGGCGTATACCCTGTCTGTTCCCGGCTGCAAATCACCTGTTTTCCCTGCTCTGCTAAAGGGCTGCAGGATCTGTTCCCCATGTTCAAATGCAGCCACTTTTGCGCTTTCCTGCTTATGATCTGCACCGCTGTATCCGGCAAGAGTCTGCATCCACTGCATCCCTTTTCCAATTTCCGGGATCTTAAACATTACCACACCTTTGATCTGAGACCGTTTAATGGGAATGTCCTCTGTTTCATTGGCATCCCCCTTTGTAATAACCTGATCCCCTTCTGTGAAAATGATCCTGTGTACGATCATGGACTCACCTGACTGATAGACTACAATGTCCCCAATTTCTGCATCTGCCTTTTTTCTTACCAACAGCAGGGTTCCTTTTTTTAAAGCAGGCTCCATACTTCCTGAAACAACATTGGCAACACCGATGCCAAAGGGCATGGGAAAGGGATCTTTTGATATCCGTTCTGCACAGATCATATATATCCCTGTGCCTAATACCAGTCCCAGAAATAGCAGCACAAACCTGCGGATCCATTTTTTCATTTTTCCATGCCTCTCTGTTCATCAATGCTGAATTTTCCGTTTTTATCTACTTTCAGTCCTGCCGGCGTCTGGTTGCTTCCGTCTTCTTCCGGCGGGATCACACCCTCTGGTATGTATACCTTCTGCTTTTTATCAATAACCGCCCGGTATGAAGTGTCCGGAAGGAATGTACTTTCTTTTAAAGTCAGCACCAGTTCTATTGCCCGGATCTGTTTTCCCACCCGGATCTTAAACGGACTGTTTTCCCGGAAAACAAATGAAACAGGTTCTTTTTTCTTTCGTTCCAGTTTCCAAACCAGCTGATAAGCGGTACCATCCGGCATAAGAACTTCCCACTTCTGTTTTCCAAAGGGAACTTTTTCCAAAACAAAACGTCCATCCACAGCAATTTTTTCTTCTTTTCCGCTCCATTTCAGAGTTCCGCCTGCTGCTTCTTTTATAAAGCCGGTAACATAGATCCTGCGTCTGAAAAATAAAAGGATGAACCAGAAGAATACACCTGGCAAAAACAGGGTTTTCCATTTGAAAGCCGGGGCAGATCTTTCGCAAACAGCAGCTGTATAACTTTCTTTTATCCAGATATACAGTTTCAGGATCCGCCTATACAGAACATATAATCAGTCTACCTGGTCAGCAGTTAATTCTATGGAGAAGCTGGTTTTTACGGAGGCAAGTATGGTATTATCTGCAGCAGCCAGACCAGTTCCTTCATTCACAGAAATTTTATTGTAGGAATTTGAGTCCTGATCCTTCACCACAACCTTACTGTTCCCTGCGATCAGCGCCCCCAGGATCGTATCCGCACCGTCATCTCCTTCAAACTCCCACTCCCAGGTAATATTGGTACTGGAGAGATTGTTTAATTGATCTGCCAGATCTTCTCCCGGTGCGTAGATCTTTGCAGCATCTGTTTCTACTGTATAGATCGTCTGTCCCTGCTCTGCACCGGTTCCTGCACTGCCGGTAACAGGCTGGGAGTCTGCCAGCAGATTAGCAATATTCTGTCCGATCTCACTGAGGCTGTCTTTTGTCTTTGAGCCAGTTACTTTTGCACCGCTGTAAACTACGGGATAGTAATTGGACTCAACATTAGCTACATTCTCTAGTGTATAATATGTGACTCCGGTCCCTTGCGTATACCCCTTCGCCTTTTCATACGCACCACCTGTCTCCGTATAGTATTCATTCCCCCCATTTGCAAAATCCTCTGCCTTTACATCATGGGCTTCCACCATCACCCCATATTCACCTTTCTTCAGATAAATATTCTGTGTCTTGATGGTTCCGTATACTCTGGTGCTTACTTCCGGGGTTCCGTTTAATGTAATGTGAAGTCCACTGTTAGAATTCCTGGTTCCGGGGGCTATCACATCGGTTCCGGCAGCAGAACTTTTAACCGTAACGGAACTGTCCGTATTGGAGACAATGGTGTTGGAGTCTGCTCCTGCGTAAGCATCCCCATAAAGACTTCCGCTGATCCCCAGATTTACGCCCCATTTTGCTGCCCTTGCGCTGTCCTGGGCTGCATCTGCTGTGGTGTATTTTGCGAATGTTCCGCTGATCATACTGGTGGTTAAAAGAGCTGCGATCATAAGTCCTGATGCTGTACGCATCCTTTTGTTTTTCTTCATACCTGATTTCTCCTTTCACATTCCATGGCATATATTCTGTTTTTTTCATATCGGTTTCTGCGGACTGCATCATACATAACAAACAGAAGGATCGGGAACACAACACAGACCATCATTCCTTTTGACGTCTGCATAAAGACCACTGCATTTCCCAGTCCCTGGATCCGCCTGCGGTATACACCGGCCAGATTTTTTGCCGGCACTACAGCATTGTCCTTTACATTATTGGCATCCCCTTTTGTAACCCATGCCAGACTTCCATTTTCATCTGTTGTAATTGACTCCACTCTGTGGGTGACAATGCTTTTTCCGTTTCCTGCAGGATCAAAAAATGCGATCACATCCCCTGGCCTTACATCCGAGGCAGATTTTGTATGGCAAAAAATCAGGTCCCCTGCCTGAAATTCCGGATACATGGAATCTGTCAGTACCACCATTGGGAAAGTACCTGCAATATTCGGCACCCGCTCCCTGTTTATATGGCTTTTAAACAACAGTGTGCAGTTTATAACTACAACCGGCAGGATCAGGATACACAAAAGCGTCCCCACAAAAGTTCCCATCTTGCTAACCCATTCCTTTTCCAC
>OLVR01002057.1_pt1 | contig 16482 bp, 9 predicted proteins | sample 1673261 | NCBI WGS metagenome assembly OLVR01 (sample SAMEA3178938, study PRJEB25190) | human gut metagenome | biome: human gut; feature: human-associated habitat; material: faeces | place: Austria | collected 2013 | reverse complement strand
TCACAACATTCGACGTTTTTTGCCAAAATCGGGAAAAGCATCGAATGTTGTGATGATCTGTGTTGAGGATGGGCTTGGGAAGCCGGTCTTGCTCGAAGTGACCTGTCCTGTCGTACGGGTGTCGGCATGATTCTCTCGTGGGGTATTATGTTTTCCGAAGAATAAAACGCCGCGTGAGGGGAGGGCTGCGTGGACGGGTACGTGCAACATGACGGCTTTGGCCGCGATATCAACTACCTGCGCATTGCCGTTACCGACAAGTGCAATTTCCGCTGCATTTACTGCATGCCGGCCGATGGCGTGGCACCCCGCGCGCACGACGAGCTGCTCAGCGCCGAGGAGATCGCCCGCTTTGTGCGCTTGGTAGCGGGGGAGGGCATTCGCCGCGTGCGCCTGACGGGTGGCGAGCCGCTGGTCAGCCGCCGTATCATCCCGCTCATTCGTGACATCCGCGCGATTCCGCAGATCGAGGACATCTCGCTTACCACCAACGGCGCCCTGCTGCCCAAGCTGGCGCCACAGCTCAAAGACGCAGGACTTAACCGCGTCAACATTTCGCTCGACACGCTCGACCCTACGCTGTTTGGAAAAATCACGCGCCTGGGTCGACTCGAGCAGACCATGGCCGGCGTCGACGCGGCGCTGGCTTGGGGCTTTGAGCCCGTTAAGGTCAACTGCGTTGTGGTGCGCCGGCTCAACCAGGATGTGGCGGCCCTCGCACGGCTGACCGTCGACTGCCCTATCCACCTGCGCTTTATCGAATACATGCCCATCGGCGACGAGCGCACCAGCTCGCATTGCGCTGTGGACCCGCATGCGCCCGCGCTCAATCCCGAGCTGTGGGACGCGAGCGATACCGTGCCGAGCGACGAGCTGCGGGCGCGCATCAATGCCGGGGCCGCCGCGACGGGACTTGGCGAGCTCGAGCCGCTCGACATCAACGACGCTCCTGCCGGCGCGGGCCCTGCGCGCTATTGGCACTTTCCGGGTGCGGCGGGAACGGTTGGCTTCATCAGCGCCATGTCCAACCATTTTTGCGCGAATTGCAACCGTCTGCGCCTGACGGCCGATGGCAACGTGCGTCCGTGCCTGTTCAGCGATGCCGAGTATTCGGTGCGCGACGCCCTGCGCCGTGGTGATGATATGCAGGTACTTTCGATTTGGCGCGATGCCGTGGCCCACAAACCGCAGGAACACGCGATAATTGAGGGCACGCAACGATTTATGTCCCAAATCGGAGGATGATCATATGGCCAAGAGCAGGTACGCCGATGCCACCAAGGCCGCTCGCAGGGCCGCGATGTCTGCCCACAAAGTCACGGCTGCGGCGAATGCTGGCAACGCCGACACGTCCGTGCAGCCGACTACCAGCGCTGCCACCGAGCCCGCCCGCGACGCCCGTCGCGACGAGCTGACGCACGTGGACGCCAAGGGCGAGGTGCGCATGGTCGACGTGTCCGACAAGGCCGAGACCCATCGCATCGCCATCGCCGAGGGCACCATCCTCATGCATTCCGAGACGCAGGCCATGGTGCTGCAGGACCGCGCCAAAAAGGGCGATGTGCTCGCCTGTGCGCGTGTGGCGGGCATTATGGCCATCAAGCGCACGAGCGATATCATTCCCATGTGCCATCCGTTGCTCATTACCAAGAGCAAGTGCGACATTGCGCCCATCGCTGCGGCGGGGACGCCGGCCGAGGACGTGCCCGAGGGCTGGGCGCCGGCGCGCGCGGACGGACAGGTTGGCTTTCACGTGCTGGTCACGGCGGGCGTGACGGGCAAGACGGGTATCGAGATGGAGGCTCTGACCGGAGCGAGCGCCGCATGTCTTACGATCTATGACATGTGCAAGGCGGTCGATCGCGGCATGGAGATCGTCGACGTGCGCCTGCTACACAAGGAGGGCGGCCGCTCGGGCGTGTGGGATCGTGCGGAGCGTCAGGCCGCTGCTGTTGAGGCCGTGGGAGCCGCGGGCGACGCGCCCGCGAGCGCACCCGTCGCCGTCGCGTCCGCAGTTCCGGCCCCAGCCGTCCCCGCGATCGCGTTTATCGGCTACCAGAACTCGGGAAAGACCACGCTCGTCGAGAAGGTCATTGCCGAGCTCACCCGCCGCGGTCTGCGCGTGGGCTCGCTCAAGCATCATGGGCATCACGGCTTTGATATCGATGTGCCCGCTAAGGATACCTGGCGCCATCACCAGGCCGGATCCAAGCACGTGGGACTCATCTGCGCCACGCGCTGGGCGGAGTACGCCGACACGCGCGAGGAGGACGAGATGCCCGCGCGCGAGCTGCTGTCGCGCTACAACGATGTCGACGTGGTGATCATCGAGGGCTACAAGACCGAGGGCTTCGACAACATCGTGGTCGCGCGCTCCGGTGTCGACCGTCTGCGCGGCAAGAGCTCGCTCGACCTGGTCGACGGTCACACGCTGGCCCTTGCCTGCAACGAAGCCCTGGCGCGTCAGGCCTTCGACGCCGGCTTTGCGACCCGAGCCATCAACATCAACGACGCCCGAGCCATCTGCGACCTGATCCAAGACCATCTGGCCTAAAACCTGCCAAAAAGGGACAGGTTTATTTTGGCAGGTTTTATCTGGGCAAACGCCATTTCCACCACAAAGGGGCCAGGCACCTTTGTGGTGGTTTTTGCTTTGGTAGATGTGTGGGACATGCCTTACAATCTACCAAGTAGTTCATGACGGGCGAAAAACGGAGAAAAGGGGCTTGATGCGTCCTTAATGTTTCATGCGGATAGATTGATTTGACAGACGGTGGCGAATGCCCGCCGTCCGCATTTGTATGAAACAAGGAGTCTCCATGCTCGCCCCTCTTTTCTCAAAGCCTCAACCTTCGCTGTCCGTGCAGGCCAAGCGCCTGGTGGCGATGCGCTTTCTCATCTACACCGGTTTTCAGACCAGCTACTTTATCGGCGTCATCGGAACGCTCACCTATGCGGACGACGCTTCGGTCGTCGCGACATCGCTGGCAGTACTCTTTATGAACGTCTTCGTGATTCTGGGGTCCTTTGCGGGTGGCGCGGCGCTTGACGCTTTGGGCCCACGCCGCCATTTCTTGCTGAGCGTCATCAGCACGCTGGCGACCGGCGCGGCGATCATCGTCTTTGGCAGCGCTACCGAAACAGTTCTTGCCGGCGCGGTGCTCCTGGGCTTTGTGATGGGGTTCGCCCAGCCCATCGCCACATCCTATCCGGCGTATCTCACCGACGACCCCGTCGAGCTCAAAGACATCAACTCCGCCATCGCCATGTTTTCAAACGTGAGTATCATCGTTGGCCCCACGCTGGGCGGCTTTGTCGCGGCGGCCGCGTCGTCGCGCGCGGTGTTCGTGCTCATGATGCTCTTTACCGTACTGGCGCTCGTCGCCGGTTGGGGCTTTAGGCCGCAGACCAGCCATGTCGCCGGGGATGCGGATGTCGATTCGGCAGAGGAAGGGGAGCGTGCGGGACAAAGCCCCGACCCCAATACATCTTCCCGCGTCACCTTCGCGACCAGCATCAAGACAGTCTTCACCAACAGCGTCCTCGCCCTGCTGTTCTGCATTATTTTCCTTTCAAACTTTGGCTACGGTGCCTTCGACCCGCTGGAGTCGTTCTTCTACCGCGATGTCCTGCACGTCGGTGTCGAATGGATGGGCTGGCTCTCGTCGGCCAGCGGTGTGGGCGCGGTGCTGGGCGCCGTGGTCGCGCTCCGCTTGCCGCCGCACCTGGTCAACCTTAAAACGCTGCTCGTGGCGCTTATGTCCGTGGGTCTGGGAAGCCTGCTCTACGTGGGAACGCCGCACGTGGGCGTGGCTCTCATCGGCCAGATCGCCCTGGGCGTTGCCTGGGGTGTCGTCAATCCGCTCCACAACACCATCGTGCAAACGACGGCTCCGCTCGAGCAGCTCGGCCGCGTCAACTCGGTCATGGGCTTTGGCAACATGTTCGCCGGCGTGGCCCCGCTGGCGATTGCCCCCTGGCTGGCGGCGACATTTGGCGTGCAGCAGACGCTCGTAGGGGCGGGCACGGTCGTGACGGCGGTTCCCGCGGCGCTGCTGCTGTTTGGACGTCGGCATTTGGATCGTGCCGCAAAGCAGTAAAAACCATCACAACATTCGATGAAAATCGCGATTTTGCGGAAAAGCGTCGAATGTTGTGATGGTTTCGCCGCGGGTCCGGCCACCACAAAGGGGCCAGACACCTTTGTGTCGATCGGGCCCCAACGGCCTGCGCCTTGGTATACCATGTACGCCGTCTGCGAATACACCCCACACCCCCGCACAACCCAGAAAGGCCCCCATGGACACCACCTTCAGCCACATCAAAGCCGTGTTCTGCGACATCGACGGCACGTTGCTCACGAGCCAGCACACGGTGTCTCCGCGCACCGTGGCGGCGATTCGCGCCCTGCGCGAGCGCGGCGTGCTCTTTGGCCTGTGCACCGGGCGCGACGCCCAGGCGACCGAGGCCATGTTTGGACTCTGGGGTATCGAAGGCCTGGTAGACGTGCTGGTGGGCTGCGGCGGCGCCGAAGTCATCGATCGTGCGCACGGCATCAACGAACTGAGCTACCCGCTACCGGGCGAGACCATCGCGCACATCTGCGAGCACATGGCGGACCTGCCGGCAACGCCCGTTTGCCCTCGGGACGGCGTGCTCTATGTGCCCGAGAGCAATGCATGCGTCGAGCACCTGTCGCGTGTCGACGGCGTGCCCTACAAGGTGGTCGACTTTGCCGAGTTTTTGCGCGAGCCGCAGACCAAGGTGATGTTTACCATGGCGCCCGAGGCGATGCCGCAGGTCATCGAGCGGGCGTCGTCGCTCGCCGACGACACCGTTAAGGCGGCGGCTCTTCAGACCACGCAGCGACTCTACGAATTCATGGATCCGCGCGTGTCCAAGACGCGCGGCCTTGTGCGCGTGGCGGAGCTCAACGGCATGGAGCTCCAGAACATCTGCGTGTTTGGTGATGCCGATAACGACACCTGCATGGTGGCCGACGCCGGCGTGGGTGTGGCCATGGCAAATGGCAGCGACGCCACCCGCGCCGCAGCTGATTTTGTAACCGCGAGCAACGACAAAGACGGCATCGCGATCTTTATCGAGGAGCATCTGCTGTAGCGCCGGGGGAGAACCGCCACAATGGGGATAGGCGCCTTTGCGGTGGCCTCAGGCGATTTGGGCGAGTCGATGCCTGCAATCTGCGCGCAAATACCAATATGGTTGTCTGAACATTACGCTTCTGACTACCGATGAGTTAAAGATATTCTCATCAGTTTGGTAGGGTATTTCTCCCGGTAAATGACCTACAGCTCATAGTCAATTTTCGACTGTTTACAGGATGTTTACTCTTGAGCAAAATGTTATGCAAATAAATCTAATGCCATTAAAAAATGATGGGCAACTAAATTACCAGTAGAAACAAAAAATAGATAGCGAATAAGCGAAGGTAAATCTGAGCAATTGTCAAGAGAATTGACAATTCGCTACAAAACTATCGGTTTATTTGCCAAGATGTTCAAACAATCGTTACAATATTCATTACTAAGCGTGCGCAATTTCAGGTTGTGCAGATACGTTTGATAGTGAAAGAGCAAGATCGCGGTCTCTTGGGGAGGAGACATCGATGAAAGCAAATTCAGACAAATCTAAGCAGAGTAATAAGGCGACGCGCCATGTACTGGCAGGCGTTTTGTGCGGAGCCTCCGTTTTGAGCCTGGTACTGTCGCTCGTCATGCCTCCGATCTCGCAGGCCATTGCTAACGATGCCGAGGCAGCTCCTACCGAGGAAGCCGTTGCAGACGAGAACACTTTGGACGAGGAGGCCGGTGCAGGCAATTCCACGGGCAAAGACGCCGAAAACCGGATTAGTGACGACGGTGAGGGTGGCGAGGGAGAAGACACTGCTGCGGCGGATCCGGCTGCCGATGACACGGGAGCCGAGAGCGCTGCGCAGCCCGCGGATGATGGGCAGTCTGTCGATAAGGCCGCTACTGTTGCAAATGAAGGTGAGGCTCGGGAACTTGAAATAGATTCGGAGGGGTACGCGCTGCTGAAGAGTGACAATGACCTGTCTACGTACCTTGCCCTTCCCGCGGCGAACAAGCCCGCAAAGCTGCGTCTGGCTGCTGATATTAGTTCGAGCGAGCCGATCCCCATCAACGAAAACACTACGATCAACAAAGACACTACGATCGACCTTGCGCATCACAAGCTTTATTACAGCAGCGGTAACAATGACATAGGCGACGCTGGTCGTACATTTATCACAATTTCAAAGGGCAAAACGCTAACTGTCGAAGGTAAGGCGAATGACTCGTGGACTGAAGTTGCCAGTGGTGATCCTGGTCGGCTAGCAACGATGCAGTTCGATGATGAAAGTGTTCCACAACAACTCACATACTACGTAACTGAAAGCACGCCTAACGGTCTTGGTACTAGCGAAAAGACCTACCTGCACACTGTTACCGATTTCGGCGCTATCGTTGCATGCAAAAAGGGCTATGTAAATCGAGTCATTTCCGTTGAGGAAGGGGGGCACGCTCAACCTTAAGGGTGGCATGATCACAACGCCTCGTACCCTGGGCAGCGACGGTCACGTTATTCTCTCTCAGGGCGCTGTCAATATTTCTGGCGGTTACGTCACCAACGGCAACGGCGGTGGCTGGGGCGGTGGTCTGTGCATAACGGGCGCGAATGCCAGCCTCGAAATGACAGACGGCGTGGTCGCGGGAAACAAGGCAGCTTCTGGCGGCGGCGTCTATGCTGACAACGGAGCCACCTTGAAGCTTACGGGTGGAATCATCTCTGGCAACGCTACGTACGGCGAGGCGGATGGTCTCGGTGGCGGCATCTTGGCTTCGGGCGGTAGTGTGACCGTTTCTGGTGGCTACATCACTAACAATAAATACGCCAAGTATTGCGGCAACGATGGCCAGGGTGACCATGGCGGCGCTGGGCTTGCTGCCAATAACGGCGCCCATGTCGCCATTTCCGGTGGCCAGATTACTGGCAACTATTCCGAGGAAGCTGGCGGCGGCGTTTACGTTACCAATATTTTTCATTCAGGTATGGCATGGCTCGACATTACGGGAGGAAATATTGCCTCTAACGTGAGCTACAAATCTGAGGGTGCTGGCATTCGAGTGGGCCAGAAGGTTGACGCGATGATAAGTGGAGCGTCAAAAGATTGCCCAGTCTACATCACTAATAACCACTGCATGTCTCGCTTTGACTGGGGCGGAGGCGGCGTCTTCGTTCAGGGCGATTCGGATAACGACGCATCTAATGCTGGCAGGCTCTTTGTATACAGCTCGTATATAAGCAGCAATACCGCTGGTGGCTATGGTGGTGGCGTTGCAGTCTGCCCGACGGGCAAGACGTTGGTAACGAACACTGAAGGCACGGCAATCTTTGGCAACACTGACGCTCAAAACGCTGATTCTTACGATGAAAATGACAATGACAATAATGGTAACCCTCATCTTTCTGGTGGCGGCCACAAGAAGACTCAAGACAAGTACGCCTATAACTCGGTCGATAAAAACGGCGAACATGTTTTTCGTGACAGTGGTCATGCCGATTTCTTCCTCGCAGCGGAAGGTCACATAACGCCGGTCGCAGTAGTAACCGGCAAGATGCTTGGCGATATAGACGCCAAGTATTCGGGAAGCATTGAGCTAACGGATCGCATCACCATCCCCGCCAACGGTGTTGCTCAGGTAAAAAATAGCATCGGTCTGACTTCGGGTGTTAGTGCCACGGATAAAACGGCGACTGAAGCAGTACAGAAAAATGCGACAACCTTCATCACGGGCAACTATTCTTGGAACCATGGTGGCGGCATCATGTCGAATGGTGACCTGTACTTGGGTCAGCCAGCAGACACGTATGTCTATCCGAGCCTTAAGCTGAAGGCGACCAAGGCGCTGTCCGGCCGCAAGATCAATAACGGGGAGTTCTCCTTTACGGTCTACCGCAAGGATTCGGTTGATCCTTTCGCTAGCGGGGTATTCAATCATGACGTTTGCACCCCGGTTGGAACTGCAAGTAATGTTGATGGAGGCAACATCACGTTTAACCTTGGTGAGCAGTCTGCGGCGAACGGTACGGCTGGCACGATTACATACTACCTAGTCGAAAATGCCGGAAAGGTTTCCGGCATCACATACGACCCCGCCGTGTACGAGATTAAGGTGACAGTCGAAGACCACCCGACTGTGCTCATGACTGTTCCGACTCGGGACGATCCGAACAAGACCATAGAGCTCAAAATCCATAACTACAAGATCAAAGACGTGAGCGCGGTCGAGCATCCCAAGGGCGAAACTGACTCCCAGAACGTTTCTGTGAAACCAGATGCTACTGAGGGTTATTATTCGATTGACGGCCCCGACGGGGGAAAGACCTTCACCAACAAGTACACCCCTAGTGTTTCCTGGACTCCTATGGCGACTAAGATCGTTGAGGGTGGCGAGATGAAGAAGTTTACACTTCAGCTCGCGACAGACAGCCGCTTTAGAGACACAGACATCATCGGTACTGCCGAGACCACCTCTGGTAAAGATACGAAGCAGACGCTTTCGTTCAAGGACGCCACTGATAAAGATAAAACGATTGAGTTCAAGTACTCGCTCTCTGATATCAGGAATAATTCCGACGACCCGGGCGGCTCCACGGGTGGCTCTTTCAAGACCTTTACGTACTATGTGCGCGAGAAAACCGACGGTTCGCAGTTCTCGCACTACACGTACGACCAGTCGGTCTATAAGTTCACGGTTGTGCCAACGTATGACACCGAAAAAGGAGAGATCAACTGTAGGGTGACCTACATGAAGGGATCCGTTGACTCCAAGGGCGATTGGACAGCAGACCCCAATGCCAAAGAACGGACGTTCATTGACACCTCCGCCCCCAAATCCACCGACACCTCCATCCCCACCTTCACCAACACCTACTCCACCTCTTTGCCCCTTTCTGGTATGTCGGGCGTCACTCTGACGTACCTTGCCGGCGCGGCGGTGCTTTGCGCTGCTGCGGCCTGGATGCACATTCGTCGCAAGGCGAATGTGAAGGGAGGCGAGCGTCGTGAATAAGAAAGTTTGCTCCTTCCCGATCTTGTTTGCGCTGCTTGCCCTCCTGATCGGCACCTGCGCGGTTGTGTTCCCCGCATCCGCGCAGGCCGCGCCGACCTCGACCGGTTCCATCACGGTGAGCGGCACCGTGGCGAGCAGCTACGACGCCTACCAGATCTTTAGCGCCAACGTCGTCGACGGCGACAGTGACGCCAAGATCGCCACCGACCTCGCCTGGGCAAACGACGCCGCGCGCGACGCCGTCCTGCCCGTGCTGCACAGCGCCGGCATGCCCAATTCCCAGACCACCGCGCAGGAAGCTGCCGAGTGGCTCAACGCCGATTCCCACCTTACGAGCGCACTGAGCGCACAGCTCGCTCGTTCCCTCCAGAGCCCTGGTGCCGTGTCCGTGGCTCTTAACGCGGGCACGACGGCCGAGCTGTCCTGCGGCTACTGGCTCATCGTCGCCGACGACGACGCCATTTCCCAGAACGAGGCCGGCACCGCGCCGATCATGGCCCTGGTGGGCGGCAGCGCCGTTACCGTCAAGCCCAAGGCGGCGACCCCCAAGGTCCAAAAGCATGTGCTGGAGGACGGCACCGCCGCCTGGCAGAAGGCCGCCGACGCCACGGTCGCCGACGACCTGTACTGGCGCCTCTCTGCCACGGTCCCGGTGGGCCTCACGGCCTACGACACCTATACGGTGCGGTTCGTTGACACCATGAGCGCGGGACTCGACCCCTCCAAGGTGGCCGCGAGCATGCGTGTGTACGTGGCGGCGGGCACGGACGGCGGTTTTGACGCGGTCCAGACCGGCAAGGACGGCCGCGCCGGCACCGAGCCCGCGAAGGGCTGGACCGACATCACGGCCCAGTGCGCCACCAAGGTAGCGGCCGACGGTAAGACCTTCACCGTGCGCACCGGCGACCTCATCGCCGCGCTCGGCGGGGCCGACGCCTTTACCGCGGGCGCCCGCGTGGTCGCCGTGTACAATGCGCCGCTCAACAGCGCATGCAGCCACGGCATCGCGAAGGGCAACCCCAACGAGGTCTACCTGCGCTACCCGCGCTCTCCCTTTGCCGACCAGTCCGGCGATGCCGGCTTTACCCACACGCCGAGCGACGATGCGTGCGCCTACACCTGGGATCTCGCGCTCACCAAGCGCGGCAGCGACGGCGACAAGCCGCTTGCCGGGGCGGTCCTGAGCATCGCCGACGACCGCGGTCGCACGCTGGCGGCCGACGGCACGTGGGATGCGGAGGGTAAGGCCACCGTCACCACGGGCGAGGACGGCCGCGTGACCGTCTCGGGCGTGGACTCGGGCAAGCTGGAGGTCCGCGAGCTCAAGGCGCCCAAGGGCTACACCGCCTTTGAGGGCACGCGCTCCGTGACGGTCAAGGCCGAGGGCCTGGACGTCGACCAGGTGGCCGCCGCCAAGCCCAAGCTCACCATCACGGCCGAGTCGCCCCTGCGCGCCGACAGCGCGGACGGGTCGACGGGAAGCCTGGAGGCGTCGCTCATCAACACGCCCACCGGCACACCCCCTAGCATTACCACCGGAGGCTTTATGCCCTCGACTGGCGATATGGCAATGTACGCCGCGGCCGCCGCAGCGGTCGCCGGAGCCGCGCTCATCGTGGTTGCGCTCCTGGTCAAGCGGGTAGGTGGCAGCCATAAAGAGTAGCTGGCAGCCCCGCAGAGAGCGGGGCGAGACGTAGCGAAGTAGATGCTAAGACACAGACAGACAGATTTAGATCAAATGGAATTCGAGCAGAAAGCAGAGGAAAAGAAGATGAGCATGAGCAAGAACATCGCACGCCTGGCAGTAACCGCCGGCCTCACAGCAGCGCTGAGCTTCGGCGGCGTAATGGCCCCGGTGACCATGGCGTTTGCGGCTGGGAGCGGCGCGGGCAGTATCACGATCAGCCGAGTTGAGGGTAACGAGAACACCACGTTCAAGGCGTATCAGATCTTTAAGGCAACGGTGACCGATACGAATGGAGTTAAGACTGCTCAGGACATTACGTGGGCGAGTAGTTCGGTTGGCCAGAAGGTAATTACAGCCATTACGAGTGACTGGAAGGCTTATAACAGTTTAAGTGATTCTGAAAAGCTTCCTGCGAAGCCTACGCCTCAGGAAGTCGCGGATTTCATCACTGCGCATGCGGGAGACTGCACCGCGGGGTCGGAATCGACCAAAGGAGCACGAATCGCGACCAATAATATTCTCTATGCAGTTGCGAATGCCATCAGGGATGAGGAGCCGGTCAAGTCGGATATCGTCGCTGGCACCGCTTGGACTCCCGAAACTTCGAACGGTAGCGGTTATTACCTGTTTGTGACCAATGCTCTCAGCGATTTGTCCAAGAAGGATACCGGCACGTCTCCGATTTTCGCCCTCGTGGGCGGCGAAGCCGTGACTGTAACTGAGAAGACCAGCATCCCCACTGTCGACAAGCAGATTCTTGCCGCGACTTCCGATAATCCCACGAAGCTGAAAGGTTGGGCTGGCGTTGCTGACTCTCAAATCGGACAGGAAGTGACCTACAAGCTTACCGGTAAGGTTGCGGATAACTACGCCACCTATGACTCCTATGCATACAAGTTCACGGATACTCTTTCGAATGGCCTCGACTACGTGAGCGGTTCGCTTAAAGTCTATGCAGTGAACAACGGTGTTTATACTCCCATCAATAGCGGCTATGACCTGACTACTCCAACTGAGGACAACCGTGTTTTGACTGTTAACTTTGCCGTTGACAAGGCCACGGGCAAAAAGGGTCTCAAGGATATCGCCTTCGTAAATGCCGACACGGAGATTGTTGTCTTCTATAATGCGAAGCTCAACAAGAATGCCGTTACAGGTAACGGCACTGAGGGGAAGGGGGGAAACTATAACGCTGTTAAGCTCGAGTACTCCAACAACCCCTATACCGAAGGAACAGGAACGTCTGTCGAAGGTGGCGCTGGAGACTTCACCTTTAAGCTCAACCTCAACAAGGTCGACCAGGGCACCGAGAAAGGTCTTGAGGGTGCCGAGTTCAGTATTCAATCTGCTGATGAGGATACTTTGAATCAATATGTTGCTTCAAAAGATAGTTCAGACGGAACTGTCGTCGCTGGCCAACTTGTGAGATTTAGCGGAACGACTCTTCCGGACTATCTCAAGTTTGCTTCTGACGATATGGGAAAGATTGAAGCAAAGGGCCTCGATGCCGGTAAATACACGGTGACTGAGATTAAGGCACCAAGTGACAATTATGCCGTCGCTAAACCCTTCACATTTACTATCACGGCAAAGTATAAGGATAATGCGGCGGAGCTTGATGAAATTACGATCACTCCCTCCGAAAATGCCAACCATCGTTCCGATATCGCTTTCGGCGCGCTCGACAACACTCCGGGCGATAATAAGCTGGGTGCCACGGATGGTACCGCCGCTAATGTCCAAACCGGTGAAATCACCATCACCGTCGGCAACACCAAGTCCGTCGGCCTCCCGCTCACCGGCCTCAACGGCGTGACCTTCACTTGGATCGCTGGTGGCGCGGTGCTGTGCATCGGCGTGGCGCACCTCATCCGCAGCCGCAAGCAGGCTGAGGAGTCCGAGCAGGAGTAACGCTCACTCACCCATCTCTTTGGCAGGTGGGATGTGATGGCCATGAGACTTGCGGACACTTTTCTCGTCCACCCACGTTCTTGCTTTGCCATTCTCTTTTCGGGGCAGACTCCTCACTGGAGTCTGCCCCGTTCTTTTTGGGATAACGAAGCCAGCCTCCATCGTCCGATGCGGGCACGTTCGTCATCGCGTTTCTTGACTCGTATGAGGTTCGGTTTAAGGTCCGTAGGCGCACGCGCGGTGCGGACGGTAGAAGGCGTTTGCGCCGCAACAAGCGCAAATAAGAATGCCCGGGGGTCGGATCCCGGGCATTTAACAAAAGCTGAAAACTAGGCCGCCCGCGCTCTCGTACACTTACGCGGGGTGCGTCGTTTTCTATTGACATTGTATCCCGAATCGCTCAGCCGATTCGGGACATTTTGAAAACTCAAATGCGGGCCCATACTCGCACTGCGCAATGCTGCCAGGCTGCGTTGTCCGGCGTGGAAGCTCGCTAATCGGCTATTATTTGTTTAGACAACTTGAGTTGTAGAGGAGTGACCGGCGATGGTGCAGGGCGCCAAACATATGAAGAGCAATAACGCCGCGGACAACGGCGGCTCAAGCCCTCAGCCCAAACCTCAACCAAAGCCCAAGCGCCGCCGCAAGCGACTGCCGCGCTGGGCCGACCGGCTCATCACCATCGTCATCATCCTTATTGGTGTGGGCCTTATGACCTGGCCGTGGATCTTGGACCGGCTCGAGGCCTCGGGCGTGTTCAACCAGATCAGCACGGTGTCCAGCACCGTGGACGCGCTGTCTGCCGAGGAGCGCGAGCGCATCCTGCTCCAGGCACGCTCCTTTAACGAGCAACTTGCCGGCGAGGCAACCGAGCTCCCTGCCGACCAGATCGAGCCCTACGCTCAGCAGCTCATCTTTGACCGCGACCCCATGATGAGCTGGGTCGAGATCCCCTCCATCGACGTGAGCATGCCTATCTACCACGGCACGAGCGAGGAGGTCCTCATGGCGGGCGTCGGTCACCTGGAGGGCACGAGCCTGCCGGCGGGCGGCACCTCGACGCATTGCGTGCTCACCGCGCACTCGGGCATGCGCAACCTGAGCATGTTCGACGACATCCACTCGCTGGAGCCCGGCGACCTGGTGCTGCTGCACACCATGAACAAGACGCTCGCCTACAAGATGGTGGACTCCGAGGTCGTGTTGCCCGAGGAGATGGAGTCGCTGACCATCGAGCCCGGCGCCGACAAGGTGACGCTCGTCACCTGCACGCCCTACGGCGTAAACGACCATCGTCTGCTGGTGCATTGCGTGCGCACCAAGTACAACAAGAAGGACGTCGACAAGCAAAAGTCGCTGGCCGGTCGCCACTGGGGCAAGCGCGAGTTCGCCGTGCTCATTGTGGTCGTAGCCATTGTGCTGTTGCTGCTGGACATCGTGATCCACGCGATCCGCAAGCGCCGCAAGGCCAAGGCCTCGGCATAAGACATTCTCCAGAACCACCACAATGGGGACAGGCACCTTTGTGGTGGTCGGGGCTTCCAAACCATCACAACATTCGATGAAAATTGCGATTTTGACGATAAGCGTCGAATGTTGTGATGCTTTTCGTTGCGGGCGAGATGGTCTTCGTTGTGGGCGGCGCGGTTTTCGTTGCGGGCGAGATGGTTTTCGCTATGGACGGTACGGTTTCGCTGCAGAACCGCCGGCCCGCAGCCTGCCAGCCCGCCGCTCTCGTTACGTTTTCGCTGCATTTGGGTAAAGCACCTGCTCCAAGCGGCGTTGCCTTGTATACTAGAGCGGTTTATCTGTTATGCGGAAGGGAGCGCCTATGGCACTCAGCGAGAAAGACGTGCGCGGCATCGCCGAGTACGCAAAGATCGCACTGACCGATGACGAGCTCACCCAGATGACGTCCTACCTGAACGACGCCGTCCAGATGCTCGAGCCCGTCTTGCAATATGACTTGCCCGACGTGGAGCCCACGTTCCATCCCATCGGAAGCCTGTCCAACGTGATGGGCGACGACCTGCGCGAGCCCGAGCGCGACCTGCCGCTCGACGTTGCGCTCGAAAACGCCGGCAGCGCGCGCGACCGCTACTTCCGCGTGCCGTCCATTTTGGGAGAGGGGGAGAGCGAGTAATGGCGCAGAGCTTCGATTCCCTTACCGCCGCCCAGATCGCCGCGGGCGTTGCCGCCGGCGACTTTACCGCTACCGAGGTGGCCCAGGCCTCCCTTGCCGCCATCGAGGCGCGCGAGGGCGGGGTCCAGGCATTCCTGCAGGTGGCGCCCGAGCTTGCGCTCGAGGCTGCTGCGCGCGTGGATGCCGACCGTGCCGCAGGCAAGCCGCTGCCCCCGCTCGCGGGCGTACCGCTGGCCATTAAGGACAACATGAACCTCGTGGGCACGCGCACCACCTGCGCTTCCCACATGCTCGAGAATTACCAGAGCGTCTACACTGCCACCTGCGTCCAGCGCATGCTCGATGCCGGCTGCCTGCCCATGGGCAAGGCCAACATGGACGAGTTTGCCTTTGGCAGCTCTACCGAGAGCTCGGCGTTCCACCGTACCAACAACCCCTGGGATACCGAGCGCGTGCCCGGCGGCTCCTCGGGCGGCTCCGCTGCAGCCGTCGCCGCGGGCGAAGTCGCGCTCTCGCTGGGCTCGGACACCGGCGGTTCCATTCGCCAGCCGGCGTCGCTGTGCGGCGTGGTGGGCTTTAAGCCCACGTATGGCGCCGTGAGCCGCTACGGCGTGGTTGCCTTTGGCTCGTCGCTCGACCAGGTGGGCCCCTTTGGCCGCACGGTCGAGGATGTCGCGCTGGCCATGAATGCGCTTACCGGCGCGGGTCACGATCCGTACGACTGCACCAGCCAGGATTGCGCCGTCGACTTTACCGAGCATCTCAACGACAGTATCGAGGGCAAGCGCGTGGGCATTATCCCTGCGTTTATGGAGGCCGAGGGCCTGACGCCCGAGGTCAAGGCCGCTGTTCAGCGCGCCGCCCAGGAGCTGCAGAATCAGGGTGCCGAGCTGGTCGAGGTCAATCTGCCGCACCTGGACGCCGCTATCGCCGCCTACTACGTCATCGGCCCGGCCGAGGCGTTCTCCAACCTGGCCCGTTTTGACGGCATTCGCTACGGCTATCAGGAGGAAGGCTGCGCCAATCTGTCCGATCAGAGCTCGCTTTCGCGTGCCCACGGCTTTGGTGCCGAGGCCAAGCGCCGTCAGATGCTCGGCGCCTACCTGCTGAGCTCGGGCGTGTACGACAAGTACTACTACGCTGCGCAAAAGGCCCGCACGCTCATCACGCAGGACTACGACGCTGCGTATGCCAAGGTGGACACCATCCTCATGCCCGCCTCGCCGCGCACGGCCTTTAAGTTTGGCGAGATCAGCGACCCCACGCAGATGTACCTCTCCGACCTGTACACCATCTCGCTCAACATTTGCGGCAACGGTGGCATCTCGGTGCCGCTGGGTCTGGGCGAGGATACTCAGCTGCCCGTTTCTGCCCAGCTGGTGGGTCCGGCGTTTAAGGACCGTCAACTGCTCACGTTTGCCCGCGCCCTGGAGCGCGGCTTTGCCGATGCCGCCACGGGTGCGCCCGCGCTTTCCGTCGCGCCCGATTTTGCCGGGAAGGGAGGCGAGCTGTAATGAAGGAGCTTTCCGAGGTCCTGCAGGATTGGGAGGCCGTGATTGGCCTGGAGATCCATACCGAGCTCACCGCACTCGATACCAAGATGTTCTGCAACTGCAAGCTCAGCCACGATGACGAGCCCAACGCCA